>Ga0316190_10004676_pt1 | contig 9991 bp, 11 predicted proteins | sample Eddworburrow2_MG_FD_204929 | JGI IMG/M metagenome (GOLD analysis project Ga0316190, IMG submission 204929) | Coastal sediment microbial communities from Maine, United States - Eddy worm burrow 2 | ecosystem: Environmental > Aquatic > Marine > Coastal > Sediment | place: USA: Maine | collected... | reverse complement strand
CTTTTATCGCTGAAAACACATTGGCAGTTGATAAGTCGTAATCATTGTGTGCATGAAAATCAAAATTTAAATTTGGATATCTTTGCTTCATATCATGGCAGAAAGTGTAGGCCTCTTCATGATTTAATATTCCAAGCGTATCCGGCAACATGAAACGATCAATAGTAGTCTCCTGCAAACTATCAAGCATTTGATAGATGTATTCAGGAGAATTTCGCATGCCATTTGACCAATCTTCAAAATAGATATTGGTTCTGATGCCCATTTCATCAGCATTTTTTATTACTCCCTTTATATCCTCAATGTGTTGTTCAGGAGTTTTGCGAAGTTGAAGTTCACAATGCTTTAATGATCCTTTGGTCAATAAATTAATAACTTTCCCTCCAGCTTTTCTTATCCAATTTAAAGACTCCTTTCCGTCTACAAACCCAAGTACTTCAACCCTTTCTAAAAATCCATGTTCCTTTGCCCAGTCAAAAATACTTTTTGCTCCTTTAAACTCTCCTTCAGACACACGGGCCGATGCCACTTCAATACGATCTACCTTCAGATCCTCTAAAAGCAATTTGGCAATATTGAGTTTTTCAGTCTCGGTAAATGAAACTCCGGAGGTTTGTTCACCGTCGCGGAGTGTTGTGTCCATAATATTAATTTTCATATGGGGATATGTTTAGGCACGATTTTTTTCAAATTCCTCAATCTTTTCTTTTTGGCTTAAGAGAAAATCAATGTCATCATAACCATTGATGAGGCATTCTTTTTTATAAGGGTTTATATCAAAACTTTCCTTTTCATTTGTACCCAACATGGAAATTTCCTGATTCTGAAGATCAACTTTAATTTTTGTCGCAGGATCATTTTCAATGGCTTTAATAAGCGTGTTCAAAAATCCATCAGAAATCTGCACCGGAAGAAGTCCATTGTTCAAAGCATTGCCTTTGAAAATATCAGCAAAAAAACTAGAAACCACTACCTTAAATCCATAGTCATAAATTGCCCAAGCTGCGTGTTCTCTACTTGAGCCGCTTCCAAAGTTTTTCCCTGCTACTAATATTGAACCGGAATAAACATTTTTATTCAATACAAAGTCTGCGACTGGGTTGTTTTGCTTATCATATCGCCAATCTCTGAAAAGGTTTTCGCCAAAACCATCTCGGGTAGTAGCTTTTAAAAACCGGGCTGGGATAATCTGGTCCGTATCCACATTTTCTATTGGCAATGGTACCGCGGTAGATTCAATTGTTACAAATTTATCTATTGACATAACTTTAATTTCTAATTTTTATAAAAGAGTTCTTGGATCAACAATTTTACCTGTGACGGCTACTGCTGCGGCAGTCAACGGACTTGCAAGCATTGTTCTTGCACCGGGTCCCTGTCGTCCTTCAAAATTTCTGTTTGACGTAGAAACAGATAATTTCCCCTCGGGTATTTTATCATCATTCATGGCAAGACATGCAGAACAACCAGGTTGTCTCAATTTAAATCCAGCTTCTTCTAAGACTTGAGTAATGCCCTCCTTATTCGCTTGCTGTTCCACTTGCTTTGAGCCCGGAACAATCCATGCAGTAATATTATCAGCCTTCTTTTTCCCTTGCACAAATGCAGCAACTTCCCGTAAATCTTCAATGCGACCATTTGTGCAACTCCCTACAAAAACAAAATCAACTGCTTTGCCAACAAGTTGATCTCCTGCTTCAAATCCCATGTATTCCATGGATTTTTTGAACGTTGTCAAATTACTTGCTTCTATCTCATCTTCTCTGGGAATGTTACCACTAATTTTTGTTCCCATACCAGGATTAGTTCCATAGGTAATCATTGGCTCTATATCAGCAGCATTATAATTAAGCTCTTTATCAAAGACAGCATCTTGATCTGTTTTAAGTTGCTTCCATATTTCAACAGCCTTGTCAAAATCAGCCCGCTGAGGTGCAAATTCCCTTCCTTTTATATATTCAAATGTAGTTTCATCTGGAGCAATAAGTCCTCCACGTGCTCCGCATTCAATGCTCATATTGCAAACAGTCATTCTTCCTTCCATGGAAAGACTTCGGAAAGCTGACCCGGCAAATTCAATAAAATAGCCAGTGCCTCCACTGGCAGTAATTTTCGAAATGATATATAGCACAATATCCTTAGCTGTAACACCTTTTGATAATTCTCCTTCGACATTGATGCGCATTTTTTTAGGTTTAGGCTGAAGGATACATTGTGTTGCCAGTACCATTTCCACCTCGCTTGTTCCAATTCCGAAAGCAACGCTACCGAAAGCACCATGTGTAGAAGTGTGGCTATCTCCACATACCATGGTCATTCCAGGTTGAGTAATGCCCAATTGCGGACCAATTACATGAACAATGCCCTGAGATGGGTGATTAAGTCCATAAAGTGTTATTCCATGCTTCTTACAATTCTCCGTCAGCTTATCTACCTGAAAGCGGGAAAGCTGATCTTTGATTGGCAGGTGTTGATCCATGGTGGGCACATTGTGGTCTGGAGTAGCCACTGTATTTTGTGGTCTGAAGACCTCGATGCCTCTTTTATCAATTCCGGCAAAAGCCTGGGGACTTGTCACCTCATGAACCAGATGCTTATCTATATACAGTACACTAGGGCCACCCTTAATTTCATGAACTACGTGCGCATCCCATATTTTGTCAAATAAAGTTTTACCTGCCAATGTAATCGAATTTTAGTTTGTAAATAATTGATTTTTGTAATTACTAAAGTTACCAAATAATAATACCAGGCAGGGTTTGCCTGAGGAAGGTTCGCACATTGATAGACAATGTACTAAGCGGTATGAGCGATATTTGATATTTCATTTTGCCGTATTCCGTTAGGCAACTCCTCTTTAGTATTAATTATAGGGTTGCAAAGGTAAGAAACTTTTTAATAATTCTGACTATTTATACAAAAGCAAAATAATAATTTCTGTTTTTTCCCAATGCCAATAAATTGAACTTTACAATTGCCAGAAATTACATAAAAAAGCTCTAAATACTTCAGTTTAGAATACTGCTATTTGGTGTAGACCGGCAAGGCAAACTGGAAGGCCGCTCCATGATTAGGCTTGGAAATTACTTTGATGCTGGCGTTACGAATATCTAGTATCTTTTTAACATTGGCTAGACCTAAACCGCATCGAAATAGATACAGCTAAATTGAGTGAGGCTGAAGAACAGGTAGAGAAGTTGAGCTAGGCCATAGCCAGATTTCTTCAGCACTTTAGCACAGTATCCCCGTCCCCGGACTTGTCTAACAACGGGGAGGCCTCTTCAGGGATCTCTTTGATTAATCCAGAATCATTGCACCGACTATTTCCTCTGCCTCGCCGTCAAGCGGGCGGCATTAACGTACCACATGCAGGGTCGGAAAATACTACCTTCTTAGTTTATTTCTTAAAACTCAAGTTATCATCCTGCTAGATCATATGATGATAACTTACAAATCATTTAGATTGAATTTTTGATACTAGTATAACGCAAATAACTGTAACACTACTGTTAGTCAAATGGTAGCAACAGCAGTAGACAGAACTCAAAACTCACGAACTAGTTTCTGCATACTTCTCAACTACAAAATCTCCCCAATCGGCAATAGAACGTAAAAGAGGAATGAGTGTTTTTCCAAAATCAGTGACAGAATACTCTACCTTCAACGGCTTTTTGGTATAGACTTTTCTTTGGATAACTCCGTCTTCTTCCAAAGTTTTTAATTGCAAACTCAACGTTCATTCGGTTACACCTTCTATTTTCTTTCTCAATTCATTATATCTTAAAGGTGTTTCTATTAAGTGATATAAAATAACAGTTTTCCATTTTCCGCCAATAATCCCCATCGTAACACTCGTGCAGCAGGCGTATTTCTTTCCATTTATATTATACATGTTTTTCGCTTTGATAAAAAAATCAAACCACCCTTTTTGACCGTTATTGCGGAACTACAGAACTATACATAGTTTTGTTGCTATAAAAATGATAGTAAGATTTACATAGAAAAATTATAACGTAAAAAACAATGAAAGCAATAGGATTTAGACAATCGCTACCGATCACAGAAAAGAATAGTTTTATAGAGTTCGATATTGATAAACCTGTTCCAGCAGGTTACGATTTGTTGGTGAAAATATCAGCAATATCCGTAAATCCTGTCGATTTTAAGATCAGACAAAATTCAGCAAAGGATACTATTCTCGATACACCTAAAATCATTGGATGGGATGCTGTGGGAACTGTGGAAGCAGTAGGTGATAAAACGTCAAGATTCAAGGTGGGCGACCAGGTATACTATGCCGGGGACCTTACCCGAAGTGGTAGTAACGCGGAATACCAACTCATTGATGAGCGTATCGTGGGTTTTAAGCCTAAAAATTTGACCATAGCTGAAGCAGCCGCTATACCACTAACAGGGTTAACTGCCTGGGAATCGCTTTTTGACCGCATCAGAGTTAATCCTGAAACCGACAAGGGAAAAACTGTTTTAATCCTGGCGGGTGCGGGTGGCGTAGGTTCTATTGCTGTACAAATTGCTAAAAAAGTGGGCGGACTTACCGTAATCGCTACAGCATCAAGACCTAAGTCTGAAAACTGGTGTAAAGATTTAGGAGCAGATTATGTGGTGAACCACCATAATCTGAAAGCTGAACTGGGAAAAATTGGTCATAGCCAAGTGGACTACATCTTGGATTTCGTTGATTTAGAAGCCTATTGGAAAATCGCAGCAGAGATTATCAAGCCACAAGGACATATTGTTTCCATTACCGGTAGCAGCAAAGCATTAAACCTGGATTTGTTTAAAACCAAGAGTGTGTCCTTTTCCTGGGAATTGATGTACACCCGTTCCATGTTTACTACGGATGATATAGACAGACAACACCAGATCCTAAATGAAATAGCAAACTTACTGGATGCGGGAATGCTAAAGACAACACTGACAACTACTTTGGAAGGCTTTACTGTGGATAACCTTAAAAAGGCGCATCAGATGCAAGAATCTGGAAGGACAATAGGTAAAACGGTTATTCAGTTTTAAAAAATCAAGAACAAGATAAAAACATGTAATCAAATAAAATTATGAGCGATCAAAAATTAATAATCGTAGCAAAAATTTTAGCTAAGGAAGAGAAAAGAGAATCAGTGAAAGAAGAATTACGAAAGCTCATTGACATAACAAGAAAAGAAGAAGGTTGTATTAATTATGATTTGCATCAAGACAATGAAAACTTATTTCTGTTTTATGAAAATTGGACTAATAGAAATTTATGGCAAAAACATGTGAATAATGCTCATTTGGTTGAATATATGAAGGCAACAGAAGGTGCTGTTGAAGAGTTTATTTTAAATGAGATGACGCCAATAGCCTAGAAAAGGCCATTTGCTACGATTCATATAAAAAATAGCAAAGGGAGCGCAGATTTTAAATAGTCTGTGCTTTTTGTATTTTATGTAAATTGCAATGTACATGCTATTTTATCCGCTACTTTTCACATACTAAACGTTCTGCACTAAAGAAACAATTTTGTAAAATCAGATAACTTGGAAATGGATTTTTATTACTAGCTTTAAATATATGGAGATTTTTTTATTCGCTATTAACTTTTATAAATCATGAAAAAAGGTACAATATACTCGGTTATGCGTGGTGTAATCACATTTATTGTAGGCGAATACGTAGCATGGTTTATTCTGGTTTTAATTGCCTTGGTGATTTATCTAATTACTATACTATTTTAATAACTTAAAGAACCCTCGATATCACATAAACCACACTGGTTCTGCATGCATTCACATCCGAATTGAATCCTATTTTCGTCATTTAACCATCCGAGTATTAGTGTGGAGACTAATGAATGGAATTTCACATAAAAAACGGATGTTTTTTCGCTTGAGCGGATCTTTTTTGGTATGGGAATGGATTGCGTATTGGATTAAAACTTTGTAACTTAACTAAGAAATATTTCTATTTACCAACCAAAAATTGTGTCATGTCAACAGATAGTATTTACAAAATCATTGAGGTGATCGGTACCAGTGAAAAAAGCTGGGAAGATGCTGCCGTAAAAGCCGTAAACCGTGCCAGTCAAACGTTAAGTGACCTCCGCATTGCCGAAGTCATATCCCAGGATCTGAAAATTGAGGGTGGAAAAGTAACAGCGTACAGAACCAAAGTGAGCCTGTCATTCAAGTACAAGGATTAGGGATTGAAAAAGTTCAAACGTATTTACTGACATAATTCCGGGATTCCTGTACTTCTGAGAATCCCGGAATTATTGCAACCCGATAGCAAATCCCTAAAAAGGCAGGGCGGGAAATACCACGTACATAGCCTATTTTTCAGAACAGAGCTTGTCATCCAGTTAGATCATATACTAATAACCACCAAAAATTTTTGGATTGAATTGCTGTTACTGGTATAATTGAAATATGTGTAATACACGTAATCAATTGTTGCAGGTTATGGTTTTTTACAACACACATTAAACAAATCACCAAAATGGAAACAAATATTTATTTAATGAGATACGCAAATTTAAGAAATGATGGCTTTGATTTATATTTAGTGGAATTAAAGAGCTAACACTTTTTAGCGTCTTAAACAAATTTTAGTTGGACCAAAATATAATAAAAAACCACTGAACTACGCAGATTTTATAACGCCAATCTCATAACACTATTTTGATGTATATTTAGTTACCATTAGATTTATGTAAATGTTTTTCGCAGGTTTATTTAAGTATAATACACCTTTTGGTTTAAACAATACAATCCCCTAAAGAAATCGAATGCTGAAACTATCACCCAATATACAAGACAAAAAACAGGAAAAACGTATAAAGAAAATACGTTCAAAAGTATTTGAACACATGCTGAAAACTAGGGGATTGAAATACCGCTCATTTCTCTGGTACTTACGTTCATTTAAATATCTAGCCTTTGCTCCAACAAGAGGCGAATTTCTTGAATCGTATTACACGCTTATGCGTTACCTAGATGATGTAGTGGATGGAGATGTCCCGCTGTCCGATGCTTATTCTAGTGAAACAGAATACCTGTTAGAAAAAATTAAATTCTCAAAACATCCTCTCAATCCAAAGGATGAAGTAGATTACCTGATGCTGTATTGTTTTAACCTGGCGGAAAAGTTCGGTGAAGATTTTCAATCAGAAACCAACGATATTTTGGAATGCCTTTTATTTGATGCCAAACGCAGGAGCAAATGCATCGTTTTTCCAAAAGCAGAATTAATGCATCACTTTTATATTCTTGATATCAGAGGAACCATACGGGCTACTCTAAAAGTATTCAATGATGATCCAGATAAGTTTAAGCTATTGGAACCGCTTGGAACAGCCTGTCGACACCAATACAACATTGAAGATTTTGAAGCTGATCTAGCTGCAGGTTATGTGAATATTTCAAAAGAAGATTGTGATCGCTTTGAAATTAAACTGGATGACCTTCACAGCATGTCTCCGAAGGTAAAATCCTGGCTGCGCCATCATGCGGAAGAAGGAATAACTCTACTTGCAGAGCACCATCGAATATTGCCACAAGGAAACTTCACACGGCTAGAAAGACTCGTCTTCAAAGTTGTTTACGAATTACCGGCACGGCAGGTATTCCGAAAAATACTTACAGAAACAAAACCTTGATTCAAAAAATGAATAATGCCTAAAAAGGATAGCAATGAAAGACAGGGTGGAAATTTTCATCTTGATAAATGGTTTCTCGACTTTACAGGAGAAAATGGAGAGGCCATGATATTCTATGCCGCAAAACTAACATGGCATGGTTGGTCAACTTCTTATACGAGTTGGTTACAATACGATGCCGCGCACGGAGTTCATCTGAAATCCAGATTCGGTAATGTGCAAATGCCGCTAATAAAGAATGACCTGATACTATGGAGCGATTTAAAATTTGGAGTATCAGGAACATGGAAATCAATGGAAAATAGGATTCAAGCTCGATTATTTGATTCTGAAGAAGGATTTCTCAATTGGAAATGTTTTCAGCCAGCCTCAAAGGTTCGAATTCAAATGAACGATAGAATTTTAGAAGGAAGAGGTTATGCCGAGCAACTAATTCTCACCGTTCCTCCCTGGAAAATTCCTATGGATGAATTACGGTGGGGACGTTTTGGTTCAGTGGAAAATAACATAGTGTGGATTGAATTGAGGGAAAAAGAAAAGAAGCAATGGCTCTGGTTGAACGGAGATAAAATAGAAGATTGCATCATTGAAGATGAATATATATCCATTCCACACAAAGGCATGGTTTTGAAGCTCGATCGCGGAATAGTGCTTGAAGCAGAGAAAAAGATTTTTTCCGTTGTGGAAAAAATCATTCGTCATATTCCGGGCTTCAAAAAAGTGATGCCAATCAATTTTTTAATGGCTGACGAATATAAATGGCTCAGCAAGGGTGAGTTTCAAGCGCGTGACCAGATTCTCTCAAGTGGGATGGTGATACATGAAATGGTAAACTTCAAAGCTACTAAGCTATGACACTGAAAGTGGAAAATATCGCCAAAGCCTTTGGGAAAAACAAAGTTCTGCAAAATGTTTCTTTTGAAATGAATCCCTCCTCCCTGTATGGAATTGTGGGCGAAAACGGATCAGGAAAATCGACGCTCTTGAAAATTATTGTCGGTGAATGGACATCTGATAGTGGAAAAATTTCAGTTTGCGACCGACTTGGATATTGTCCACAAAAGACATTGCTATTCTCTCAACTTACGGTTGACGAACATTTTCGTTATTTCGCTGCGGCCTATGGAATTGAAAAGGCAGAATTAGTACGCCGAAGCAATTCATTGATGGATTATTTCAATTTCAAAAAATTTGAAAAAGAAAGAATCGCCAACTTAAGTGGTGGCACACAGCAAAAACTAAGTCTGGTTATTGCGCTTCTTCATAAACCCAAATTGTTGATTCTCGATGAACCTTACAGTGGATTTGACTGGGATACTTACCTGAGGTTCTGGGACTATACTAATCAACTTAGGGAAGAAGGGTGCGCGATTCTGGTCGTCACCCATCTGATTATGGATAAGAAACAGTTTGACAGAGTATACAACCTCGAACAGGGACAACTATCATGAGAACGATGCGCATCCTAACCGGACTTTCCATGATTTCGAAAATGTTGTTTCGGCGAAAGATAATTCTCATTGCGCTCATAGTTATACCCCTTGTTTTTCTTACTATCGTCGAATTAACTGCTCCGAGCAGAATTATCCCATTCCGGATTGCATCACTTGACATACGGATATTCATACGAGAGCTATTGAAAGAAATTGCTTTAGTTTTTTTTGCTGTCACATCTTCCGGATTCCTGGTATCCCTGATTGCACTTAATCTCGTTCAAATTGAAAATGATGTAAACCGGAGGCTGGTCATCTGCGGGTACCACCCCTTTGAATTACTGATTTCCAACTTGCTCGTCCTTCTCCTTCTGATTATAACGATAGCTGTATATATTGGATTGCTCGTAAGTTGGTTTGTTCCGATTAGCCATTTTCCGATGTTTATTTTCGGTCTGATGTTAATCGGATACGTTTATGGTTGTTATGGGCTGGCTATCGGCAGCATGATAAAAGGCAAGCTGGAAGGTGTATTTTTTATTGTTCTGCTTGCAAATATAGATTCAGGATGGCTTCAAAACCCTATGTATTATGCTGGAGCTCATAATAACGCAATTATCCGATACCTTCCTGCCTATTATCCATCCCAGTCAGCGATAATTGCTGCTTTTACAGATTATTCCGGAGCCAATGCAATAGTTTACAGCATATTATATGGGACTGGTTTTTTGATACTGGCGTTATTGATTTTTTATAATAAAATGCGAATTAAGAAATGAAACACATCACACAAGTTTTAGGCAAATTCCTTTATGCCATAACCTTTCTCCTCTTAATTCCTGCAGGTTTATGGTTTTGGGCAAAATATACCCAGTACACAATTACATTCCCGATAGTAGAA
>Ga0316190_10004674_pt1 | contig 9991 bp, 5 predicted proteins | sample Eddworburrow2_MG_FD_204929 | JGI IMG/M metagenome (GOLD analysis project Ga0316190, IMG submission 204929) | Coastal sediment microbial communities from Maine, United States - Eddy worm burrow 2 | ecosystem: Environmental > Aquatic > Marine > Coastal > Sediment | place: USA: Maine | collected... | reverse complement strand
CCCGCACGCCGGTTGATTTCATCGTCCAGTGTCTTCGACTTTTCCTCGACCTGCCGGGTTCCAGCCGACAGCACAGCCTCTACCGCTGCCAGGTCATGCGCAGCGCGCCTGCCCCACAAGAATGCCTGCTGGTTCATCTTGATGGCAACGCCATTGAGTTCAATGGCGCGATTGATAGCGTCTTCGGAGACCGGTACAAGGCCCTGCTGCCAGGCATACCCCAGCGTGAACAGGTTGGAGGCAATGGAATCGCCCATCAGGCCTGTCGCAATGCGGGTCGCGTCAATGAACTGGGTCGCACCCGGTTTCGTGCGGGCTTCAATCTGCACCTGCATCTGCGAACCCGGCAACTGGAAGTCTGCATTACGGGTGAATTGCGCCGGCATCACTTCGTAGGAATTGACGACGGCATGTGTGCGTTGCCGTGAAGCACCGGACAAAATCCGCTCTGACGCGGAGGTCACGATATCGCATCCCAACAGAACATCGGCACCGCCTGCAGCAATCCGGATGGAGGCTATTTCAGACTGGGATGCCGCCAGTTTCAGGTGAGTGACCACCGCGCCGTTCTTCTGCGACAGGCCCGCCATGTCGATCATGGCGACGCCCTTGCCGTCGAGTGTCGCCGCCATGCCGATCAGATGGCCGATGGTGACGACGCCGGTGCCGCCAATCCCGGTAATCATTATCGCCCAGGGCTGGGTCAACGGCACGATCTGCGGCTGCGGCAAAACCGGAAACGGCGTTGCCTCGGTGTTGACCGGGTTCGATACACCCTTGATCAGTTCGCCACCTTCAATGGTCACGAAGCTCGGGCAGAATCCCTTCAGGCAGGAAAAGTCCTTGTTGCAGGCCGACTGGTCAATCTGCCGCTTGCGGCCAAATTCGGTTTCCTTCGGCGCAATGGCCACGCAGTTGGACTGTACGCCGCAATCGCCGCAGCCTTCGCACACCAGTTCATTGATAAACACCCGCCGGTTGGGATCGGGGAATGTGCCGCGCTTGCGACGTCTGCGTTTTTCAGCAGCACATGTCTGGTCGTAAATGATGCAGGACACACCGGTCACCTGCATCATTTCTTTCTGGACCGTTTGCAGTTCGGAGCGGTGATGCACGCTGACATGCTCGGGGAAGCCCACATTGGATGGATACTTCCACGGCTCATCAGTCACTATGGCCATCCGGTCAACGCCTTCAGCGCGCACCTGATTGGCAATCTGGGGCACGGTCAGTCCGCCCTCATGGGTTTGCCCACCGGTCATTGCGACAGCGTCGTTGAACAATATCTTGTAGGTGATGTTCACACCGGATGCGACGGCGGCGCGGATGGCCATCAGGCCGGAGTGATTGTAGGTGCCGTCACCCAGGTTCTGGAACACGTGCTTGCGGGTCGAAAACGGTGCCTCGCCAATCCAGTTGGCCCCCTCGCCGCCCATATGGGTGGCGCCTTCGGTATTGCGCTCGGGGATGTACTGCACCATCCAGTGACACCCGATACCGGCATAACCACGCCCGCCTTCCGGCAGGACGGTTGACGAATTGTGCGGACAGCCGGAACAGAAATACGGGATGCGCTCGGCCAGGTTTGGCGAGTTGCTGACATTGGCCATGGAGGCCTTGATGACACCGAGGCGCTCTTCGACCTGTTTCGACTTGCGCTTCTTCAACAGTCGTTCGGCAATCGCAATGGCTATCTGGTTGGGCTCCAGCGTGCCCCATGCAGGGAACAGGGTCTGGCCCTTTTCATCCTTCTTGCCGATGACGATCGGCGCGTTCGTATCGTTGCACAGCTGTTCACGAATCTGGCTTTCCAGCAGCGAACGTTTCTCCTCAACCACAATAACCAGATCGAGACCGTCGGAAAACTCATCGACGATTTTCGGATCAAGCGGCCACACCATGGCCACCTTCAACAGCCGCAGGCCAAGTTTCGACGACGCCACTTCGTCGATACCGAGATCATCGAGCGCCTGGCGCACATCCAGATAACTCTTGCCGGTCGAAATGATCCCGATCTTCGCCGTCTTGCCCCCCGACATGATAATCTTGTCGAGCTTGTTGGCCCGTGCAAACGCAACGGCTGCATAGCGCTTGTGATTGTGCAGCCGGTATTCCTGTTCAAACCGATCATCGGACGGGCGAATATTCAGCCCACCTTCCGGCATATCGAAGTTTTTCGGAAAGGTGATTTTGACACGATCCACCGAGCCGTCGGCAATGCCCGCCGACTCGATATTGTCGTGCACACACTTCAGGCCGACCCAGCATCCCGAATAGCGCGACAAGGCAAGTCCATAAATGCCGTAGTCCAGTATTTCCTGGACGCCTGCGGGATGCAGGACCGGGATCATGGCATCCATCATGGCAAATTCAGACTGGTGGGGTACGGTGGAGCTTTCAGCCCCATGGTCATCCCCCATCAGGGCCAGCACACCGCCGTACCTGGATGTGCCTGCGGAATTTGCATGGCGCAACACGTCGCCCGAGCGATCAACACCCGGTCCCTTGCCATACCAGATTGAAAACACGCCGTCATAGGCACCCTCACCGCGCATCTCCGCCTGCTGGGCACCCCAGATGGCGGTTGCGGCAAGGTCTTCGTTGATGCCCGGTTCAAATCGAACATTGGCCGGCTGGGTATACTTCACCGACTTCAGGAACTGCTGATCCAGTCCGCCGACCGGCGAACCGCGATAGCCCGTTACATACCCGGCGGTATTCAGGCCGTCGCGTTCATCGCGGGCACGCTGCATCAGCGTCAGCCGCACGATGGCCTGGGTTCCGGTCATGAAAACCTGGGACTTAGAGAGGTCGAATTTATCGTCGAGCTTTACCGGCTTCAACGCCATTACTCATAACTCCATGTGAATCGAAAAGGTCAGCAATGCTGACATACTTTTTCACCAAGCGTCAAATCAACTTTCAGGCACAGTGTGTGCCAAAGCCCGGGCTTCGGCAAGCACTGACCCCGGTTGAATAAAACGCTTGCCGCCGTGCAATCGGTGATCTAGGTTTTGCGGCACGGGGTTGTATTGGCCACCCCGTCAGGCAAGTCGCCCAAGCGCCGTTCACTCTGCTATGGAGGGAACCCGCAAGATGGGCGACTTTTTTATTTCCGCTGAAGACCTTTCACACCGGCTGGCAACGGCCGAACCGGTTCGCATCTTCGATGTGCGCCGGCCACCTGCCATCGAATCCGCCTCACGGTTCCTGCCGGGCAGCCGCTGGCGCAACCATATGGAAACGCTTGACTGGGCCGGGGACTTGTCCCGGCAGGACCTGATCGTGCTGAACTGCATGCACGGGCACAATGTATCGCAGATCGCCACCGCATTGTTGAGGGAACAGGGCTACAACGCACGGACATTGGCAGGCGGAGTGGACGGGTGGGTTGAAGCCGGTCTGCCGACCATCGCCCAGAGCCGGCTGTCTCCGGTGGATGCAAAACCGGGTATCTGGGTGACACCCATCAATCCCGAAATTGACCGCGTTGCATGCCCGTGGCTGATATCGCGCTTCATTGACCCGGACGCGATATTTCATTTTGCACAATCACAATGGGTAATTGATGTCGCAGACGAACTTGGTGGCATTGCTTTCGATACGCCGGGTGCCGTCATTGAACATGATGGCGGTCTTTGCAGCCTTGACACATTGCTGCGCGAATTTGATCTGCATGATCCGGTTGTCGATCAACTGGCTATCATTGTACGCGGTGCCGATACGGACAGGACTGATCTTGCCCCGCAAGCCGCTGGGCTGGCGTCGATCATGCAGGGCAATTCGATCCTGGGTAAAACAAACCGTGATATCCTGCGGCTCGGTTTTCCGGTTTACGACGCACTGTATGCACGCCTAAAACAGTCGCTTGATGCAATCCACGGCTTGCAGCCGATGGCCGAATAAGGGGTGGTGGCAATGTCTGATCGACCCGCAACTTCATTTCGTGAGGCCGTGCTTGTTTTTGCACGCATCGGCTGCCTGTCATTTGGCGGCCCGGCAGGGCAAATCGCACTGATGCATCGGGAACTGGTTGAACAGCGTTCCTGGCTGAGCGAGCAGGATTACCTGCGTGCGCTGAATTTCTGCATGCTGCTGCCCGGCCCCGAAGCCATGCAGCTGGCAACCTATGCCGGGTGGCGCCTGCACGGGGTACGCGGCGGACTGATGGCAGGCCTGCTGTTTGTGTTGCCGGGTGCTGCCATCGTGCTCATCATCTCGGTCCTGTATTCACTGTTCGGCAGACTACCCATCGTGGAAGCCATGTTCTTCGGCATCAAGGCAGCGGTCCTGGCCATCGTTCTGGAAGCCCTGCTCAGGGTGTCGCGTCGGGCGCTTAATGTCCCCTGGCACTGGATGATCGCCGTTGCCGCCTTTCTGGCCCTGTTCGTTTTCGCCATACCGTTCCCTGCTGTCATCGCGGTTGCAGGCCTGACCGGCTATCTGATGACAAACCGTCATGCGTCAGATGGCGCACCACGACAGGTTACACCGGTTCGCGCGCTGCAAACCGTGCGCACCATAGCGATCTGGCTGGTCATCTGGTTTGCACCGATCGCAACCATCGCCCTGATAACCTATCCCGACCATCTACTGGTGTCCGTGGGCCTTTTCTTCTCCAAGCTGGCCGTGGTGACCTTTGGCGGCGCCTATGCGGTACTGGCCTATATGGGCCAGCAGGCGGTGGAAAACCACGGCTGGCTCACTGCGCCGCAAATGGTGGACGGGCTCGGCCTGGCTGAAACCACTCCCGGCCCGTTGATCCTGGTGACGGAGTTCGTGGGCTACATGGCCGGATTCCGTGCATCCGGGCTGCAGGGCTCGATAACCGGGGGCCTGGCGGCTGCCGCAGTCGCCGTGTGGGTGACCTTTGCGCCGTGCTTTTTGTGGATTTTCGCCGGCGCGCCCTACATTGAACGCCTGGCCAACATGCCCCGGTTGTCCGGCGCGCTCAGCGCCATTACGGCAGGTGTTGTCGGCGTCATTGCAAACCTGGCACTGTGGTTCGGCCTACATGTGCTGTTTGGCGAACTGACAAGGGTCGAAACGGGCCCGGTCACCATGGTCTGGCCCATCTGGTCCAGCATGAACATTGCAGCGGTCGGGCTGTTTTTCCTGTCGGCGGTGATGTTGTTGAAATTGCACGCTGGCCTGGCGAAAACACTGGGCGTTTGTGCACTATTGGGAGCAGCGACCGGCTTGATAGCCTGATCGGCTACATATCCAGAACGAAAACATGCGTAATGACGGCCCGCATACCTTCGCGCATATTGAAGGCCGGGGAAACATCCAGGTAATCTGCCAGAGAAAACAATCTCCGGCCATTTTGAGTTAGATAGGATGCATTGCGAATTCGTTCTGGATGCAAATAGCGACGCTGTACGCGTGTGCTGTGGCCATCGTCAGGATCATGCAGAATGATCACGTCGCGATCAGTGCCACCGTTCTTGTTCACGCCAAATCCAGCCATGGTTGTCATGTGGCTGCTAGAATACCGCCAATCGCCTCTTCGATTTCCTTCTTTAAAAAAACTGACAGTCATCCAGACGCCGGAACCGCGTGCAAATTCAGAACGTACCCGGTGCATGTCTGGCGCCCCAACATTGTTGCGCGCCACATTCGCGAAGCTGTCAGGCCCAAAAGCTTGTATCGAAGGTCTATAGCCTGATTGCCTGATGAAACCGGCTAGCCCGGTGATAAATTTCTGAAGTCCGGTACCACCCTTGGGCGCAGTCGACATCAGCTTGTCACTACCCAGTTCACTTGCAACGCTTGCAACTTTCTCCAACGTTGTCAGGCCCTGGATCGGCAGTAAGTTCTTGTAGCCGCGATGCTCTGCCAGCCACACCAGCACATTCGCTGTCGCAACCGGAGCACAGTAACTAACGCCTCCATTGGGCAAACCCAACCGTCGATCCTTTTGCGAAAAATCCGGCATTCTGTCGAGACGCGACGTGTCGTAAGCGGCAGCCTGCACCTCGCCGCTCATGCCGGCAAAGGCAATCCAGCTCGCCGCAGCGATGGCAAGCACCACATCTATCATCCGACCGATAAGCATCTTCCTGCAAGCTCCCATCTGGAAATCCTGCAGTCAGGATACGCCGTTGCCTACCAAGCAGCGCTTAAGCGGTTAAGTACAATTTTAGCTGTTACCCGTCTCATTGACTGGCCAGTCCCAGAAACCATTGCCACGATTGCGATAGTGGCGCGACAGGACCATCTTGTGCACCTCTGATGCGCCGTCCACCAGCCGGGCACATCGTGCATACCGGTAAATCCACTCTATCACGGTATCGTTGGAATAGCCTTTGGCTCCCAGCAGTTGCAGCGCCGTGTCGGCAGCATTGTGCAATGTATCGGCAACATGGATTTTCGCCATCGATACGTCCTTCTGCGCTCTGTCACCCTGGTCGATCAGCCAGGCTGCATGCATGGTCAACAGCTTGCCGGTCTGTATGTCGGCAGCCACATCGCCCAACATCATCTGAATGGATTCGTGCTCAATCAGTTTCGAGCCGAATGCCTCGCGGTTCGAGACATACTCATCGGCAATCTCCATGCAGCGTTTCGCCATGCCAAGCCAACGCATGCAATGGGTGAGACGCGCGGGGCCAAGCCGCATCTGGGTCAACCTCAGGCCATCGCCTTCTTCCATCAGCCGGTTGGCCATCGGTATCTCTAGCCCGTCGAATTCAAGTTCACACACGCCACCATGCTCGTCCGGCCCCATGTTCGAGATGCGGCGGACTATTCGCCAACCCGGATCATCCTTGTGGAACAGGAAGGCTGACAATCCATTGCGCGGATCATCGGACGTACGCGCCATGAGAATAAAGTGAGACGCAACGGCGGCACCGGAAATATACCATTTGCGCCCTGAAATGACGTAGCGATCGTTCTTGCGCTCGGCACGGGTCAGCATCATGCCACCGGGATCAGAGCCGGACCCGGGCGCCGGTTCCGTCATCACGAACGATGAACGCACATCACCGTCAATGATGGGCTGAAGCCACTTGTCCTTCATGTCCTCGCTCGCCAGCACCTTGTTGAGAACCGACATATTGCCGTCATCAGGCGCCTGGCAGTTCAGGATCACCGGCCCGAAAATCGACCGCGCTGCTTCTTCGTAGAATACTGCCCATTCGGCAACACCCAACCCCAGGCCTCCGCGTTCCTTCGGCATTTGCGGTGCCCACAGACCCTCCTTGCGGGCTTTTTCGCGCATCGAGGTGAGCAGCGACAGGCGGATATTCTCAAACTCCTTGAAATTGTCCTTGTTGTCTTCAAGCGGCAGCACCTCACCGGCAATGAAGTCGCGCACCCGCAACCTGAGTTTGTCCAGTTCCGGTGAAATTGTGAAATCCATTGTTCTGCCTTTCGGGCCCTGAAGTGTCGTTTGTGGATCGGTTGACTGGGTTAGAGCCTAGTCAACCGGCAGAAGATGTCCGCCATCCACCACCACGGTGGTTCCGGTCATGTAACCTGACGCCTTGTTGGAAGCCAGCAGCAGCAAGGTGCCGTCCAGATCCGATACATCGCCAATGCGGCGTTGAGGAATACGCCTGATCATCGGCGCACTGTCGTCTGATTCAAAATATTCCTTGTTGATCTCGGTCAATATGTATCCCGGCGCAATGGCATTTACACGAATATCGTAGCGCGCAAACTCCAGCGCCAGATTGCGCGTCAACTGCAGTACGGCACCCTTGGACGCAGCATAGGCGGCCACCGTGCGTGCGGCGCTGAACGACAACACCGAGGCAATATTGATGATGTTGCCCTGCCTGCCTGCATCCTTCATCCGGCGCGCGGCTTCCTGGGCAGCAAACCACACACCGTCCAGGTTGACGGACATGACCTTGCGCCAGTCGTCCGGCGTTATGTCGAACACCGGCTTGTTGCCGGCAATACCGGCATTGTTGACCAGGATCGTGACCGTTCCAAATGCGGCTTCGGCTGCATCAAAGGCGCCTGCGATTGCACCCTGGTCGGCCACATCCAGCTCAACGGCATGCGCCTTGCCGCCTGAACCCGATATGGTCTCCACCAGCGATGCCAGTCGGTCGGCACGGCGTGCCGCAACCACGACACTGGCACCGTTGGCCGCCAGCACCTTGGCAAACTGTTCCCCCAGTCCAGACGACGCACCTGTAACCAGCGCGACTTCGCCGGACAGGTCAAACAATTTTCTGGCGTGCATGATGACCCCGTCAGAAACTCAGCGACACGTCGGTGTGATGCGACATGCATGCAGCAACATCCAGTGCGATGCCTTCCGGCAATCGCCTGAGAGACCGCAGACCGATTGTATTCCTGATCGCAGCTTCGTATTTGCCAACACTGTCACCGAGTTCAGCCTTGGCTGCCGTGCGCCACCTCACCTGATCGTCATAAACCCGGACTGTTTCAACCAGCAGGTTCTTCAATTCCGGCACATCGTCCGGCGACTTGGCCGCATGGCGCGACACCTTGCGCAACGCCTTGTTGATGTCATTGCTGCCGGCCACCGCACCAAGCTTCGAATTCAGCGTTTTCGCGACCTCTTGCACGGCGCTGGCATCACCGGCATCGGCCAGCTTTGTCATTTCCGCAAAGTCCGGCGCAAGTTCAACCAGCGCATCGGTGGTCTCGAGGATTTCCGCAAGCGCGATAACCGGTTTGTATGACTGGTCAGTATTGCGCCTGTAGGTCGTGCGAGCCTTCTTGTCCGTATTGAGCAGCTTTTTGAAAGCCTTGTTCCTGTCCACCCAGTCGGCCGGTATCATGGCCTCGAGGCGCTCGACTTCATCGGTATCCTTGTCAATTCTTGCCTGCAGGCGTTCGCGGGCAGCCTTGGCAACATCGTCATCGCCACGGGTCCGGCTCAATGTGGTCCGCAGCAGTTTCACTTCGGCCTGCGCCTTGCGAACATCACGCTGGATCTGCCGCACCCGAATATGCAGGGGAGAGTACGCAGGTGTTGCCTGTTTCAGAATAACTTCGGTTGCCTTGATGTCGTCCAGCAGCTTGAAGGTGTTTTCGGCCTTGATGAGCCCATCGCTGAACGATTTTGCAAGCTTGGGCGGCAGATCAGACATATTGAGGGTTTTCGCCTCGCCAATGGCGGCCCTGATGCTGTCTCCATCGGTCTGGAACTGGGTAAACACTGTTTCTTCTATGCAGGTCTGCAGTTTCGGGTTGACCGGAGGCGGTGCCTGTTCTCCGAGCAGTGACAGTCTGGTCGGCAGATAGTTCACCAGGCTCGGGAAGTACCCGACGATCCCGAGCGCCAGCAACTGCAATGCGATAAACGGTATGACGCCTTTGTAAATCGATGTCGTCTTTACGGCTGATGGTGCCACGCCGCGCAGGTAGAACAGGGCGAAACCGAAAGGCGGTGTCAGGAACGATGTCTGGATATTCAGGCCGATCATCACGCCAAGCCAAACCGCAGTAATGTTCGCCTGCGGATCCGCCAGCAGGATAGGCGACACGATCGGCACAACCACAACAGCGATCTCGATAAAGTCCAGGAAGAAACCGAGCAGGAAAATCACCGCCATCACAATGATGAACTGCGCCCAGAAGCCGCCCGGCAGGCTGGTCAGAAATTCCTTCACCAGCTCTTCGCCGCCGAATGCGCGGAATGCCGCCGTCAACATGGCCGCGCCCAGCAGGATGATGAACACCAGGGAGGTTGTCTTGGCGGTTTCAAGCATGACGCCATGCAGCGTGTTGTTGATCTGCAGAGCGCGTTTGCCGCTCCACAAAAGCGCAACAATCAACGCACCAAGCGCGACCGCCCCGAGGCCGATCCCCAGCGCGTCGGCTGAGGTCTGGATGTTCTTCACGTTCATGTTGAACTGTGATGACAAGACAAAAATGCTGGCCACGGCAGTCAGGGCCAGGATGGCTGGCCAGTAGGCACGCGGCTGGCCTTCCTTGAGCCTGTAGCCTGCCATGATCAGGGCACCGGCAGCACCGATTGCGCCGGCCTGGTTCACCGTTGCAA
>Ga0316190_10004673_pt1 | contig 9992 bp, 10 predicted proteins | sample Eddworburrow2_MG_FD_204929 | JGI IMG/M metagenome (GOLD analysis project Ga0316190, IMG submission 204929) | Coastal sediment microbial communities from Maine, United States - Eddy worm burrow 2 | ecosystem: Environmental > Aquatic > Marine > Coastal > Sediment | place: USA: Maine | collected... | reverse complement strand
ATCCACCCACGGCTACCAAACCTGGCGAGACCCCACCGGCACCTGGCACACCTACCACCCCAACGGCCACGAAATCACCTAGCACCACGGTCAGTGCTCAAAGATAGGCGTCCGGGTGCGTCTCGAAGTCCCGAGTGATCAGCGAGAAGACATGGGCGTCGTGATGGACGCCGCGCAGCAGTAGTCGGTCACGGGCGATTCCCTCATGGACTGCGCCGATGCGTTGCGCCACCCGGCGGCTGGGATCGTTATGCACCGACATCATGATCTCCACCCGACGAAAACCCAGCTGCTCGATCCCATAGCGAGCGACCAGATAAGCGGCCCGACTGGCGAAGCCGTGGCCCGTTGCGTCGGACCGCAACCAGTAACCCAGGTTGGCCCCGCGGTTGAACGCGTCGAACTGGTTTAAACCGCACGAGCCGACCAGTACCCCGCCGACGGTCATGATGAATCGATGCTCATCGCCGAACTTGCCGTCGATCCAGGCTGAAGCGGCCGCGACGTCGTACCCGGGACCAGCCCATGGCATCCACGGTTCCAGCTCGGGCAACGAGGCCTGCACCGAGGCACAGACAGCCTCGGCGTCTTCGGCTTTCGGGTTGCGTACGATCAGATCCCCATGGACCAGCTCCATAGCTCATCACTGTTGTCGCGCCGACGAGTGATCGCACGTCCACCCTCCCAGTCCCGGCCTGTAACACTTGGGGTGCCACGCTCCGACCGTCGTCGGCAGCCATATCCAGAATCGGGAGTCTCCGTGACCACCAGCAATGTGTTGTCGATCGATGTCGAGGATCGGGTGGCGACGATCACCTTTGGTCAGCCCCCCGCAAACGCCCTGACGTTGACGATGATCGCCGCCATCGAATCGGCGCTCGACGAAGCCGAACAGGCTGATGCCAGGGCGCTGGTCTTCACCTCCGCGGTACCGGGATTCTTCGTCGCGGGCGCCGACCTCAAGTTGTTGGGATCGGCTGATGCCGATGTGAAGCTCTTCGACGGCTACCTGAACAAGGTCACCACAATGACCGAGCGGGTCGCCAAGATGCCCCTTGTCTCCATCGCGGCCATCGAAGGGTATGCCCTCGGCGGTGGCCTCGAACTGGCCAGCGCGTGCACCTTTCGCATCGCGTCCTCAACCGCGCTGCTCGGCGTTCCCGAGGTGAAGCTGGGCCTGCTCCCCGGCGCCGGGGGCACCCAGCGGCTCCCCCACATGATCGGCCGGGCTCGGGCCCTGGACATGATCCTGACCGGGCGGAACGTGGCCGGCGAGGAAGCGAAGGCCATTGGCCTCATCGACCGCCTGGTGGACGAGGGCGACACCCTCGCCGCCGCAACCCAGTGGGCGGAGACCTTCGCCACCGGACCGGCCGACGCCTACGCCGCCATCATCCGGACCGTCGACGCGGCGATAGACGGTCCCTTCGAACGGGGTCTCGACGTCGAACGCGCCGAGGTCCTCGAACTGTTCGGATCCCCTGATGGCCAAGAAGGGCTCCTCGCCTTCTTGGAGAAGCGCCCGGCCAAGTTCTCCTGACCCGCCACCGCGCCTCGTCACGCGCCGGTGAGGCGCGCCGTGCGGGGCGGGCCAGTTCGCCCGTCGCATAGGCTTGCCGTGTGACTTTCATCTTCAGCGACGAGGACGAGCTGTTTCGTCAAACAGCCCGCGAGTGGGCCCTTGATCGGCTGCTTCCCGATTTCCCGAACTGGAATCCCGACTACGCCCACGAGATGGCCGAGCTCGGAATCACCGGGCTACGCGTACCGCAGGAGTACGGAGGAGGGGGTGGGTCGTTTGTACAACTGGGAATAGCCGGCGAGGAAATATCCCGGGGCAACTACAGCGCGAACTACTGGATCCAGCTCAACACCATCGCCACCGAGCTGCTCGTCAACCGGGCCGACGAAGACCTGAAACGCCGCTGGCTGCCTGCGATCGCCGCGGGTGAGGCCAATTTTGCGTTCGGGTTGACCGAACCTGGCGTCGGGTCCGATGCCGCCAGCCTGACCACCACGGCCCGCATCGAGGGTGATGAGATCGTCATCTCGGGTGAAAAGGCATCGATCACCTTCGCCGGCTTCGCTGACGTATGCATCGTCTTCGCCCGCACCGGTGGTGACGGAGCCCGCGGGATCTCGTCGGTCCTGGTCCCGCTCGATCTCCCCGGTGTCACCCGCCAGAACTACGACTCCATGGGTTCGGAGTGCACCCAGCGGGGCTCGCTGTTCTTCGACGAGGTCCGCGTACCGGTCACCAACCTGCTGGGCGAGGAGGGCACAGGCTTCATCGGCGCCATGACCAGCTTCGATTTCAACCGCGGCTTCATCGCCTTGTGCTGTGTCGGTGCCGCCCAGCAATCTCTCGACGAGACGGTGGAGTACACCAAGACCCGAGAGACGTTCGGCAAGCCGCTGGCTCGCCATGAGGGCATCTCGTTCCAGGTGGCCGAACACCTCGCCAAGATCCACTCCGCCCGGCTGCTCGGCTACGAGGTGATGACCCTCGCCGATGCGGGGCTCAACCACACCAAGTCCGCCGCGATGGCCAAATGGCTCGGCCCCAAGCTGGCGGCCGAGGCCATCCACGACTGCATCGTCATGCACGGCTGGCCCGGCTACGGGAAAGACGCTCCGTTCGACCAACGGCTTCGCGACGTCATCGGGCTCGAGATCGGCGACGGGACCCCGGAGATCATGAAGGGGATCATCGCCCGGGAGACCTACGGGCGAGAGTTCAACCCTTACCGATGAACGAACCCGAGAATCAGCCAGAACAAGACCTCGATGCCCCACTCGACGTCGACATGCCACCCAACCTCAACGCATTAGTGGAACCGATCGCGGCCATGGTGAGACAAGCGAGCCGCCGGTCGCTCGCATGGTTCCGGCAGTCCCCTGCCGTCGACAACAAGCGAGCCGCCGACGACCAGGCGGGCTTCGACCCGGTCACTGAAGCCGATCGAGCGGTTGAGGACATCCTGCGAGCCGAGCTGACCGCCCGCTTTCCGACCCACGAGATTCTCGGGGAGGAGCGCGGGACCAGCGGCAGCCACCCGTACCGGTGGGTGATCGACCCGATAGACGGGACCCGGTCGTTCATCAGCGGGAACCCGCTCTGGGGCACCTTGCTCGGGCTCCAGCACCACGGGACACCGGTCGCGGGCTGGATGCACCTACCGGTGCTCGACGAGACCTATGTGGGATGGTCCGGCGGCGGCTGGATGGAGACCCCCACCGGCCGTCAGCCTCTCCGGGCGAGCCAGGTAACCGTGGCGGACCAGGCGATCCTGGGATCGACGCATCCGACGATGTATCCGCCCGGCCCGGATCGAGATCGTTTCGATCGGTTGGCGGCGGGAGTCCGAATGACCCGATACGGCGGCGACTGTGTGAACTACGGGCTCTTGGCCATCGGCACCCTGGACCTGGTGGCCGAGGCCATGCTCGAGCCCTACGACATCGTTCCCCTGATCCCTATCATCGAGGCCGCGGGCGCGGTGATCACCGATCTTGCCGGTAACCCGCCGACCGACGGGGGCGAGATCGTCTGTGCGGCTACCCCCGCGCTGCATCGCGTCGCACTGGACCTGATTCGCTGAGCATCGGATTGGGGCCCGCGAACTTCGCGGATCGGGTGCCGTCCCCCTTGCGGGAGGCGCGGCCGGTGACACTCGCCTAACGTCGGCCCCAGACGCCACTCCGTGCCCAGATCCCTCATATCGGTGGGAGCCACGGGGTCAAGACCTGGGGGAAGCCAGACGTGAGCGATGACTATTTTGCTGCCCATCCCGACCTGTTGTTCGAGCGACGGGATCACGGGATCTTGTGGATCACCATCAACAAGCCCGAGAAGCTGAACGCGACCGATGACCGGCTGCACTACTCGCTGAGCCGGGTGTGGGACGACATCGCCGACGACGATGACACCAGCGTCGTCGTGATCACCGGCGCGGGCCGCGCCTTCTCCGCGGGCGGAGATCTCGACGACGCGGTCAACAATGTCGCCAACTACCCCCGTATCAAGAACGTGATGAAAGAGGCCGGCGACATCGTCTACCGGATGATGCGCTGCGAGAAGATCATCATCTCGGCCATCAACGGGGTCGCCGTCGGCGCCGGTCTGGCCGTCGCCCTGATGGCCGACATCTCGATCATGGCCAACGAGGCCAAGATCACCGACGGCCATGTCAAGATCGGGGTCGGAGCCGGCGACCACGCCGTCATCAACTGGCCTCTGCTGTGCGGCATGGCCAAAGCTAAGTACTACCTCATCACCGCGGAGTTCATCGACGGTGAAACCGCGGACAAGATCGGCCTGGTCTCCAAGTCGGTGCCTCTGTCCGAGCTGCCCGATGAGGCGATGGCGGTCGCCACCAAGCTCGCCACCGGCGCTCAGGACGCCCAGCGCTTGACCAAGCGGGCCCTCAATCTCTGGCTCCAACAATCCGCGCCCGCGTTCGACGCCAGCCTCGCGTTCGAGATGTTGAACTTCTTTGGTCCGGACGCCAAGGAAGGCATCGGCGCCTTCCTCGATCAACGCGAACCGAAGTTCGGCTGAGCCCCGATCCGCCAACGGCCAGCCCCATCGGCCGGTCAGCCGCTGGCCGTCCAGCCGATGGACATGGCTGTCGCATGATGGCCCGATGGGGCGCGAGGTTCGATGGCTCGGTTAGGTTCTGATGCTGGTGCACACCGCCGTGTTCAAGAGGAGACAACCGGGTGAGTGACGAATATTTCGAGAAGTACAGCGGGCTGATCTTCGAGCGCCGAGAGCACGGCATCTTGTGGATCACGATCAATCGGCCCGAGGTGATGAACGCCACCGATGCGCCCTTGCACAACGCGCTGAGCCGGGTCTGGAACGACATCTCCGACGATGACGACACCAGCGTCGTGGTCATCACCGGTGCCGGGCGCACGTTCTCGGCCGGTGGTGACCTGGACTGGATCCAGACCATGGTCAACAACTACGACGGCATGAAGGTCGCTTTCAAAGAGGCGGGCGACCTCGTCTACAACATGATCAATTGCGAGAAGATCATCATCTCAGCCATCAATGGTGTCGCCGTCGGCGCCGGCTTGGCCGTGGCCCTGATGGCCGACATCTCGATCATCGCCGAGGACGCCCGGTTCACCGACGGCCATATCCGGCTCGGGGTGGCGGCCGGCGATCACGCCAACATCCTGTGGCCCCTGCTCTGTGGCATGGCCAAAGCCAAGTACTACCTGATCACCGCGGACTTCATCGACGGTAAGACCGCCGACGACATCGGTCTCGTCTCCAAGTCGGTGCCCGCAGATCAGCTGCTGGACGAAGCCATGGCCGTAGCGACCAAGCTCGCCACCGGCGCGCAGGATGCTCAGCGCATGACCAAGCGGGCCCTCAATCTGTGGCTCTCCCAGTCGGCGCCCGCGTTCGACGCCAGCCTCGCGTTCGAGATGCTCAATTTCATGGGCACCGACGTGCGGGAAGGGGCCACGGCCATCCAAGAGGGTCGGGCGCCGAACTTTCCGTCCGCTCGCTGACCGCGCCCGGACCGAACTCACGACCGTGGACCGCACCGCGGCCGAGAACCGCACATGATCGACTTCGGCATCATGTTGCCGAGCTTCGATTCCCACCAGCGAGGTGAGTGGTCTCTGCTCGAAGCGGCCCGGCTCACCGAGGAGGTGGGTTTCAACTCGGCGTGGGTTGGCGATCATCTCTCGTTTCATCCCCCGATCCTCGAGGCGCTCACGTCTCTCGCCGCGGTGGGTGCGGTCACCAACTCGATTGCCCTGGGTACCAACGTGCTGCTGCTCGCGCTTCGCCAGTGGCCTCTGCTCGCCAGCCAGTTGGGCACCATCGACGCCCTGTACCCCGACCGTCTGATCCTCGGGGTCGGTGTCGGCGGTGAACATCCCCCCGAGTGGGAGGCGGCCGGGGTCCCGGTTCGTGAGCGCGGTCGCCGCGTCGACGAGGGCATCGAGGTGCTGTCCAGCCTCCTCGCGGGACAACCGGTCGACCACCACGGCCCGCTGGCCCCGGTGCGCAGCCCGCGAATTGCCCCGAACCCGGGCCACATGTTGCCCCTCGTGATCGGTGGTCGATCCGACGCCGCCATTGAACGGGCCGCTCGCGTCGCCGATGCATGGATCGGGGTATGGATGGACCCTGACGAGGTGGGCCGGCACATCGAGCGACTGACCGAAAGGGCAGAGGCCCACCAGCGGGCAAGACCTACGCCCCTACTCATGGTGTTCACGATGGTCGACGAGGACGAGAGCCGCGCGAAGGAGCAGAGCGCGGCCCTGTTCCGCGGCCAGTACAACATGCCCTACGAGGTGGTCGAGCGCTGGACGGTCACCGGGTCGACCCAACGGGTCGCGGACACGATCGACCGGTACCGACAAGCTGGTGTCGAGGGGTTCGTGCTCTCCCCCACCGGCCGGAATTCACTGGCCCAGATCGAGCGGCTCGGACTGGTCCGCGAGCAGCTCTGAGTTCCCCGGCACGCCGGGCCGCCCCATGGAAGACTCGCGCGATGAGGATCACCGACTCGACCGCGATGGACTGGAAGAGCTACCACCACCCCCGCGAGGGGACCCTGGAGGTCAAGACCCTCGCGCGGGGCACTGCGGGTGACATCAACTTCAACTTCACGCTGACCCGCTATGGGAGCGGCGGCGACGATCCGTTCGAAACCCCCCGCCACCGCCACACCTTCGAGCAGTTCCGCATGCCGATCGAGGGCGCTTTGAACTACGGCCCTGACCGGGACATTCCCGAGGGCTGGGTGACCTACTTCCCCGCCGATGCCTCCTACGGCCCCCAGAAGGTGGATCGCTGCGTCGTTCTGCTGTGTCAGTACGGCAAGGAGTACCTGACCTCCGCCCAATACAAGACGGCCTACGCCGAACTGGCAGCCGTCGGCGAGTTCCACGACGGGGTGTTCACGGAGACGGACCCCGCAACCGGCAAGGCTCGCAACCAGGACGCGGTGACCGCCGTGTTCGAACGGGCGCTGGGCCATCCCCTCGACCACGGCCGGCCCCGCTATCCAGAGCCCGTGCTCATGGACCCCGCCGCGTTCTCGTGGCGGCCGGCACCGGATGACCGGGGGGTAGAGCTGAAACGGCTCGGAACCTTCACCGAGAACGAGACGTCGGTCTCCCTGGTGCGTTGGACCGCCGACGGGACATTCGGGCTCGAACCCGACCGCGCTCAGCTGGTCGTGTCGCTCCAGCCCGGGGTCGAGATCGACGGTGCGACCTACCCGGCGCTCACCGGCGTCACCAGCAATATCGGTGACGAGGTGGCGCTGGGTGGCTCGCCAGGCACGGAGGCACTGGTCGTCACCCTGCCCCGGAGCTGAACCGGGGGCCGGGCGAAGCGGGGCCAGATGAGGCTGGCCAGGCTCAGGCCGGAGCGATGTCGGCGACGTCGGCCATCAGCTCCACGGCCTGGGGGTTGTGGGTGGTGACGGTCAGCCCCGTGATGCCCGAGTCGGACCACGCGGCGAACCGGGAGCGGATCCGGTCGGGTGGACCGATGAGCGCGGCCTCGTCCACCATCTCGTCGGGGATGGCCGCAGCGGCTTCCTTTTTCCGTCCGGCCAGATAGAGCTCTTGGACCAGGGCGGCGGCCTCGCCGTAACCCCGCGCCACCATATGGTCGTTGTGGAAGTTCATGTTCTTGTGCCCCATACCGCCGGCGTAGAGGGCGATCCCCGGCTTCTGGGCGTCGATGGCTTTTTGTACGTCGTCGGTCAACATAACCGACACCATGGGCTGGATCTCGATGTCCTTGATCGACTTCCCGCCTCCCGCCCGCGCAAAACCAATGTCGAGATTTTCCTGGAACTCCCGCATACGACCGGGCACGAAGTGCATCGGGAACCAACCGTCGCACAACTCCGCGGTGAGCCGAACCGTGGCGGGTGAGGCGGAACCCAACCAGATCGGCAGATTGGGATTGGTGTGCATGATCGACTTCAAGGGCTTGCCGAGCCCGAGGGTCCCCTCCCCGGTGAAGGGAAGCTGATATTCGCGGCCGTCGTGGGCGACGGGCTCGTCCCGAGCGAAGATCTTCTTCATGATCTGGATGTAGTCGCGCAGTCGGTAGTACGGCTTGCCCCAAGGCTGGCCGTACCATCCCTCCACGATCTGAGGTCCCGACACTCCGAGCCCCGCGATCACACGGTCACCACCGGCGAGCGCATCGACGGTCTGAGCCTGCATCGCGGCCATCGCCGGGGCCCGGCCGGCGAGCTGCATGATGCCCGTACCGAGGCGAATCCTCTTGGTGTGGGCGGCGATGTAGGCCAGCGGGGTGATGGCGTCGGACCCGTACGCCTCCGCGGTCCATACCGAGTCGTAGCCCAGCTCCTCGGCCCGTTGGATCATCGGAATCGGGATATCGAGTCGAGGTCCGGAGTACCCGAGCATCAGACCAAGCTTCATTGCAGCCCCCTTGTCGCGGTCATCGGACCCGACATTACCCAGAGTTTGACCGGCCAGAGTTTGACTGCCCGGCGCTTGACCACCGGGTGATCGGTCGGGCCGAGGGGGCGGGGTGGATCACGGATGGTCCCGGAACGGGATTTCGGTGTCGGTGCGCGGCTCGGCGGGCAAACCGAGGATTCGCTCGCCAAGATGGTTCTTTTGGATCTCGTCGGTTCCGCCGGCGATCGAGATCGCCGGGCTTCCCAACACGAAGTCCGAAAATGGGTCGTCGGCGAGCATGCCGTAAGGACCCTGCAATCTCAGTCCCAGCTCGCGCTGGGCTCGGGTCGTGTCCGACACGATCAGCTTGGAGATCGACGCTTCGCGCCCGGGTCGCCCGCCCTGAGCCTTCGCGGCCCGCACCCGCAGATTGGTGGCCTTGAGCGTCTCCTGCCCGCTGCGCAGCCTCATCATCTCCTGGCGCAGAACCGGGTCGGTGGTCCCGTCAAAGGTGTCCCACAGCCGGCCCAACATGCGGGTGGCGCCGCGCCCCATGGCCGAGCGCGTCGACCGACGGGACTCCATGATCTCGCCAACCGGTCGATCCAGGTCCACCCGACCGAAAATTCCGCCTTCGTGCGCGGCGGGGTTCAGAGAGTTCTTCTCGTGAGCCAGGAAGGTGCGGGTCACCGCCCAGCCGTGATCGATCTCCCCGAGCACATCGGCGTCGGGCACGATCGCGCCTTCGAAGAAGACCTCGTTGAACAGTGCCGCCCCGGTCATCTCCCGCAGGGGTCGGACCTCGATACCGGGTTGATCCCGCCGCACGAGAAAGAAGCTGAGACCCCGATGTTTCGCCACGTCGACGTTGGTGCGGGCCAACAACATGCCGTAGTCCACGATCGCGGCGTTGGAGGTCCACACCTTCTGACCTGTGATGCGCCACTCCTCACCGTCGCGTTCCGCGCGGGTCCGTACCCCGGCAAGGTCGGAGCCCGCGCTCGGCTCAGACAGCATCTGGCACACGATGATCTCGCCTTTGGCCATGCCCGACAGGAAGCGTTGTCGTTGCTCGTCGTTTCCGTGTTCGAACAGCATCGGCGCCAGCAATGTCGGGCCGATGCCACTCGGCGGCGGGAGAGCGCCGAGCTCTTTGCGTTGTTGGCGTACAACCCCCACCGCGTCCTTGTCGAGGCCCCTTCCGAACCACTCGGCCGGCCATCCCGGATACCCCCAACCCGATGCGGCCATCAGCGAGTACCACTCGCCGACCGAACGGTCGGGGTCCCAGTTCTGCTCATACCAGGTCCTGGCCTCGTCACGAACAGACTCGAGTGAGGAGCGCATCCCCAAACCCTATTGGGCCGGCCGACACCGGTACACCCTAGAGAGGTCGCTCTGCGCTTCACATCTGTCAGCGCCAGTGATGACTCCCTAGCCCCAGTTCTTCATGAGAGTTCGTGGGTGGGGTGTTTGGTTGCTTTCGGGTTGGCTCTCGGTCGCGGTCGGCTGATTTGGTGATTGTCTGGGTTTGGCGGTGTGGCTTTCAGGCTCTGAAACCGGTT
>Ga0316190_10004672_pt1 | contig 9994 bp, 9 predicted proteins | sample Eddworburrow2_MG_FD_204929 | JGI IMG/M metagenome (GOLD analysis project Ga0316190, IMG submission 204929) | Coastal sediment microbial communities from Maine, United States - Eddy worm burrow 2 | ecosystem: Environmental > Aquatic > Marine > Coastal > Sediment | place: USA: Maine | collected... | reverse complement strand
CCCCAAAGTAGTCTTGGCTGATGAGCCCACTGGAGCCTTAGACTCTACAACTTCTGGTTCAGTAATGGAATTGTTAAAAGAAATTAGCCGGGAAGGGATGACTGTATTTGTCATTACACATGAGGAAGATATAGCAGCAGGAACTGATAGAATTGTACGTTTGCGTGATGGTGTTATTACAAGTGACGAAAAAACAAAGCAAAAAGTAAATGCTTAATTTATGTTCAATTTAGACCGTTGGATAGAAATGTTCCAAACGCTAAGTAAGAACAAATTAAGAACTGTTCTTTCTGGTTTCACAATTGCGTTTGCGATATTATTATTTACCTTGTTATTTGGTATTGGAAATGGTTTAAAACATACATTTGAAAGAGATTTTGCGGGTAATGCTCAAAATTCAATTTATATAAATTCTGGGAGAACAACGAAACCTTATAAAGGATTGCAAAGTGGTAGAAAAATTCAATTCAGAAATGACGACACGAAATTCCTTAATGAAAAATTTGAAGAAGAGATTCAATTTTTTAGCCCCAGTATTGAGCGATTTAATGTGCAAGCCATTTACAAAGGAGAGCAAAACAGGTATTGGGTTGGGGGTGTATATCCTGATTATCAACCTTTAGAGGAAGCAGTGATCCAGGATGGTAGGTTTATAAGTGTTTTAGATGTAAAACAAAGAGCTAAAGTAATTACGATTGGCCGGTTAGTTAAAAAGGACCTTTTTGGGAACAAAAATGCCATAGGGAAAAATATTAGTTTAGATGGAATATCATATAGGGTAATTGGAGTGTTTACAGACCCCGGTGGAGATAACGATGAAAGAAAGATTTTCACACCTTTTACAACGGCACAAGGTATGTACAGTGAGAATGATGAATTGGACTATTTTGGCCTCACGTATAATCCGAAGTTAAAGGTAGATCAAGCATTGGTGTTTTCTAATTTATTAACGAAAATATTGAAAGAAAAACATAATATAGACCCTAGAGATCAAGGAGCATTAAGGGTTTATAATTTTGCAGAAGGCGCTAAAGGTGTGCAACAATTTATGATGGTTTTGAACGTGATAATTCTTTTTATTGGTATTGGTACGTTGGTGGCAGGAATTATTGGTATTAGTAATATTATGGTTTACATTGTTAAAGAACGTACAAAAGAACTGGGTATCAGAAAAGCACTGGGGGCAACCCCAAGTTCAATCATTGGAATGATTATGCTAGAGTCTATTTTCGTAACAGCACTGGCCGGATATTTAGGACTATTAATAGGTGTGTTTTCGTTGAAAGCTATTGGAAGTGGTTTAGAAGAATATTTTATTTTAAATCCAAGTGTTGAACAATATGTAGTGGTAGGAGCAACCATTATATTGGTGATAGCGGGTACCATTGCAGGGTATATACCTGCGAAAAGAGCTTCAAGAATTAAACCAATTGTAGCCTTAAATGACGAATAAATATAAAACAATAAATCAAAAAGTAAAAGCCTAAATTATGTTCGATTTTGATCGTTGGCGAGAAATATTTCAAACAATTCGTAAAAATAAGCTAAGAACGGCTTTATCAGGTTTTACTATTGCATTTGCTATCTTGTTATTTACTTTATTATTTGGTATTGGCAATGGTCTTAAACATACTTTTGAAAGAGAATTTGCTGGTGATTCTCAAAATTCAATATATCTGTTTACGGGAACAACAACTAAGCCTTATAAAGGCCTGCAAAGTGGTAGGAGAATTCAGCTAAGAAATGATGATACTAAATTCGTCAATGAAAAATTTGAAGATGATATTCAGTTTTTTAGTCCAAACATAGAACGTCGGAATGTACAAGCTATTTATAAAGGAGAACAAAACCGATACACGGTTAGAGGGGTGTATCCTGATTATCAGCCCTTAGAATCGGCAGATATTCAAGATGGACGATTTTTAAGTGTGTTGGACATAAAAAATAGGGCCAAGGTAATTGCCATTGGACGGCTGGTAGAAAAAGACCTTTTCGGAAATTTAAGTGCTTTAGGAAAAAATGTAAACTTAGATGGTATTTCCTATAAGGTAGTGGGTGTATTTAGTGATCCGGGCGGAGACAATGATGAAAGATATATTTATACTCCTTTTACAACTTTTCAAGGAATGTATAAACCAAATGACGAGTTAGATTATTTTGGACTTACTTTTAATCCCAAATTAAATGTTGATCAAGCAATTGCATTTGGTAATTCACTTGCTAAAATAATGCAAGAAAAACATAGCGTAGATCCTAGAGATCAAGCAGCTATACGAGTTCGAAATTATGCTGAGGGGACAAGAAATGTTCAGGCTTTTATGATGGTTTTAAATGTAATTATTCTTTTTATTGGAATTGGAACCTTGGTTGCAGGAATTATTGGTATCAGTAATATCATGGTATATATTGTCAAAGAACGAACCAAAGAATTAGGGATCCGAAAAGCCATTGGAGCCACGCCTGGATCGATTATTGGCATGATCATGTTAGAATCTATATTTGTAACTGCTATAGCCGGGTATGTTGGATTGTTAATAGGAGTTTTTACTTTACGGGCCATTGGCGATGGTTTAGAAGATTATTTTATTATCAACCCAAGCGTTGAAACCTATGTAGTGGTAGGAGCAACGATTATATTAGTAATTGCCGGAACCATTGCAGGATATATACCTGCTAAAAGAGCAGCTCGTATTAAACCAATAGTTGCATTAAACGACGATTAGTCATGAAAAATTTTATATTAGATAAAGACACCTGGCAAGAAATATACAGTAGCATTCGTAAGAATAAAATGAGAACTGCTATTACGATTATTGGCGTAATGTGGGGTATATTTTTGTTAGTTGTGTTATTAGGAGCCGCAAAAGGTGTAGAAAATAACTTTGAAAGATTATTTGGAAACTTTGCGACAAATAGTGTATTTGTTTGGGCCCAGGCAACGAGCGTACCATTTAAAGGATTTCAAGAGGGTAAAAGATTAACCCTAAAAATGAGGGATCTGGAAAATATTAATAATGAAATTGAAGGACTAGAATTCGTGGTACCCAGACATCAAGGTAGTGCATTAACAGTTCACAATTTCAAAACTGGAAATTTTGGAGTTTTTGGTGACTATCCTGAGTTAGATATGGTGCAAAAGAAGGATATGGTATATGGTAGGTTTATTAATGAAAACGACATCAAAGAAAGGAAAAAAGTTTGTGTCATTGAAGAAGAGATTTACAAACAACTTTTTGATAAAGACGTATATCCTATAGGGACATACATAAAACTAAATGATATAAATTACCAAGTCGTTGGAATGTACAAGCAAGGCCTTGTTGGCTCAGGTGGACCTCAGGGAAATATACATATACCATTTACTACATTTCAGCAGGTTTATAATAGGGGTGACAGTATAGGCTGGTTTATGATTACTGGTAAACCAGAATTTGACATTGTTCAGATCGAAGCAGATGTTAAATTATTGTTGCGCAATTTACATAACGTACATCCTGAAGATGAAAGGGCTTTTGGAAGTTTTAATTTAGGAGAGGCATTTGGCAAGGTTACGGGCTTTTTAACAGGGATGCAATTTTTAACATGGTTTGTGGGTATTGCCACCTTAATAGCAGGGGTATTTGCCATCGGTAATATCTTATTGATTACAGTAAAAGAGCGTACAAAAGAAATTGGAATTAGACGTGCCTTAGGGGCCAAACCATGGGAGATCAAGAGACAGATCATATTGGAATCTGTATTTTTAACAAGTTTAGCGGGTGCACTAGGAATCATTATGGGAGGCGTCGTATTAATGATCATAGATGCCACCTTGGGTAAAGGTGAAAACCCTTCACTGACAAACCCTACGGTTGACATACCAGTTGTGATTATAGCAGCTTTAACCTTGGTGGTGTTAGGAACGTTAATTGGATTAATTCCGGCGCATACAGCCGTCAGTATAAGACCGATAGAAGCATTAAGAGAAGAATAAACAAATAAATCAACTAGAATAAATACATTTAAAATGAAAAAAACTTTAATATTTGGTGGAATAGGCGTAGCCTTAATTGCAGTATTGATTTGGTTAGGCATGAAAAATAGCAAATCGCCAATTGAATACGAAACGGAACAAGCTTTTAAAACAAATATTGTTAAAAAAACAGTTGCAACCGGTAAGGTAACTCCGCTAGAAGAAATTGAAATTAAACCACAAATTTCAGGGATTATCGATAAAATTTATCTGATAGAAGGTGCCAAAGTTAAAAAGGGGGATTTGATAGCAAAAGTTAGAGTGGTTCCTAATGAGCAATCTCTAAGTAGCGCAAAAGGAAGGGTTACTACTGCTCAAATTCAACTTGGTAATGCTGAAATTTCATATAATAGAAACAAAGTTTTGTATGACAAAGGGGTTATTTCAAGAACAGAGTTTGAAGTGATCGAGTTGAGCTTTAATCAGGCTAAACAAGATTTAGTTAATGCACAAAATGATTATCAAATTATCCGTAGAGGTTTTTCAGGTTCTGGGGGCTCCGCTAACACGAATATCAGAGCGCAAATTTCCGGTACTATCTTAGAAATTCCGGTAAAAGAAGGAGATCAAGTAATACAAAGTAATAATTTTAATGCAGGTACAACAATCGCTTCAATAGCAGACATGACCAAAATGATTTTTGAAGGAAAGGTAGATGAGGCTGAAGTGGGAAAAATTAAAAACGGAACCGTTTTAGAAGTATCCTTAGGGGCTATTGAAAAGAAAAAATATATGGCCAAATTAAATTTTATTGCGCCAAAAGGTACCGAAGAAAATGGAGCAGTTCAGTTTAAAATAAAAGGAGATCTAACCATAGATGATGAATATTTTGTACGTGCTGGTTATAGTGCCAATGCGGATATCGTATTAGAGAAGAAAGATAGTGTCTTATCAATAAAAGAGGCCTTATTGCAATTTGATAAAAAAACTGAAGAACCTTATGTAGAGGTGAAAACCGGAGAACAGGAGTTTGAAAAACGTGATGTAGAATTAGGTATTTCTGACGGTGTTAATGTTGAAATTATTTCCGGGATTACTAAAGATGATGAAATTAAAATTTGGAATAAGACTTCTAAAAAAGATAAAGAAGACGAAGAAGGAAACAATTAAAAAAATTTAGAGATAGTTTTAGTTTTAAATGCCTCAATTCTATGATAGAAGAGAGGCATTTTTTAATTGAATTTATCTATTTATAAATTGATTCGAAATCTTTTCTGCTTTTCTGCTTTCTGAATAATCATAAAAACCTTCACCTGATTTGACGCCTAATTTACCAGCAGTTACCATATTTACCAGTAAAGGGCATGGTGCATATTTTGGATTGCCAAAGCCGTTATACAATACATTCAAAATAGATAGACACACATCCAGCCCAATAAAATCAGCCAATTGTAATGGCCCCATTGGGTGTGCCATCCCTAGTTTCATGACCGTATCAATTTCATATACACCCGCTACTCCTTCGTATAAAGAATAAATAGCTTCATTAAGCATTGGCATTAAAATTCTATTGGCAATAAAACCTGGGTAATCGTTTACTTCAACCGGTACTTTGTCCAGCTTTTTAGCAAGTTCCATAATAGTGTTGGTAACTTCATCAGATGTTGAGTAACCTCTAATTACTTCTATCAACTTCATTATAGGTACTGGGTTCATAAAATGCATTCCAATCACCTTATCAGGTCTTGACGTTGCAGCTGCAATTTTGGTAATAGATATTGAGGATGTATTTGTAGCAAGTATCGTATCACTATGGCATACCTGATCTAATTCTTTAAAAATTTTAAGTTTTAGGTCATTATTTTCAGTAGCGGCCTCAATTACTATACCGGTATTTTGCACCCCATCTTTAATAGAAGTAAATGATCTTATGTTGTTCAGGGTATGTTGCTTTTCTTGTTCAGTAATCCGCTCTTTTAATACCATTCTATCGAGGTTTTTACTGATTGTTGCCAACCCTTTATCTAAGGCTGTTTGAGAAATGTCAATTAATTGCACCTTATAATCGTATTGTGCAAAAGTGTGTGCAATGCCATTTCCCATAGTACCTGCACCAATTATTGCTACATTTTTCATATGGTTGTTTTAAGTTTATTTTTTTTGAAATAATTAATTATTGTTTATGTTGTTCTCATTTAAATTCAGAATAACATAGAAGATTAAAAACAATCAATTATTTGATGTGCTACCCGCAAAGCATTAGCACCATGAGTTAATGTTACTATAGGGGTCGTGTCATTAATAATAGCATCAGCAAATGTTTCTAATTCGTCTAAAATGGCATTGTTTGGCTCAACGGTTGGATTCTTAAAATAAATTTGCTTTTTTATCCCTTCAGCATTTTGTAAGATCATAGCATATTCATCAGGATTTTCAGGTACATCTTTCATTTTAACAACCTCGCTTTTCTTTTCTAAAAAATCAACAGATATGTAAGCATCTTTTTGAAAGAACCTTGATTTTCGCATATTTTTCAACGAAATTCTACTCGCTGTTAAATTGGCAACGCAACCATTGACAAATTCAATTCTTGCATTAGCAATATCGGGGGTAGCACTTATTACAGATACGCCACTTCCATGAATTTCTTTAATTTCAGAATTCACAACACTCAAAATAATATCAATATCATGTATCATCAGATCTAAGACAACAGGAACATCTGTACCCCTTGGATTAAATTCAGCCAATCTGTGAGCTTCAATAAACATCGGGTTTGAAATAGTATTCTTAACCGCAGTAAATGCCGGATTAAAACGCTCAACATGACCTACTTGTCCTTTTACATGTGCCTGTGAAACCATTGTTCTAATGGCTTCAGCCTCGGCAACGGTATTGGTGATTGGTTTTTCAATAAATATATGCTTGCCTTTAGAGATAGCTTCTTTAGCACAATCAAAATGTGATAAGGTAGGCGTAACAATATCTACAACGTCAACAGCATCGATCAATGATGAAACGGAATCAAATAAATGGTAACCAAATTCTACTACTACTTTTTGAGCATTTTCAGTATTGGGATCAAAAAATCCGATAAGTTCATATTTATCAGATTGTTGCAATAATTTTAAATGGATTTTTCCGAGATGGCCAGCACCTAAAACTCCTATTTTCAACATAAAAATGATTTTGCACAAATGTATGAAATAACAGATTTTAAATTGTTTTTTTACTAAAATAATTATTTACTTTAGAGAATCAATGAGCAACGACACTTCTAAACATAAAGGCCTTCGAAATCAGTTAGTTAAAATAATTAAAGGCAAAGGGATTTCAGACAAAAAAGTGCTTGACGCAATTTCTAAGATTCCCAGGCATTTATTTATGGATTCGGGGTTTATACATTTTGCCTACCAAGACAATGCATTTCCTATTGCCGCTGGTCAAACGATATCACAACCATATACAGTAGCTTTTCAAACAGAATTGTTAGATGTTAAAAAAGGCGATAAGGTTTTAGAAATTGGTACAGGTTCCGGTTATCAAACGGCTGTTTTAATCGAGTTGGGTGCCGAAGTTTATAGTGTCGAGCGTCAAAAGGAATTATATGAAAAAGTCAGAAAATTCTTACCAACAGTGGGATATGTAGCTAAAAAATTAAGTTTTGGTGATGGCTATAAAGGCTGGGAAGAATTTGCCCCTTTTGATAAGATCTTGGTCACTGCCGGAGCACCTTTTGTACCCAAACCATTGCTAAGTCAATTAAAAATAGGGGGTAGCCTTGTAATTCCTGTAGGGGATGACGTGCAAACCATGACCTTATATATCCGTAAAGGTGAAAAAGAATTTGAAAAACATGAACATGGTCAATTTCGATTTGTACCCTTGTTAAAAGAAAGCCAGAAGTGATATATCCAGTATTTGACTATAAGAAGTTCTCAATCGGATATCTTATGGTATTATACTGCTTTTAAACTCAAATCCATGTTATATACAGAGTGAGTTAAGGCGCCTGACGATATAAAATCCACTCCACAATCTGCATATGCCCTCAACGTATTTTCATTAATACCTCCGGAAGATTCAGTTAAGCATTTGTTTCCAATCAGAGACACTGCTTTCCGGGTATCTTCATAATTAAAATTATCGATGAGAATTCTATAAACACCACCGGTTTGGAGTATTTCTTCTATTTCATTAAGGTTACGTGCTTCAACGATGATCTTGAGATCACGCTGAGTTTCTTTCAAGTATTGTTTAGTTTTATGAATGGCTTTGGTAATACCTCCTGCAAAATCTATATGATTATCTTTCAACATGATCATATCATACAATGCAAATCGATGATTTTCGCCACCACCAATTTTTACTGCCCATTTTTCAAGGGCTCTTATCCCTGGCGTTGTTTTTCTCGTGTCTAAAATTTTAGTTTTTGTACCCTCTAATAAATCAGCGTATGAACGAGTTTTCGTAGCAATAGCGCTCATCCGTTGCATAGCATTTAGCACCAGTCTTTCTGCTTTTAAAATTGATTGAGAACTTCCTTCTACATAAAAAACAATATCACCATAACTAACTTTGTTGCCATCCTTAATCAGGGTGTCAACCTTTAAGTTTTTGTCAACATAAGCAAATACTTGTTTGGCAAATTCAACGCCGGCAATAGTGCCTTGGTCTTTTACCAATAACTTTGCTTTTCCGGTTGCTGTTGCGGGAATGCATGCTAATGAACTGTGATCACCATCACCAACATCTTCACGGATGGCATTATTAATTATAAAATCAAGTTCCTTTTCAAATTGTTCTTTACTTATCATGATTTGTCATTTATGTGGCAAAAATAAACTTTATATTTACTGTATGAAACGAACATTCTTAAATTTATTATTAGTGTAAGAATAAATCAATAAAATCTAATCGAGTGAAAATAAAGCTCCTCTGTATTGGTAAAACAGACAATAAAGATCTTGTTAAATTAAAAACGAACTATCAACTCAGGTTACAACATTATATTAAGTTTGAAATGGAGATCATTCCTGATGTTAAAAAAACTAAAAACCTCTCAGAAAATCAACAAAAGGAGTTGGAAGGCGAACTGATATTGAAAAAGATAAAACCTACGGACCAACTTATCTTATTAGATGAAAAGGGGCATGAATTTCGCTCTGTTGAGTTTTCACGTTTTTTACAGAAAAAAATGAATACAGGTATCAAGCAATTGGTATTTGTGATTGGAGGCCCTTATGGTTTCTCTAAGGATGTTTATAAAAAATCACAAGGTAAAATATCATTGTCAAAAATGACCTTTTCACATCAAATGATCCGTCTTATCTTTATTGAACAGTTATATAGAGCCTTTACAATTTTAAAGCATGAACCTTATCATCACGAATAACAGTTTTTACAGTAGACAACGCTTCCTCAATATCCCAAATAATATCGGCTGCGTTTTCAACACCTATTGAAAGTCGTATTAACTTATCAGTGATCTTCATTCTTTTTCTATGGTCAGGATCAACACCGGCATGGGTCATAGTAATAGGATGTTCAACCAAACACTCTGTACTTCCAAGGCTTACCGCTAATTTAAAGAGCTTTAAATGATTTAAAAATTGGAATGCTTCCTTTTCGCCACCTTTAATATTAAAAGATATCATAGCACCCGGAGCCTCACATTGTTTTTTATAAATGTTGTATTCTTTAGTTCCTTTTTTCAATAATCCTAAATAGTTAACGCTTTCAACCTTGGGGTGATTGTCTAAAAATGCTGCTACTTGCTGGGCATTTTTAGTTTGTTGATCCATTCTTACTTTTAAGGTTTCCAAACTCCGTAGCAACAACCACGCAGTATTTGGACTTAACATATTACCTAAGAATGTGCGCAATGTTTTTACACGCAGTATTAACTCAGCCGAGCCAAGAACTGCACCGGCAATTAAGTCACTATGACCGCCAATATATTTTGTCGCAGAATACATTATAATATCAGCGCCAAATTGTAATGGATGTTGCCAAAGCGGACCCATATAAGTATTATCAACA
>Ga0316190_10004671_pt1 | contig 9994 bp, 7 predicted proteins | sample Eddworburrow2_MG_FD_204929 | JGI IMG/M metagenome (GOLD analysis project Ga0316190, IMG submission 204929) | Coastal sediment microbial communities from Maine, United States - Eddy worm burrow 2 | ecosystem: Environmental > Aquatic > Marine > Coastal > Sediment | place: USA: Maine | collected... | reverse complement strand
CTGATGGAGAAATTCGCTGGATACGGCTTCAACAAGTCGCACTCGGCGGCCTATGCGCTGGTCTCGTATCAGACGCTGTGGCTGAAGGCGCACTATCCGGCCGCCTTCATGGCAGCGGTCCTGTCATCGGACATGGACAACACCGACAAGGTGGTGACTTTCATCGAGGAGTGCCGCTCGATGAAGCTCAGCGTCGAGCCGCCGGACGTCAACCGTTCCTGTTATATGTTCACGGTCGACGGCGATGACACCGTGGTGTACGGCCTCGGTGCGATCAAGGGCGTCGGCGAAGGTGCGATCGAGGGCATCGTCGAAGCGCGTCAGCGAGGCGGTCCGTTTGGAGATCTGTTCGGATTCTGCCGCCGCATCGACCTGAAGAAGGCCAACCGCCGGGTGCTCGAGGCGTTGGTCCGGGCCGGGGCACTCGATCGCCTGGGCGCCAATCGCGCGACCTTGATGATCCAGCTGCCGCTGGCGCTGAAGATGGCCGAGCAACACGCGGCAATGCAGGCGGCCGGCCAGGACGACCTGTTCGGGATGTCGGAGCCGGAACCGGCGGCGCCGGCCGCCGGCGTGGTCCCGGACACCATCGAGGAATGGGACGACGACCAGCGACTTGCCGGTGAGAAAGAGACCCTCGGCCTCTTCCTGACCGGACACCCGATCGATTTCTATGAGCCGGATCTCAAGGCCCTGCTCAACAGCCGGATCGCCAGGCTGTCGCTCGATGACGTGCGCGAGACGCGCGGGCGCCGGGGGCATGGCAAGAGGGTCATGGTGGCAGGCATGGTGGTTGCGGTGAACCGGCGCAACACCCAGAACGGCACCATGGCCTCGGTGCTGCTCGACGACAAGTCCGGGCGCATCGAGGCGACGCTGTTCAGCCAGACCTATGAGCGTTTTCGCGACGAAATCGCCAACGACCGGGTCCTGGTGGTGGAGGGGACGCTGGTGCACGACGACTTTCGCGGCGGCCTCGGCATTCGAGCCGACAGCGTCTGCGGCCTCGAAGACGTTCGAATGCAAAGGGCCGCCGTGGTCGAGATCGACCTGAACGTGGAATGGCTGCAGCAGCACGGCCTGACCGGCGACGCCTTGATCGACCAGTTGCGGTTATTGTTCGAACCGGTCCGCAATGGTGATTGCGACGTGCGATTGCGCTACCGGCGCCTGGACGCCGAGGTATCGCTTCGGCTGGCCGATGACTGGCGTATCAGGCCGACAGATGGATTTCTGCGACAGGCGCAACGCCTCTTTGGCGTCGATGCCTTGAGGCTTCGTTTTCGTGCCGTGGCCGCCGAGCCGCCGGGGCGCAGCGTCGACTACGCCCGTTCGGGCTGAGTCTCCGGTCCCGGCCCGTCGCGTCGCACAGGCGCTGAAACCGGCCTCCATAGGTTATGATGCGCGCGGAAAGAACCGCCCTGACCGACAATACAGATGAATCTTGATTTTCTCGAATTCGAGCAGCCGATCGCCGAACTACAGGCAAAGATCGAGGAATTACGCCTGGTCGGCAACGACAACGAGATCAATATCCAGGAAGAGATCGAACGCCTGGAGGGCAAGAGTCGCTCGCTGACGGAGTCGATTTTTGCCAGTTTGACTCCCTGGCAGATCTCGCAACTGGCGCGCCATCCGCTGCGACCCTACACGCTCGACTACGTTGCGCGGATCATCGACGATTTCGAAGAGCTGCACGGAGACCGGGCCTTTGCCGACGACAAGGCGATCGTTGGCGGGCTGGGTCGAATCGGCGGTCGGCCGGTGATGCTCATCGGCCACCAGAAGGGCCGCGATACCAAGGAAAAGATCAGCCGCAACTTCGGTATGCCACTACCCGAGGGCTATCGCAAGGCGCTGCGCCTGATGCATATGGCCGAGCGCTTCGGGCTGCCGATATTGACCTTTATCGACACGCCGGGTGCGTATCCCGGCGTCGGTGCCGAGGAGCGTGGCCAGAGCGAGGCGATTGCGCGGAACCTGTTCGTCATGGCTGGCCTGCGCACCCCGATCATTGCCACGGTGATCGGGGAGGGGGGGTCCGGCGGGGCGCTCGCGATCGGTGTCGCCGATCGCCTGATGATGCTCCAGTACAGTACCTATTCGGTGATCTCGCCCGAGGGATGCGCCTCTATTCTGTGGAAGGATGCCGAGAAGGCGCCGCTGGCGGCCGAGGCCATGGCGATCACCTCGAAGCACCTTAAAGACCTCCAGCTGATCGATGACATCGTACCCGAGCCGCTTGGCGGCGGTCACCGTGACCCGGACGCCGTGGCGCGCAATCTGGAAGGCGCCTTGCTCACCGCCCTGGATGCGGTCGCCGAGCAGCCGCTGGAACGCCTGCTGGAGCTGCGGTACGAGCGCCTGATGGCCTACGGTGTCGTCGCCAAATAAGTCCGGATCAAACCGCTTCGAGCCGCAGCTGCTGCTCGAGCAGCTCAACGAGCGCTTTCCACGGCCGGCCGGCTATTGCATCGCCTTCAGCGGCGGACTCGACTCGACGGTGCTGCTGCATGCCATTGTCGCCATCCGCGGGCAACTGCGTGCCCCGCTGTCGGCGATACACATCGACCATGCCCTGCAGACCGGCTCGGCCGATTGGATGCGGCACTGCCGGCAGCAGTGCGGGCAACTCGGTATCGCGCTGCGGACGCTGCAGGTCGACGCCTTCGCGCGACCCGGCGAAAGCCCCGAGGCGGCGGCCCGCCATGCGCGTTACGCGGCTATCGCCGCGGCGCTCGGTCCGCGGGCAATGCTGCTGACCGCGCATCATCAGGACGACCAGGCCGAGACCCTGCTGCTGCAGCTGCTGCGTGGTTCCGGCGTCGAGGGTCTCGCGGCGATGCCGGCGATTCGCGCGTGGCAAGGCGGCTGGCATGCCCGGCCCCTGCTGACGTGGCGCCGCACCGCGCTGCAGGCCTGGGCGGCCGCCAGGCAGCTGCACTGGATCGACGACCCGAGCAACGCTCAAACGGTCGCCGACCGCAATTACCTGCGGCATCAGGTGCTGCCGCAGTTGCGTGCGCGCTGGCCGGCGGCGACGGACAATATCGCACACAGCGCCGTGTTGTGCGCCGAGGCCGCCGAGTCGCTGCGCCGCCAGGCACAGCACGATCTGCACGGCGTGCTTTCCGACGACCGGCGGCGCTTGCGGGTGGCGGCCCTGCGCGAGCTCTCGCCGGCCGCAGCGCGCCGGGTACTGCGGCGCTGGCTGCACACGAGGGCGGCGCCGCCGCTGCCACGCCGCCGCCTGCACGAGGCCGTCGAACAGCTCTGCGAGGCGAGGCCCGACGCAGCCCTGTGCGTCGTCTGGGGCGGCCACGAACTGCGCCGATTCCGCGACGAGGTATGGCTGATGCGGCAGGACGTTGCCGCTATCCCTTCAGAGCCACTCGACTGGGTGGGCGATGAGTTGGCGTTGGGTCCCGGTCTCGGCCGGCTGCGGCGTCGCGCGGGGCCTGGCGGCATCGATCGTGCCTGTTGGGAGCAGGGCCGGGTACAGGTTCGGTACAGGGCCGCCGGGTTGCGCTGCCGGCCGGCCGGCCGATCCGGCAGTCGCAGCTTCAAGAAAATCGCGCAGGAGCTGCGCATCCCGCCCTGGCGGCGCGATCGCATGCCGTTGATCTACATCGATGGCCGGATAGCGGCAATCGCCGATGTCTGTGTCTGCGAGCCTTTCGCCGCGCCGAAGGGAGACATCGGCTGGATCGTCGACTGGGCGGCCCGCTGAACGTTGCAGGCAGATTTCCCGGTTCGCGAACCGCGCAACCGAGTGGCCGGTATCGCGCGCCTGGCCGCTGTCCCGCACACTGGGTAAGCTGTTCCTCGGCAAAGGCATTCGAAGTCAATGGCATTCCTCAACAGTTATGCAGTGCGTCACCCGCGGCGCGGCATCGTCATCAATCTACTGCTGATTCTTGCGCTGTCACTGCTGGTCTATGGCCTGCAGGCGCCGATCCTGACGCTGGAGAAGTTCTACGTTTTCAGCAACACGGTGAGTCTGCTGTCTGCGTTGCAGACGCTGGCCGGCGAGGCGGAGTGGGGCCTGTTCCTGCTGGTCGGGGCGTTCAGCGTGGCCTTTCCGGTGCTGAAGATCTTGCTGTTGGCACTGATCTGGAATTTCGATGTGTCGCAGGGGGCCGCTCACCAGCGGCGCCTCGAGTGGTTGGCACGCTACAGCAAGTGGTCGATGCTGGACGTGTTCGTGGTTGCCTTGCTGGTTGTTTCGGTCAAACTGGGCGCCCTGGTCGAGGCGCGGGTGGAGGCAGGGATCTATGCTTTCGCGGCCAGCGTGGTCCTGACGATGCTGCTGTCTGCCTGGATCGGTGGGCATGCTGCCGATCTGCCGCCCCGGCCAGCGCGCCAAGACACTAACGGAGGCTGAATGCGATGCACGTGACCCTGGTCCACGTCTTTGTGAAGACCGAGCATATCGACCCCTTCGTCGAGGCTTGTCGCCTGAATCACGAGGGTTCCACTGCGGAGGCCGGCAACCGGCGTTTTGATATCCTTCAGGACGCAGCGGACCCGACGCACTTCGTGCTCTACGAGGCATACGCCAGCGAAACGGATGCCAGGGCACACAAGGAGACCGCCCATTACCATGCCTGGCGGGAGACGGTTGCCGGCATGCTGGCCGGTCCGCGCGAGGCGCAGCCGTTCACCGGCCTGTTCCCGGCGGCCTGAGCGGGCACAGTTGGGGCGTCGGTCTGCCCTGAGCTACAATGGCCAGCTTATTTTTCGGGGGCCCAGCATGCAGGATATCAATCCCATTACGAACAAAATCGCCGATCTGAGGGGACGACTGGAGTCTCTCAGGGGGTATCTTTGACTACGAGGGCAAGAAGGAACGCCTGACCGAGGTACTGCGCGAGCTCGAGAACCCGGAGATCTGGAACGACCAGGAGCGCGCGCAAGCCCTGGGCAAGGAGCGCTCGCTTCTCGAGGGTGTGGTGCTCAACATGGACGAGCTGGGCGTCGGACTCGATGATGGCGCCGACCTGCTGCAGATGGCGGTCGAGGAAGGCGACGAGGGCACGGTGGATTCCATCGCCGAGGATGTCGACGGGTTCGACCGGCGGGTGGCCGAGCTGGAGTTCCGCCGGATGTTCTCGGGGGAGCTGGACGCCAGCAATGCCTTCCTCGACATCCAGGCGGGTTCCGGTGGAACCGAAGCCCAGGACTGGGCCGAGATGCTGCTGCGCATGTATCTGCGCTGGGGTGAGCAGCGTGGTTTCAAGACCGAGCTGATGGAGGTCTCGCCTGGCGAGGTCGCCGGCATAAAGTCGGCCACGATCCGCTTCGAGGGCGAATACGCCTTCGGCTGGCTGCGCACCGAAACCGGCGTTCACCGTCTGGTGCGAAAGTCGCCGTTCGATTCGGGCAATCGGCGTCACACCTCGTTCAGCTCGGTGTTCGTCTCGCCCGAGATCGACGATTCGTTCGAGATCGAGCTCAACCCGGGCGACCTGCGTATCGACGTCTACCGCGCCTCCGGCGCCGGCGGCCAGCACGTCAACCGGACCGAGTCCGCGGTGCGCATCACGCATTTGCCGACCAACACGGTCACGCAATGCCAGAACGACCGTTCGCAGCACAAGAACAAGGACCAGGCGATGAAGCAGCTCAAGGCCAAGCTGTACGAGCTGGAGATGCAGAAGCGCAGCGAGAACCAGCAGGCGGTCGAGGACAGCAAGTCGGACATCGGCTGGGGTAGCCAGATCCGCTCCTATGTGCTCGATCAGTCGCGCATCAAGGATCTGCGTACCGGCGTCGAGACGGGCAATACCCAGGCGGTGCTCGACGGAGGCCTGGATCCATTTATCGAGGCAAGCCTGAAGAGTGGGCTGTGAATCCTCGGGACGAACGCTATGGCGAAGTCGCGCGCAGTCAAGGAGCCGAAACGCATTGAAAAGCGCTCCGGCAGGTTCAATGCGCGGGCGTCTACCGCAGGGAGGCGGCAGTCGAGCCACCGTAAACGGGTTTACGGCGTCGCGCGGCTCGCATGCGCCGGGGCGCACGTGCCGAAGCCGTTACCATTGGGGTGTGACCCACGCCGTGCATCGGCCTGTTGCGGCTCGGAGAAGGCCACCTGGATACCGGTGTTTCGCGGTTCACGAGGTACCTGTGTCCCTCCTGTCCATTGGGATTGAGTAGTCAAATGAGTGATCAGCAGCCAGACGAAAACCGACTCATCGCGCAGCGCCGCGAAAAGCTCACCGCGATTCGCGAGAACGGCAGCGCGTTTCCCAATCATTTTCGGCGCGATGTGCTTGCGGCTGAGCTGCAGGACAGGCTCGGTGGGAAGAGCAAGGAGGAACTCGAGCAACGCTGCCAGCGCGCCAGCGTCGCCGGACGCATCATGGCCCGCCGCGGGCCCTTTGTCGTCATCCAGGATATGTCCGGGCGCATTCAATTCTACGTCGACAAGAAGAATCTGCCCGAGGAACTGGCGGCGCACATCAAGGCTTGGGACATCGGCGACATCGTCGGCGGAGAGGGCCCGGTCCACAAGTCGGGCAAGGGCGACCTGTATGTCTACCTGGACGAAGCGATCCTGTTGACCAAGGCACTGCGTCCCTTGCCGGAGAAGTGGCATGGGCTGGCCGACCAGGAACTGCGCTACCGACAGCGTTATGTCGATCTGATCGTCAACCAGCAGGCGCGTGACACCTTCGTACTGCGGTCGCGCATCATCGATTACATACGGCGCTATTTCGTCGACGCCGGCTTCCTCGAAGTCGAGACGCCGATGATGCAGGTGATCCCCGGCGGTGCGACTGCGCGTCCGTTCGTGACCCACCACAATGCGCTGGACATGGCGCTTTATCTGCGCGTTGCGCCCGAGCTGTATCTCAAGCGCCTGGTCGTCGGCGGTTTCGAGAAGGTCTTCGAGATCAACAGGAACTTTCGCAATGAAGGCCTTTCCAGCAGGCACAATCCCGAGTTCACGATGATCGAGTTCTACGAGGCCTACGTCGATTTCAGGAACTGCATGGACCGGACCGAGGAACTGATGCGCGGCATTGCGCGAGATCTGCTCGGCACGACCGACGTGGAATACCAGGGCCAGACCTTTGACTTCGGCAAGCCCTTTGCGCGCATGACCGTAAGGGAGTCCATCCTGCACTTCAACCCGGACATCCCGGCCGGCGATATCGACGATCTGCCAAAGGCGGTGGCTCATGCCAAGCGCCTTGGCATCGAGGTCAAGCCGACCTATGGCCTGGGCAAGGTGCAGATCGAGATCTTCGAGCGGACCGTCGAGCACCGGCTCCTCGATCCGACCTTCATCACCGGCTACCCGACCGAGGTGTCGCCGCTGGCGCGGCGCAGCGACCAGGATCCGTTCGTCACCGATCGGTTCGAGTTCTTCGTCGGTGGCCGTGAACTCGCCAACGGCTTTTCCGAGCTCAACGACCCGGAAGACCAGGCCGAACGCTTTCGTCGCCAGGTCGAGGAAAAGGATGCCGGCGACGAAGAGGCCATGCACTTCGATGCGGACTACATCCGCGCCCTCGAGCATGGTCTGCCCCCGACCGCGGGCGAAGGAATCGGCATCGACCGTCTGGTTATGCTTTTCACCAACTCGCCATCGATCCGTGATGTCCTGCTGTTTCCTCATATGCGCATCGAGGGCTGAGCACCGGCCGTCATCGCAAATTTTGTGTCTATGACGGGGGAAGTTGACCTTGGTCAAAAAACTTCGCGCTTGAATCTCGCAGTATCGAAGACGGCTCCGTCGCTTAGCAAATTCATAAAAACCCACACAAGCGGCGACGGCAGGCACCGGCGGCTGCGATTGCCGCGGTCTTTCCGGTGTCTCGTACATGGCCACCACGGAGGCAAAGACCTCCTGAAAGGAGGAGACAAATGTCCGACCCGGACCGAAACCTGTTTGGGCGCATCGGCGCCTTTCTTCAATGTTGTTCACCGCTGGTATTGCTGGCGGCCGGTGTCACCTTTGGCGTCATCGCCTGGGGGGGGTTCAACACCGCGATGGAGGTTTCGAATTCGATGACCTTCTGCATCAGCTGTCACGAGATGCGCGACACCGTCTACAAGGAGTACCAGGAGTCGGTGCACTATCGAAACGCATCGGGAGTGCAGGCCACCTGCGCCGATTGCCATGTGCCGCGCACCTGGGTGCACAAGGTGGTGCGCAAGGTGCAGGCGACAAACGAGCTCTATCACAAGGTCATGGGTACCATCGATACCCCGGAGAAGTTCGAGGCCAAACGCTGGGAATTGGCCAACCGGGTCTGGGACCAGATGAAGGCCACGGATTCGCGCGAGTGCCGCAACTGTCATGACTACGCTTCGATGGACCGGGGCGAACAGGACCGCTCCGGCTGCAAGAAACACGGACGCGCGCCTGGGGCAGGCGAGACCTGCATCGATTGTCACAAGGGGCTCGCCCACGAGTACCCGAAGAAACCCAAGTCGGCCACCGTGGCGGCCCGTTGAGACGGACGGTCAGCAATCTGGCCTAAGGCCAATGGGACCGACTTAACGAGCCATCAGCCATCGAAACGGCTCCGGCATGTTGGATCCGCAGGGCGTCGTCCCAGTCGTCCCGCCAGGGATTACAAACCTGCGCGGCGCCCTGCGACGTGCCGCCATACCACCTCGTTCCGGCGAAAAGCCGATGCCCAGCGGCCTCGCGGATCTGAGATCTTCCATCGGCGTTGACCCACAGTCATCGCTCTGAAACCCAAAGCGTGTTAAAAATCTCCGCTTCCAAACATTGGTTTTCATGCAGCATGAGGAATCACCAACAGTGACCGGAGAATCGGCTACGCATCAATGGGTCTTCGCCTTTACCGAGGGTGACGGCAGCAACAAGCAGCTCCTCGGTGGTAAGGGCGCCAATCTGTGCGAGATGACGCAGATTGGCCTGAATGTCCCGCCGGGTTTCGTCATTACCACCGAGGCCTGTCTGCACTATCTCGACTCGGGCAGCAAGAGCGTGCCGGAAGACATGTTTAGCCAGGTGCGTGAGCACATGGCGCGTGTGGAGAAGGCAACCGGCAAGGGTTTCGGTGATCCCGAGAACCCGCTCCTGGTGTCGGTGCGCAGTGGCTCGGCGATGTCGATGCCGGGGATGATGGACACCATCCTGAACCTCGGTCTGAATGCCGAGACCCTGCAGGGCGAGATCCGCCAGACCGGCGACGCGCGCTTCGGCTACGATGCCTACCGGCGCTTCATCCAGTTGTTCGGCAAGGTGGCGATGGGGGTGCCCGACGAGGTGTTCGACGCCGAGTTCGATGCGGTCAAGCAGGCTGCCCATGTGAACGAGGACGTCGGCCTGTCCGCGGACAACCTCAAGGAGATCAGCGAGCGTTTCCTCAAGGTGTTCCAGGAGAACACCGGCCGGCCGTTCCCGGAAGACCCGTACGATCAGCTCGAGATCGCGATCAAGGCGGTGTTCGGCTCCTGGATGGGCAAACGGGCCGTCGACTATAGGCGCCAGTTCAAGATCACGCCGGAAATGGCCAATGGCACCGCGGTCAACGTCTGCACCATGGTGTTCGGCAACCGTGGCAATGACTCGGCGACCGGTGTGGCCTTCACGCGCAACCCCGGTACCGGTGAGGACAAGCTGTTCGGCGAGTATCTGGTCAATGCCCAGGGCGAGGACGTCGTGGCCGGTATCCGCACGCCGAAGCCGATTCACCAGCTGGCCGTTGAGATGCCCGAGATGGCCCGCCAGCTGGACCAGCTGCGAGACCGACTCGAAACGCACTACAAAGAGGTGCAGGACTTCGAGTTCACCATCGAGCGCGGCGTGCTCTACTGCCTGCAGACGCGCAACGGCAAGATGAATGCGGTCGCCATGGTCCGCACGTCGGTAGAGATGATGAAAGCCGCGCTGATAAGCAAGGAGCAGGCCTTGCTGCGCATCGACCCGATGTATCTCGAGCAGATGCTCTATCCGCGTCTGAGCCCCGAGTTCAAAGGCGAGCCGATGGCCCAGGGCCTTCCCGCGTCG
>Ga0316190_10004669_pt1 | contig 9995 bp, 4 predicted proteins | sample Eddworburrow2_MG_FD_204929 | JGI IMG/M metagenome (GOLD analysis project Ga0316190, IMG submission 204929) | Coastal sediment microbial communities from Maine, United States - Eddy worm burrow 2 | ecosystem: Environmental > Aquatic > Marine > Coastal > Sediment | place: USA: Maine | collected... | reverse complement strand
CTGCAGCGCGATCTCATAAATGGCTGTTACCGAATGCCCGGCGCCGATTTCCCCTGCATCCACATTGTCGTTGGCGAAGTCCTCGCGTGCGAGCGCCCGATTCTCATAGCCGATGAGGCGATACTCTGCAACCGTGGCCGGGTTGAATTCCACCTGGATCTTCACATCCTGCGCAATGGTCAGCAGGGTCGACGACACGCTGTCGACCAGGGCCTTGCGCGCCTCGCTGAGGGTATCGATATAGGCATAGTTGCCATTGCCGGCATCAGCCAGCTGCTCCATCAGATGGTCATTGTAGTTGCCGCCGCCGAACCCCAGGGTGGTGAGTCCGATACCGCTGCTGCGCCGCTCCGCCACCAGTTGTTTCAGCATCTCGAAGTCGACTGTCCCGACATTGAAATCCCCGTCGGTCGCCAGCAGCACGCGGTTGATGCCACCATCTATGTAAGCCTGCTGCGCCAGTGTATAGGCCAGGCGAATCCCGGCTCCGCCATTGGTCGAACCGCCGGCAGTAAGGCCATCCAGTGCCGCGATGATCTTTGCTGGCTGGTCACCCGGCGTTGGCTCCAGCACGATACCCGAGGCCCCGGCATACACCACGATGGAGATCCTGTCTTGCTCATCCAGGCGGCGTAGCAGCAGTTTCAGGGACGACTTCAGCAGTTCCAGCTTATTGGCTGCCTGCATGGAACCCGAAACATCAACGAGAAAGACCAGGTTGGCCGCCGGCATATCAGATTCCGGTACCTCGTACCCCTGGATCCCGATCTGCAGCAGCCGGGTCGCGGCATTCCATGGCGTCGGTCCAACCTCGGTGGTAATGGAGAATGGCGAGGCCCGATCTTGCGGGCGGGGATAGTCGTAACTGAAATAGTTGATCAGTTCTTCAGTGCGAACGGCGTCCCGGGCCGGCTTGCTGCCGGCATTCAACATCCTCCGCAGATTGCTGTATGCGCCGGTATCGACATCGATACTGAAGGTTGAAAACGGGGTTTCTGCTACGCGCTGCAGAGGGCTGTCTGTGAAGTGAGCATAGTTCTCCCGGTTCAGCGGTTCGGAAGCCGGACGAAGATGCCGCAGTTCCGCTGCCGGAGAGACCGCGAAATAATCCAGCCTTGCCTTTGAGGAAATCGCCTCGTCAGCGACACTCGCCGCGAGTTCCTCCCGTGCAGGCAGGCTTTGCTCCTGCAGCCCGGTACTGGCCGCATCTACATCGACTTGCCCATGTAGTTGTTGCGGTGTGCCGGTAGCCGGCTGCGCCAGGTATGCCGGCTGCTCCACGCTGCAGGCCGCCAGCACCAGTAAAGTCAGGACCGCGGTGACTATCGATTGCATGCAATTTTTACTCATTTTACTCATGACATATCTCCAGGTTGTCTGATTCACAACCCTGTAAACGCAGCCGCGGCCACCACGGGGTTAAATTCTTCAATATATTTCCTGCGTTTCACATCGGAGGCCGGAGGGTAAAGCGGACACAGGTGATGCAGGTCATTTGACCTCAGCCCCGGGGCCGCTATAGTCACGGTTAATGAAGCCTGCCCGTATCCGGGGCAAGGCATCATTCACAACCAGGCAATATCCTGCAGACAGGAAAACCGAGAATGCCACCAGAGAAACTTAAGCCCGCCGCACTCTGCCGAAGCTGCGATGTAGCGGTTTTCGACTTTTCGACCACCGCGGACCTGGCGGATCTGCCCGGGTTTATCGGTCAGGCGCGTGCCGTGGAGGCGGTAAATTTCGGTATCGGTATCCAGCGTAACGGCTACAACCTGTTCGCGCTTGGCCCTGCAGGCACAGGAAAACAGGCGTTTCTACGTCGCCATGTCGAGGCGCGCGCTGCCGCGGAGGCCGTACCGTCGGACTGGTGTTATGTCAACAACTTTGCAGACAATCGCAAGCCCCGTGCACTGGAGTTGCCACCCGGCAAGGCGACGGAACTCAGCGATGACATGGAAGCGCTGATCAAGGAGCTCGGCAGCACCATACCCGGCATTTTTGAAAGTGATGAATACCACACCCGCTCCGAGACCATCGAGCAGGATCTCAGTGAGCACCAGGAACAGGCATTCGATTCTCTCAGCAAGAAAGCCGAGGCAAAGAAGATCGTCCTCATGCGCACGCCGACAGGATTTACCCTGGCACCGATGCGCGACGGTAAGCCGATGGCGCCAAAGGAATTTCGCAAGTTGTCCGAGGAAGAGCGCAACAAAATCGAGGCGGACACCAGCGAACTGCAGGATGAGTTGCGCGATACGCTGCACAAGATACCGCAATGGCAGGAGGAAACGCGGCAGAAGTTTACCGACCTGAACCGCGAAATGGCAGGTGGTGTTGTCACTCACCGCATCGATGTCCTGCGGGAGAAGTACCACCAGCAGGAAAAGGTGGTGCAATACCTGAACGATGTTGAAGAGGACATCATCGGCAATTTCCGCAAGTTCCTGCCGGAAGAACAGCGGCACGCCTCGCTGTTCGGCATCGAACTCCCCGGGCAGGAAGACGACAGCCACTGGTTCAACCGCTACCGGGTGAACGTAGTGCTGGCGCACGATCTGAATGATGGCGCCCCGGTGATCCACGAAGCGCTGCCCAGTTATAACAATCTGGTCGGCCGCATCGAACACCAGGCCTTGCAGGGCGCGCTGATTACCGATTTCACCATGATCTGCGCCGGTGCACTGCACCGCGCGAACGGCGGCTACCTGCTGCTCGATGCCCTCAAGGTCCTGACCCAGCCTTTCGCCTGGGAAGCCCTCAAGCGAGCGCTGGCATCGCGCCAGGTCAACATCGAGTCGCTGGCCCAGATCACAAGCCTGGTCAGCACCGTGTCCCTGGAGCCGGAGCCGATTCCACTGGACATCAAGGTGATCCTGAGTGGTGAGCCGTTCATATACTACCTGCTGTCCTACTATGACCCGGAGTTCGCGGACCTGTTCAAGGTACAGGTGGACTTCGACACCCGCATGGACAGGTCAGCCGAGAGCCAGCAGCAGTACGCGCGACTGATCGCCACGCTGGCACGCCAGGAAGACCTGCTGGCGTTCGACCGCGAGGCCGTGGCACGCATCATTGATCACAGTGCACGCCTCGCCGGAGACAATGAAAAGCTCGCGACCCACATGCGTTCCCTGATGGATCTGCTGCTGGAATGTGACTACTGGGCAAGGGGACGGCAGGCTGAGGTCGTCACGGCCGGTGATGTGCAACACAGCATCGACGCCCAAGTGCATCGTGCTGACCGCCTGCGGGCCCGGGTGCAGGAAGAAATCCAGCGCGGCACCATCATGATCGACACGCAAGACAGCAAGGTCGGTCAGATCAACGGCCTGTCGGTATGGATGCTGGGGGGTTTCAGCTTCGGCCAGCCGACCCGTATCACCGCGCGAGTGCGCATGGGCAAGGACCGCGTCGTCGATATCGAGCGCGAGGTTGAGATGGGAGGGCCGATTCATTCCAAGGGCGTACTCATCCTGTCGCATTTTCTCGGCGCACGCTATGCACTGGACTACCCGCTGTCGTTGTCCGCCAGCCTGGTGTTCGAACAATCCTATGGCGGTGTCGAGGGTGACAGCGCCTCCTCCGCGGAACTCTATGCACTGCTGTCCGCACTGGCCGGGGCGCCGCTGCGCCAGTCCCTGGCGGTCACCGGTTCCGTCAACCAGCACGGTGAGATCCAGGCAATCGGCGGCGTCAATGAGAAGATCGAGGGCTTCTTCGATGTCTGCAACAACCGGGGCCTGACCGGTGAACAGGGTGTGCTTATACCGGCTTCCAACGTAAAACACCTGATGTTGCGCCACGATGTGGTGGCCGCCGTCGAGGCCGGCCGCTTTGCTGTCTACCCGGTCAGCCACGTGGACGAAGGCATCGAGCTGCTGACCGGAATAACCGCGGGTACCCGCGATACGCAGGGCCTGTTTCCCGAGGCCAGCATAAACCGGCTGGTCGAGGACAGGCTGGTGCAATTTTCCACCCGGCTGCTCCAGCTGGGCAAGGAGCAGGAAAAAGGCAATGCCAGCAACCCGGAGAACCAGCCGTGATCAACACGCGGGACGCCTCTGCTGTCAGGCGTATTGCAGTTACCCTCGATGCCCTTGACATCAGCATCGTTGCGCTGGACCAGGCCGCGCGTCTGGCAAGGCACATGGGCGCGCAGCTTGAAGGCATATTTGTTGAGGATATCGACCTGTTGCAGCTTGCTGAACTGCCCTTCCTGCGCGAGGTACGCAGATCCTCGCGCTCCGTGGAAGCGATGAACCCGGCGCGCATGGAGCAGGAATTTCGGGTGCTGGCACGCCGGGCCGAACGCCTGCTCGGCGAACAGGCGGCGCGTCACCACGTGACATGGTCATTTCGCGTCTGGCGCGGCTCGATTGACAGTGACCTGCTGGCTGACGCGATGGAAGTCGACGTGCTTGCACTCACGCGGCTGGGATCGGTGCTGGCACGCAGCCCTGTCGCACGTCCCGGGTGCGGTGCCATTGCCGTATTGTATGAGGGTGGCGATTCCGCGGCACGCGCCCTGGATACCGCAGCCAGCCTGGCAGCCGAACAGCAAGCCAGGCTCAACATTCTGCTGCCCGTTGTCCAGGGATTGGACACTGAGGTCCTGCGGCAGGAGGCAGCCTTGCATCTGGGTGAACAGGCGGGAGCAGCACAGTTCATCCAGATGCCCGATGACTCTCTGCCTGCCCTGCTGGAAGCCCTGGCAGGCACCGGCAGTGCCGCACTGATACTGCAACGGGATCACGAACTGCTACAAACACCCACACTCAGGCTTTGTCTTAACAGCCTCAACTGCCCGGTTCTGGTAGTGCACTGATTATTGAGTCTTGCAGAACTGGCTGACACATCCGGAGTTGCCCGGGTACAGGGTGATTTTTACAACGCTGGATTTAATACCGAGGCAACAACCGGTTGACAAGCAACCCTGAATCTGAAGATTCGACGACGCTGACGTCGCCGTTTCTTCAGTACTCGGTTCCACAGCAGGCCTGGTCTACTTCCCCAGCACCAGCTGGCCATTCTCTACCGGGATACGCTCACCGGGCCGCTGATCCATGCGCACGGTATCTTGAGTATCCCCGAGGCGATAGGTCACATCATAGCCAATCACCTTCTGGCTGCTATCGGTCACGGTACGGCAGCGACGTTCGGTGGTCGTATAGGTGTCCTTGGCCTGCATGCTTCCCTGTACCTTGTTGCCGGCATAGCCACCGGCTGCGGCACCGGCTACGGTGGCAAGCTTCTTGCCGGTGCCACCACCAACCTGGTTACCCAGCACGCCGCCGATAACCGCACCAGTGACGGTACCCAGAATCTTGTTCTCGTCTTTTACCGGCGCCTGTCGGGTCACCGGCACATCCTCACAAACTTCCCGGGGCGTCTGCACGGTCTCCGTGGCCTCGACAACATTGAGCACCTCAGCGTAAGCGGGTTCTTTGTCGCCGAGCATATTTAAACCGGCAATGACACCGCCCGCAGTGGCCACCACGGCTCCGACCACGAGACCGGTTAGCATTGACTTGTCCATTCTGATCTCCTTAATTTAAAAAAACTCCCGCCTCTTGCGGCAGCGGGAACTCGGGAGAAGTATAGCAATACTGCTTCATCCAGAGTGAGACGCGACACCAATATTTTCAAACCCGAACCACTTGCACACAGACGCAAGAATACACGCCATCAATATGATTTAACTAGAATATTTAAGCTTTCAACACCCTGACAACCCGGGGTCGCCACCATACGAAACGGCCTCTGCACCAGTGAGTTGCTGCGACCCGCGCGCACCAGCAGAACCGTGGTTTGCAACCCGCACCGGGGCAATTCCAGGGAAAAGCCCTATTCCTTTGAAAGCCGTCACAGTTCATCATAGGGGCACTCTATAGACTCGAGGGTACTGCCGACAAAAGCCTACGCGATCAAGCACCAGCCACACCGGACCGGAATGGGGGCCCGTCAAGACTGGCTGCAGGAATCGTTACACCGCTGCAACATCACGGCACTCACGGGAATCTACAAACAAGGTGAAATCATGAAGCGGACAAGATCCTTACTGAAATGTATTACATTACTGATTGGTGTATTGGCACTTTCTGCCGGTCCGCTTTCCCAGACCGCAGTTGCCGGAAGCCAGTTTTTCGGAAACGGTGCACCAAAAAGCAGCGCCGATCTCCCGGCAGGCGAATTGCGGGAATCGATCGGATCACTGCCGGCATCAGCGCAACTAAGGGCCCTGCAATGGCTGCAAAGCATCGATTTCAGCGCGCAGGATGATGTGGCATACATGAATGTCGACCCACAGGGCAGCATTTACTATGCCGACACCTTCATGACTGATACATCAGCCAAAGCGGATGGTGCTGCTGCATCCAGCATGCCGGGAGTCACGGCAAAAAACGTATTCAAGCTGCATAGCCAACCTGGCGCCGCCAACACCATCTTCGTGGATTTCGATGGTGCAACAATCAGCGGCAAAGCATGGAACAAGCAGGTAAAGACCTCCTCATTACAGGCGAAACCCTACGACACCGATGGTAATCCGGAATCCCTCAGCGCTTCTGAGGTCAGCAGCATGGCTGAAATCTGGGAGCGGATTGCAGAGGACTTTGCACCTTTCGATGTCGATGTCACCACCGAAGATCCGAAACAGTACGGGCAAAATGTGGCCTGGGTCCTGATCACAGACAGCGAACCTCGCGGAAAGCAACCACTGCCGTCTCCCACGGCCGGAAGCACGACCTATATGAATGTCTTTGGCTACCCTCAGGCTGGATATTACTCACCCGCCCTCATTTACCATAACAACCTGGGGTCAGCCAGCGCCATCGCCGAGGCATCATCTCATAGCATCGGCCATATCATGGGACTGAGTCATGACACGAGCGTGGGCACCGGCAAGGGTAAGGTATCCTGGGCACCGATCATGGGGGTAAACCACACCAACCAGGTTACCCAGTGGAGCAAAGGAGACTATCGGGGTGCTGTCAACATGCAGGACGACATCGGCATTCTAGTCGGCGCGCTGGGTATTCGACGCGATGACCACGATGACAGTCGCTTCGACTCAGGAACCCCTCTGGTAACCGACTTGAAGGGCCACATCAAGGCTATTCATCCCGGGATCGATCCGGACAATCACAAAGCTGAAAACAGGGGGCTGATCGAGGACCAGGATGACATTGACGTCTTTGTCTTCAATGCCGGCAAGGGAATGGTGGACATAACCGTAACCCCTGCCTGGCAGGCTTACCAACAGGCCCCGAATCGCGGTGCCAACCTGGACGTCCATATCGCACTGTTTAACGCCAGCGGGAAAAAAATTGCCGAAAGTGATCCAGCTGACGAAACCAGTTCACGGCTGAAGAAGCAGGTCGCACCCGGGCGCTACAAGCTGGAAGTCAGGGGGGTCGGCAATACCGCCAGCGCCTATCCGCGCTACGGCAGCATCGGCCAGTACTACATCGCTGGCAGTGTACCCCCGTCAGATGGCAAATCGACGACGTTGGCCAAAAGCAACAACTGAAGGACCGCCGGGCATCCCGGCGCCAGTCCAGCAAATCAACGACGGCGACCCTTTGGTCGCCGTCGTTCTTTGTGAATACCTGCTCGACAACTGCAAGACTCGCCCGCCAGGCGAGCGGTCCTACAACAGCACTCGTTCTATCGCGCCCCTGTTTAAGCGGTTCACAAACTGTTCTTCCCAGCTCTTGCCCAGCAACCGGCTGGCCATTTCCACCACGATGTAGTCAGTCTCCAGACCGGTATCCGGACTGTAGCGTGTGAGACCCTGCTGGCACGCCGGGCAGGAAGTCAGCAGCTTGACATTGCCCTCTCTGGCACGCTTCTCGCCCGTCAGCATTTCGATACCCGCTGCCAGTTCCTCCTGCTTGCGAAACCGCACCTGGGTGGCGATATCCGGGCGCGATACCGCAAAGGTACCGGCCTCGCCGCAGCAACGGTCCGACAAGGCGACCGGCTGGCCCAGCAGGGTCGAAGCAACCTGAAGCGGATTATGGGTCTTCATCGGAGTATGGCAGGGGTCATGGTAAAGATACTGTACGCCTTCGACGGGTTCGGCATGAACGCCCTTCTCCAGCAGATATTCGTGAATGTCCAGCAGGCGACATCCCGGGAAGATACGGTCAAACTGGTATTCCAGCAGCTGGTCCATGCAGGTCCCGCAGGAGACGATTACCGTCTGGATATCGAGGTAATTGAGGGTATTGGCAACTCGATGAAACAGCACCCGGTTGTCTGTGGTGATCTGTTTGCCACGGACGGCATCACCGCCTGATTTCTGTGGATACCCGCAGCAGAGGTACCCGGGCGGCAGTACCGTCTGGGCGCCAGACTCATACAGCATCGCCAGCGTTGCCATACCGATCTGGCTGAACAATCGCTCCGAACCACACCCCGGGAAGTAGAACACCGCGTCTGCGTCATCAGATACATTCTCCGGATCGCGCAGGATCGGGACCATGCGGCTATCCTCAAGCCCCAGCACAGCACGCAGCATCTGGCGCGGTACCCGCGACGGCAGCGGTTTCTGCACGAAGTTGACCACCTGCGAAGTGATGCTCATGGGTGCATTCGTTGCCGCAGGCGGGGGGTCGTGCTTGCCGCGCAACAGACGTCGGGACAAACGTACTGCCAGCCGCTGTGCCTTGTAGCCCCAGCCAATCATCAGCTTGCGCATCAGCTTGATAGTCGCAGGATCGGTAATATTCAGAAAGGTCATTGCCGCCCAGGTAACCGGGCTGTAGCGCCGGTGTCCGCCATCCCGCAGCAGCTTGCGCATGCGCATGGAGACATCGCCGAAATCAATATTCACCGGACATGGATTGAGGCACTTGTGGCACACCGTGCAATGGTCCGCGACATTGTTCAGTTCCTTGAAATGCCGCAGGGAAACGCCGCGCCGCGTCTGTTCCTCGTAAAGAAATGCCTCAATGATCAGGCCGCTTGCAAGTATCTTGTTGCGCGGGGAGTACAGCAGATTGGCGCGCGGAATGTGTGTACTGCACACCGGCTTGCACTTGCCACAGCGCAGGCAATTGCGGATATCGTCGTTCAGCGCACCGAGCTCACTTGCTTCCAGCAGCAGCGCTTCCTGCTGCACCAGGCGCAGCGAGGGAGTATAGGCGTTGCCCAACCCGGAACCCTGCAGCAGCTTGCCGCGATTAAACACACCATCCGGGTCTATCCTGCGTTTGTAATCGGCAAAAGCGGCAATCGTCTCAGGTGCGAGATACTGGAACTTGGTCAGGCCAATGCCGTGTTCGCCGGAAATCACTCCACCCAGCGAAGTGGCCAGCTGCATTACCCGGTCAACTATCTGATCCGCCTCCTGCAGCATGCCATAGTCCGAGGAATTGACCGGGATGTTGGTGTGCACATTGCCATCCCCGGCATGCATGTGGGTGGCAACGAACAGGCGACTGGTGCGTACCCGGGTATGGATGTCGGAGAGCTTCTCCAGCAGCCTGACCCACTCATGGCCGCTGAAAATCTCTTTCAGGGGCTGTTCCACTTCACGGCGATAGCTAATACGCAATTCACGCCGCAGCAGCAGGTCAAGGATGCGGTCCCCCGGCCTCAACTGGTCCTGCACGGTCGTCTCCAGCAAGACCGGATACCCTGCTGCCGGCGCATCCAGGTCCGCCAGCAGTGCCGACCAGATGGCATGTCGCGCCTGCAGCAAATCCCGGGCGGCATCTTGCTTCGCCCGCACGATTGCACAGTTTTCCTCGCTGTCGACAAACTCGCTGTCACGGTGCAGCGGCACCAGGTCGCCGGACAAAAATTCCAGCACCACTTCGACAATGGCCAGCTTGTTGCGGGTCGAGTACTCGATATTGATACGTTCTATCCCGGCACTGTATTCATCGAGGCGATCCAGTGGTATGACCACATCCTCGTTGACCTTGAAGGCATTGGTATGTGCGGCAATCGCAGCGGTCCGGGCACGGTCCGCCCAGAACTGCCGGCGG
>Ga0316190_10004666_pt1 | contig 9997 bp, 7 predicted proteins | sample Eddworburrow2_MG_FD_204929 | JGI IMG/M metagenome (GOLD analysis project Ga0316190, IMG submission 204929) | Coastal sediment microbial communities from Maine, United States - Eddy worm burrow 2 | ecosystem: Environmental > Aquatic > Marine > Coastal > Sediment | place: USA: Maine | collected... | reverse complement strand
TCCTCGACCTCGGCGTCTCTTCGCCACAACTGGACGAAGCAGGCCGTGGCTTCAGCTTCCTCCGTGACGGTCCTCTCGACATGCGGATGGACCCGGAAACCGGCATCAGCGCCGCCGACTGGCTCGCACGAGTGGACGAAAAGGAATTGAAGCGAGTTCTGAAAACCTACGGTGAAGAGCGTTCCGCTGCGCGAATCGCGCGGGCGATCGTCTCTGCGCGCGACGAAGCGCCGATCCGGCGTACGGGTCAACTGGCGAAGGTCATCGCCGACGCTGCTCCGTCCCACGGCGACAGGATTCATCCTGCCACGCGCTCGTTCCAGGCGATCCGGATCGTCATCAATGAGGAACTGGAGCAGCTTCGCGCCGCACTCGAGCAGAGCGTGAACGTGCTGCGGCGCGGCGGCCGCCTCTGCGTCATCAGCTTCCATTCGCTGGAGGACCGGCTGGTCAAGCGCTTCATTCGCGAGACGTCCCGTGAGTCCGAACAGTACCGCGGCATGCCCTCGGTTCCGCCGGAGTACCGGCCCAAGCTGAAGCCGGTCGGCAAGCTCATCGAAGCCACGGCCGCAGAGATTGCGGCGAACAGGCGCGCGCGCAGCGCCCGGCTGCGCGTGGCGGAGAGGCTGTAATGGTCTTCGACTCGAAAGCACAGCCGGCAATGCTCGTGCTCGTTTTCGCGGCCGTCTGCGTCATGAGCTCGATGGCGCTCGTCTATACCAAGCACGAGGCACGCAAGCTGTTCGTCGAGCTCGAAACGCTGACCCGGGAGCGCGACGAGCTGAATATCGAATGGGGACAGCTGCAGATAGAACAAAGCACCTGGGCGACCCATGCCCGCATCGAGCAGGTTGCACTCGACAGGTTGTCGCTGGTGCGCCCCCAGTCAACTGAAATCTTTGTCATCGAACGCCCATGACGCGCGGAGCCGAAACGAAAACCCAGACGGCGAAACGGTTTGTCGGCAGGGTGACACTGGTATTGGTGTTCTTTTCAATGGTCGCGGCCGCCCTCGCGGCGCGCGCTGTTCAGCTGCAGGTGCTGAACAGGGAGTTTCTTAACCAGCAGGCGGATACGCGTCATCTTCGCCGCGAGCGAATTTCCGCGCACCGCGGGACCATTACCGACCGTAACGGCGAGCCGCTCGCGATAAGCACCCCGGTCGACAGCGTCTGGGCCAACCCGAAAGAGCTGGCGCCCGCCGTCGACGACGTCCCGCAGCTCGCGCGTGCACTCGGGCTCGATCCCCAGCTGCTCATGCGGCGCATCACGCGCAGCATGGACAAGGAGTTCCTGTACCTGAAGCGCCACCTCAACCCCGAGCAGGCGCAGCAGGTGCTGGCGCTCAAGCTGCCCGGCGTCAACGTGCAGCGCGAATACCGGCGCTACTACCCGGCGGGCGAGGTCACCGGGCACCTGGTCGGATTCACCGATATCGACGACGAGGGCCAGGAAGGCCTGGAGCTTGCGTTCAATCACTGGCTGGCTGGCGAGTCGGGTGCCAAGCGCGTGCTCAAGGATCGCCTCGGTCGATCGGTCGAGAATGTGGAAAGCATCCGGCCCGCGCGTCACGGCAAGAATCTCCACACCAGCATCGACCTGCGCATCCAGTACCTCGCTTACCGGACGCTGAAAGCCGCGATCCAGTCCTACAACGCCGAGTCCGGCTCGATCGTCGTGCTCGACGTCAACACGGGCGAAGTGCTGGCGATCGTGAATCAGCCTACCTACAACCCGAACGACCGTTCGCAGTTCTCCGCGGAGCGCTATCGCAACCGGGCGGTCACGGACATCTTTGAGCCCGGCTCGAGCATCAAGCCGCTGGTCGTCGCCGCGGCACTCGAAAGCGGCGAGTTCCGGCCCAGCAGCGTCATCGATACGGCGCCCGGCTACGTGACGGTCGGTGCGAAGACCATCGAGGACCGCCGCAACCTGGGGCGCGTCAGTCTGACCACGATTCTCGCGCGCTCGTCCAACGTCGGAGTCACGAAGCTCGCGATGTCACTGCAGCCGGACCAGTTGTGGCAGACGATGACGGAATTCGGGCTGGGCACACTGACGTCGAGCGCGTTCCCGGGCGAATCGGCGGGCCTGCTTACCCACTTCAGCAACTGGAAGCCGATCAGCCAGGCGACGCTGGCGTACGGTTACGGCGTGTCCGTCACGGCCCTGCAGCTGGCCCAGGCTTATTCGGCGCTCGGTAACGGCGGGCGCCTTTACCCGGTATCGATGGTGGCGCTCGAATCCCCGACCGAAGGCCGGCAGGTCATCGCACCGGACACGGCCACCGCCGTGCGCCGCATGCTGGAAGAGGTGGTGCGTCCCGGCGGGACCGGCACCAAGGCGGCCGTCGCCGGCTACAGGGTGGCCGGCAAGACCGGCACTGCCTGGAAATTTGCGGCGGGCGGCTACTCCGAGGACAAGTACATTTCGATTTTTGCGGGCCTCGCGCCGGCCAGCAATCCGCGGCTGGCGGCGGTTGTCGTTATTGACGAGCCTTCCGGAGAACTCTATTACGGCAGCGACGTCGCGGCGCCCGTGTTCGCCGACATCATGACCGAGTCACTGCGCCTGCTCGCCGTGCCGCCGGATGCGCTCCCGGCGCGCGACCCCGGCAGCATCATGCAGGCGATGAGTCGATGATCATGCCGGCGCAACAGATCAATCCCTCGATGACCGTCGCAACATTGCTGCGAGGCTTCGCCGAGGCGCCCGACATCGCGATCAGCGGTATCGCGAGCGATACGCGGCACGTCCACGATGGCTCTCTGTTTCTCGCCTGCCGCGGCGAACGCAGTCACGGCCTGGACTATTCGCCTCAGGCAATCGCGGCCGGCGCCGCGGCAATTGCGTACGATGCGTCGACGGCCCGCAAGGTTCCCGAAATCACCGTCCCGCTGATCCCGGTTGACGCGTTGCGCAGCCGGCTCGGTGAAATCGCGAATCGTTTTTACGACTGCCCGTCGCAATCGGTGCGAGTGCTGGCCGTGACGGGCACGAATGGCAAGACGACCGTTGCATGGCTGCTCGCGCAGACCCTGCAGCGGCTCGGCAGGGCTTGCGGCTACGCGGGCACGCTCGGTTACGGCGTGGACACATTGAGCGGCGGCGAGGGGATGACCACGCCCGACGTCGTGGAGCTGCACCGGCGCCTCGCGACGTTCCGGGACGCGGGCGCGGTCTGCGCGGCCGTGGAGGTTTCGTCGCACGCGCTGACGCAGGACCGTATCGACGGCGTCACGATCGATACCGCGCTGTTTACGAACCTGACTCGCGACCACCTCGACTACCACGCTGACATGGAAGCGTACGGCGAGGCCAAGGCGTCGCTGTTCCTGTCCGCGGAGCCCGCACGGCAAATCGTCAATGTCGATTCGCATTTCGGTCGCGAGCTTGCGAAGCGCTGCGGCCGGGACGTCATCAGCGTCTCGATGGATGCAGCCCACATCGACAGCCGCCTGCCGCATGTCGTTCTTGGCATCACCGATTCGACGGCGCACGGCTTCGACGTATCGATTTCGAGTTCCTGGGGCGAGGGCCGGTTCCGGCTGCCGCTTCACGGCGAGTTCAATGTCGCCAATGCGGCGCTGGTACTCGCGTTCCTGCTCAGCGACGGCGTGCCCATGGATGCGGCGAGCGCTGCGCTGGCGGCTGCGAAGGCGCCGCCGGGGCGGCTGCAGCGCGTCGACGTCGACGCGGGTCCCGAGGTCTTCGTGGACTACGCGCACACGCCGGACGCCGTCGAATCGGCGCTCCGCGCATTGCGGCCGCACTGCGACGGTCAGTTGTGGTGCGTGTTCGGGTGCGGCGGCGATCGTGATGCGGGCAAACGTCCTTTGATGGCGAGCGTCGTCGAGCGGCTCGCAGATCGCGCCGTCGTCACGAACGACAATCCGCGCAGCGAGGATCCCCGGCAGATCCTCGACGCAATACTCGGCGGATTCGAGGAGCCTGCAGCCGCCACGGTCATCGAGGACAGGGGCGCGGCGATCGCGTGGACGGTCGGCAATGCGACCGCGGGCGACGTCGTGCTGCTCGCGGGCAAGGGCCATGAAGACTACCAGCTGATCGGCAGCGAACGCCGTGACTTTTCCGACTACGGCGTTGCAGCCGCCAGCCTGCAGGCGCAGAAGCGCCGCGCGGAGGAGGACGAGTGATGTCCACGCTTGCCGCCGTCGCCCATTCCATGCACGGCAAACTGCATGGCACCGATCGTTCGTTCAACGGGGTGAGCACCGACACGCGCAGCCTGAAGCAGGGTGAGCTTTTCATCGCATTGCAGGGACCGAATTTCGATGGCTGCGACTATGTCGGGCAGGCTCGCGACAAGGGCGCGGCAGGGGCCGTGGTGCCGCGGGTCGTCGACGCCGACATTTCGCAAATCGCGGTAGGCGATTCCAAACGCGCACTCGGCGAACTCGGTGCCGCCTGGCGGCAGCAGTTGTCACCGATCGTAGTCGGCGTGACGGGCAGTAACGGCAAGACGACGCTGAAAGAGCTGACGGCCGCATGCCTTGCCACGGCGGCACCGACACTGGCCACGCACGGCAACCTGAACAACGACATCGGCATGCCGCTGATGTTGACGCGCATCGAGGACCGTCACCGCTTCGCGGTCCTGGAAATGGGCGCCAACCACGCGGGCGAGATCGCCTACCTGACCGCGCTGGCGAAGCCGGACATCGTCGTCATCACCAACGCGGGAGCCGCGCATCTCGAAGGTTTCGGCTCGCTCGACGGCGTCGCGCGCGCGAAGGGCGAGATCCTGTGTGGAGAGTCCCGGCCGAAGGTGGCCATCCTCAATGCCGACGATCGCTATTTCGACTACTGGTCGAAGCTCGTCGAGGACATCCAGTTGCTGACGTTCGGGATCGAGGCCGATGCCGACGTCTACGCCCGCAATATCGTCGCCCGGGCCGGTTACTCGTCCTTCGATCTGTATCTGCCCGGCGGCGAGGTCGGCGTTACGCTGCCGCTTTCCGGCCTGCACAATGTCAGGAATGCGTGCGCGGCGGCCGCGATTGCCGCGGCGGCCGGCATCGATATCGCAGACATAAAGTCGGGGCTCGAATCCGTGCAGCCCGTCGAGGGCCGGCTGCGGCGCCTCGCAGGAATCAACGGCGCAACGATCTACGATGACAGCTACAACGCCAACCCGCTGAGCGTCGTCGCAGCTGCCGAATTCCTCGCATCGTTGCCGGGCGACAATGTCCTCGTACTCGGGGATATGGGCGAACTCGGCGACGACGCGGCGAAACTGCATGCCGAGACCGGGACGCAGGTTCGCCAGGCCGGGATTTCGCGGTTGCTGGCGGCCGGAGACCTGTCCCGGAACACGGTAGAAGGATTCGGAAAGGGCGCGAGCTGGCATGCCGATGTCGACGAGCTGGCGGCTGGACTGGCGTCCGAACTGCGCGAGGGTGTGAACGTCCTCGTCAAGGGTTCCCGCTTCATGCGTATGGAGCGCGTCGTGGCAGCGCTGCGCGATCCGCAGGCCGCGGACACGGAGGCCTGACCGTGCTGCTCTACCTTACAAATTACCTGGCGCAGTTCGAGCCCGGCTTCAACGTCTTCAACTACCTGACGATGCGCGCGATCCTCGGGGCACTGACGGCGCTGATCCTGTCGTTCGTCATCGGGCCGCGCATGATCGCGAAGCTCAGCATGAACCAGGTCGGCCAGCCGGTCCGGGAAGAAGGGCCGGTCACCCACCTGCCCAAAGCCGGCACGCCGACGATGGGCGGTGCGCTGATCCTGACCGCGATCGCCGTGAGCACGGTGCTCTGGGCCGATCTCGAAAACCTCTTCGTCTGGGTAGTCCTTTTCGTGATGCTCTCGTTCGGCGTCATCGGCTACGTTGACGACTACAAGAAACTCGTTATGCAGGACCCGGCCGGTATCTCGGCCAAACAAAAGCTCTTCTGGCAGTCTGCAGCGGCAATCACCGCTGCCATTGCTTTGTACGTTACGGCGACCGATGAGGTGTCCACCTCATTGCTGATCCCGTATTTCCCGGACCTCCTGATACCGCTCGGCATGTTTCAGGTCGTCGTGACGTACTTCTTTATTGTTGGCTTTTCGAACGCCGTCAACCTGACAGACGGCCTCGATGGCCTGGCAATTATGCCGACCGTTCTCGTGGGCGGTGCGCTCGGCGTATTCGCTTATGTTACTGGTCGCATCGACTTCTCCGGCTATCTGGGAATTCCCTATGTTCCCGGAGCCGGTGAAATGTTCGTCTTTTGCGCCGCATTGGCCGGCGCCGGGCTCGGCTTCCTGTGGTTCAACACCTACCCGGCGCAGGTCTTCATGGGCGACATCGGCGCACTGGCGCTCGGCGCCGCGCTCGGCGTCGTCGCGGTCATCGTCCGCCAGGAAATCGTGCTCGCGATCATGGGCGGCGTGTTCGTGATGGAAACGCTGTCGGTCATCATCCAGGTCGCGTCGTACAAGTTGACGGGGCGCCGCGTGTTCCGGATGGCGCCGATACATCATCACTTCGAGCTGAAAGGCTGGGCTGAGCCCAAGGTGATCGTCCGCTTCTGGATCATCACCGTCATCCTCGTGTTGATCGGTTTTGCGAGCCTGAAGATTCGATGAGCGCCGTGAAGAAAAAGAAGGCAAAAGCGAAAGCTAAGTCCCGGCCGAAGGCGGCGGAGAAGGACCTCGTGCTCGGGCTGGGCGCCACCGGCTTGTCCGTCGCGCGTTATCTGCAGCGAGCGGGGCGCGACGCCGTGTTCTTCGACAGCCGCGAGGAGCCGCCGGGCCTGCAGGAGCTCGATGAATTGTGGGCCGACGCCGAACGGGAACTCGGGGGCAACGAACTCCCTGCGAACGTAGCGCGCGTGATCGTCTCACCCGGAATTGCGGACAACGACGCACTCGTCGAAGCGGCGCGCGACGCAGGGCTCGAGGTCATATCGGATATCGAGCTGTTTACGCACGAAGCAAAAGCGCCGTTCATCGGTGTCACCGGCTCGAACGGCAAGAGCACCGTGACGACGCTGCTTTATCACATGTGCCGCGCGGCGGGCCACAGCGCGCTCGCCGGGGGCAATCTCGGGGAGCCAGCACTCGACCTGCTCGCGGCTGACGAGCCGGACTTCTACGTGCTCGAGCTTTCCAGTTTCCAGCTGCAGCGCACGCAGAAATTGCCCGCGAAGGTCGCTGTCCTGCTCAACGTCACGCCCGATCATCTCGACTGGCACGCGAGCGAAGAGGAGTACCGCGAGTCGAAGTACCGAATCTTTGGCGAAGCGGAGTCCGCGGTCATCAACCGCGAGGACACCGAGGCTGCCGAGCGGACCAGGCACATCGACCGGGTGATCAGCTTCGGGCTCGACGCGCCGGCAGACGGGCACTACGGCATACGGCGCGAAGACGACCAGGTCTTTCTCGCGCGGGGCGACAACGTGCTGCTCGCCGTGAGCGAACTGGCCCTCTTCGGGCTGCACAACCAGGCGAATGCGCTGGCGGCTCTCGCTGCGGGGGAACTGCTCGGACTCGACCAGCAGGCGATGCTGCAGGTGTTGTGCGAGTTTCCCGGCCTGCCCCATCGCATGCAGTTCGTGCGCCGGCTTTCCGCGGTCAGTTACGTCAACGATTCGAAAGCCACGAACGTCGCGGCAGCCATTGCGTCCATCCAGTCGGTCGACGGCACGCTCGTGCTGATTGCGGGCGGCGAGGGCAAGGGCGGAGACTTCAGCGCCCTTGCGGAACCTCTCGAGAACAAGCTGCGTGCGGCCGTCCTGATCGGCAGGGATGCCGAAGCCATCGAGACGGCGCTCGATACGATCATGCCGACGTATTTCGCGCGCGACATGGAGGATGCGGTCCAGCAGGCTGCCGCATTCGCCGAGGCGGACGACACGGTGCTGCTGGCGCCGGCGTGTGCGAGCTTCGACCAGTTCGAGAACTACGCGGCACGCGGCGATGCGTTCCGCAGGGCGGTGGAGGCGTTGAGGCCATGACCGCGAGAACCACGACATGGCCTTTCCCCGCACGCCTGCGCACGACGTTGCAGCTGGACCCCGTGCTGCTGGGCCTCATCCTGACGCTGTTGCTGGGCGGCTTCGTCGTGCTTGCGTCAGCGTCCATTTCGGTGTCCGACAACCTCACCGGCGAAGCGTTTTACTACGTCGAGCGCCAGTTGCTCGCCGCGCTGATCGGGGCGGCGGCCGGCATCGGCTGCCTCTACATCCCGATGCACGTATGGCGCAGTTCGGGCCCGCTGATGCTGCTCGCGGGGCTGGCGCTGCTTTTCCTGGTGCTGTTGCCGGGTGTCGGCTACGAGGTTAACGGCGCCCGCCGCTGGATTCGCGTCGGCGTGATCAACCTGCAGGTTTCCGAACCGGCACGACTGTGCTTCATCATTTACCTGGCCGGCTATCTCGTACGCCAAAACAAGGATCTGCGCGAACGCTTCAGCGGCTTCCTGAAACCCATGATCGTGCTGAGCATCGCCTGCGCCGCGCTGCTCGCGGAGCCCGATTTCGGTGCGGCGATCGTGCTGCTGGCGACCGCGCTCGCGATGCTGTTCGTGGCCGGCGCCCGCGTCCGGGATTTCCTGATCTTTTTCGCCGCCGGTACCGTGGCCATGGTGTTTCTCGCGGTCACGTCGCCGTACCGCATGAACCGGCTGACCGGCTTTCTCGACCCGTGGTCCGACCCCTACAACTCGGGATTCCAGCTCACGCAGTCGCTCATCGCTATCGGCCGCGGCGAGTGGTTCGGCGTTGGTCTCGGCAATGGCGTGCAGAAGCTTTTTTACCTGCCGGAAGCGCACACGGACTTCGTCTTCGCGGTTTTCGCGGAAGAATTCGGGCTGGCCGGGTCCTGCATTCTCATCGGCCTGTTCGCCGCCCTCTTGTGGCGCATATTCCGGCTCGGCATTCGCGCCATCGAGTCGGATCGCAGTTTCGAGGCCTGCCTCGCTATCGGCATCGGCACCTGGCTCGGCCTGCAGGCGTTCATCAACCTCGGCGTGAACATGGGCATCCTGCCGACGAAAGGACTTACCCTGCCACTGATCAGCTACGGCCGTTCGAGCCTCATCGTCACGATGATGGCGCTCGGCATGCTGCTGCGCATCCATCATGAGCTGATCGTCGACGCGTCACAGCCGAATCGCCGGCGGCAGCGCAAGCCCGCCTCCGGTCGGAGGCAACGCAAGTGACGGGCCGGCCGATACTCGTAATGGCAGGTGGCACGGGCGGCCATGTCTACCCGGCGCTTGCGGTCGCGCGCGCCCTGCAACGGCATTCACGCGACGTCGTCTGGCTGGGCACGCATCGCGGACTCGAAGCCCGCGTCGTTCCGGCCGCCGGTATCAACATGGAGTGGGTCAGCGTACGCGGCCTGCGCCGCAAGGGCCTGCTCGCGCTGGTCATTGCGCCCGTCCAGCTCGCCTGGGCCCTCATTCAGTCCCTCGCCGTCATCATCCGGCGCCGCCCGGCCGCGGTGCTCGGCATGGGCGGCTTCGTCAGCGGGCCGGGCGGCGTTGCCGCCTGGCTCACCCGCCGGCCGCTCGTGATTCACGAGCAGAACGCGGCCGCGGGCCTCACCAACCGTCTTCTGGCGCGTCTTGCCCGGGTTGTGCTGCAAGCCTTCCCGGGCAGTTTTAATTCCAGCGTCCGCGCGGAGACCGTGGGAAACCCGGTCCGCGAGGACATCGCCGCCGTGCCCGCACCTGAAGCGCGCTATGCCGAACGCGAGGGCCCGCTGCGGATGCTCGTGCTCGGCGGCAGCCAGGGCGCACTGGCGCTCAACCGTACGGTCCCCGCCGCACTCGCGAGGCTGCCGGAGAACCTGCGGCCGCTCGTGCGGCACCAGTGCGGAGCAGCGACGATCGAGAAAGCCCGGGAAGCCTATGCGGCAGCGGGGCTCGATGCCGACCTCATGCCGTTCATCGAGGACATGGCGTCCGCCTACGCCTGGGCCGACCTCGTGGTGTGCCGTGCAGGAGCCCTGACGGTAGCGGAACTCTGCGCGGTCGGCG
>Ga0316190_10004665_pt1 | contig 9998 bp, 9 predicted proteins | sample Eddworburrow2_MG_FD_204929 | JGI IMG/M metagenome (GOLD analysis project Ga0316190, IMG submission 204929) | Coastal sediment microbial communities from Maine, United States - Eddy worm burrow 2 | ecosystem: Environmental > Aquatic > Marine > Coastal > Sediment | place: USA: Maine | collected... | reverse complement strand
TATTGCTTGACTCCCTGTCATTTTATGATGAATCATTAAAACTAATCCTGTCAATCCCTTAATTCGTGTAATCTTGTTCAAAAACTGTTAATTCTAAAATTCTGCAAATTCTGATTCAGACAATATATCAACTGAACCAAGAAATTTAAGAGGAATCTCATGGCAACAATTACGTTGACTTTAGAACTTCCAGAAGAAATATTAATCAATTTTAATGGCATCAATGAAATTCGTCACGCGCTCTTTGAAAACTTTATCATCGCCCAACGTCAACAAGGCAACATAAGTCTTGGTAAAGCGGCTGAATTACTTGGCATGAGCTACAGCGACTTTTTCAACCTATTGGGGCAAAAAGGATACTCATTTATAAATGCTAATCCAGAAGAACTCAACGAGAGTTATCAACACTTTGAAAAAATGATGGCACGGGCAAAACAATGATAGTGATTTCGAATAATCGGGGTCAGAGTAAAATAAATTCCAAGCGTTTTGAATTTGAACAAGATTAACAAGGATTAACAGGATAACTCACTAAATATAAAGGTTTTATCCTGAAAAATCCTAAAATCCCGTTAATCCTGATTCAAACTATTCATTCTGCAAATTCTAAAATGATCTCGCACAGCGAAGAACGAAGTTTCTGCACATTCTGATTCAAACTATTTATTGCTGCGCTTACTTTATGAGTCTATAATGATTAAGGAGTGTTGCTAATGTATGCATTCATAAGCAATATGAGGCCATGTTCTGTTAGAGCAAAGACGACTGAACGATTCAAACGGGCTATCAAAGAAGCCTTCAAATCTTATTATCCCTCAACCGAACGGGTTAGCAATGATTTATATGGTGTGGTTTATTATTTTCATAAAACACATAATCAATTGGATGCCGATAATTTAAGTAAACCTATTTGGGATGCCCTAGAAGGGGTACTCTACGAAGATGATTCAATTATTAAATGAGGTTGGCAATTTAGATTATAGTCTATTCAAATTTGGATGTGAAAATTTGGAGAACTGAAAATGAGAATTAGTAACAAAATTTTAAATCAGGCTTGGGAACAAGCAGCTATCGAACAACTCGCGCTAGATTATCAATGTCAAGGTTATTCGATTAAAAAACAAGTATCGATAGCAGATATGCAGGCTGATTTGGTTGCCCAAAAAGATAATGACGTGATCTTTTTTGAGTTCAAATCGGGGAAATGGGATACCGTAAAAGTCAATCAAGTATTGAAATTGCGGAATTATGTCGTTCAAAATCAAGCCGGCAAGTTCAAATTGGTTTTAGTCAATCGCCCGGCAGAAAAACAGGTTGAAATTGATGGCTTAAAAGATATTCTTTACAACCTTTGTCTTGACAAGGCAATGCCAGAACTTCGTCAATCGGTAACACCAGCCACTTTGGAAAAAGTTTCTGAACTTGAAATTCACTCATCCCAAATTCGCCCGCAAGAGATCGAAGTAAAGGGTTCAGTTATTGCCCATTTCCAAACCGAAATTAATCAGACGACGGGTGACAGTTTACCTGTTCAAGACTCATTTCTAGTCACATTTTATCTCACGCTTAGTCATGAATTAAAGTTAAAGAAGTTGTATGAATTTAATCTCGATCTATCTGATTTTTTTGAATAACTTGCGTTACTCGCGTCAATAGATGGTTAAACTTAACAATCTAGCTGACGGCGTTTGGCTCTTTGGTATTTTATGTTTAAAACAACATCTGTACAACCAGTGGCAAACAATGCCAAAATTTAAGAACCAATTGGTTAATTGTAACGACATGGTCAGAGCAAGCTCGTTATCAACATCACTTTACTCAAGTCACCGCACAAGACTTTTATAATGCAGTGACTGAAAATCAAACCGGGGTACTCTCATGGCTAAAGAACTTTATGTAGGTAAAATCCTTACCGATGAAATGATTACTGTTGGAAAGCAGTTTCTTCAGCAAATTGAGGAGGTTATGCCAATAACGGCTTCTTTTTGGTTATATACTCAAGAAGCCGAAGTTTGGCGTTTATATATTGCAACTTCCCTTATTGCAACCGAAGGACCTAGAAAAGTGTATGACAAACTGCTTAATGTCCTTGATGCTGTTCAAGAACACGAAGATGTTATGCCGGCGGTTTGTCTATACGCTGCGGACGACAATGATCATTATGTGTCATTACTGCGTAATGTGCGTCTCAGCGATAAACTCTTCGATAGCAGGTTGACTGGTGTTGGCGTTAATGGTTCTGGTTACATTGAAGATGCTTATATTTATCGTTTATACGAAGCACATTCACAATCATCGGTTATCAATGAAGAAAAAGCGGTGGCTATGGCATAAATAGTGGTATAAACTTGACAGGTTTTTGAAACCTCGCCAAAAATTTTTCGGTATTTTATTCATGGTTCGGACAATTTTTAAATATGCTTTATAAGTTATTGAAATAAAAAGTTTTTTATATTTTAATCTTTGTAACTACTCAGCCCTTAATATTTAGTACAACGGATCGGGGGAATGATCGGATTGGTGTGTGATGTGTCTATAGTTATGAGGCTCGTTTGGGGTTGCCTTTGTTTTCATAAGTGCCGCCTTTGCACCAATCCGTTTATTCCCCTGATCCGTTGTACTAAATATTAAGGACTGAGTAGTTACTAATCTTTTTATATTTTGGTAAGATAAAAAATCCTTTAATAACAATAACTTACGAAAAATGAACCGAACCATTATCGAACCATTGATGCACAGGGACTTAAGTTATTGAAAAATTATTACCATGACAAACGAAGAAATCAAAAAAAAGATTCACTGCGAATTGACTAATGCCAGTGTCAAGATTTTTGAAAAAGTGGGTAAAGATTATGAATTTCGTGGCACTGGTTTTTTTATCACGCCCAATGGTTATTTATTAACAGCCTATCATTGTGTCGGCGAATCTCCAAACGATATTTTTGTCAAAACGCATTTTGATGGCAAATTTAAAGCAGTGCTTGATCAACGAAAATCGTTGCGAGATTCAGCATATGATATCGCGGTATTAAAAACTGATTATCAGCCTAATCATTATCTACCGTTAGGAACGGTTTCTGATGAACATAAAACTGATGAACTCGTCACCACTGGTTATCCGGCTGGTAATATCAAGGATAATCAAGAACTGGGTATTTATTTTGGGAATATTTCTAGGTTTCGTGGTAACAAAATTGAAAATGACGCGATGAAAGGGCAAGGGCATAGTGGGGGGCTTGTTTATCATTACAGAACGCATCGTGTCATTGGATTGGTGACTGAAGGTTATAAATCTGATGTGATGCTGAATACTGGTTTAGCAACTCGGTTTGAACCTTTATTTAAAAAATGGCATGAATTTAAACGGATTAACCAACTTGTGGTTCAGGCTTGGATAAAACGCTTACAAGCACCTGAAAAATCATTACGCCCTAAAAAGACATTACCTAAAAAACCATTACCAAAAATACAAATCGAACCCTGTGGAGGGGCTATGCCACTAGATTCCAAATTTTATGTTGAACGGCAAACTGATAAAGATTTTCAAACCGCAATTCAACGCCGTGATAGTATTGTGTTGATCAAGGGTCCGCGCCAAGTGGGCAAAACCTCATTATTGGCACGGGGTTTACAGCAAGCGCGTGACGCAGAAGTCATTGTTTTGTTGACGGATTTCCAAAAGTTGATTGATGCCCAATTGCAAAGTTTGGAAACCTTTTTTATCGCGCTTGGTGAAATGTTAGCGGATCAAGTCAACTCAGATGTTTACCCGGAAGATTTCAAAAAATGGCGACCCAATCGTGCGCCTAATTTGAATTTTGATTTGTATTTTAAGAGTGAAATATTAGGCAAAACCAACAAGCCCGTGTTGTGGGGGATAGATGAGGCTGATCGTTTGTTTTTGTGTGACTTTAGTAGTGAAGTGTTTGCCTTATTTCGGACTTGGCATAATGAGCGTGCATTAAATCCTGCCAGTCCTTGTTCACGGCTGACTTTAGCTATTGCTTATGCGACAGAAACTTACTTATTTATCAAAGATCAAAATCAATCGCCTTTCAATGTCGGCACCAAGCTGTCTTTAGAAGATTTCACTTTGCAACAGCTCGCTAATCTGAATCAACGTTATGGTTCACCGCTGAAAAATGATAAGGAAATCAAGCACTTCCATCAATTAGTGGGTGGACAACCGTATTTGGTACGTTGTGGTTTAAATGATTTGGTCAGTCATAATCTGAGCTTAGAAGCTTTTATTAGCACAGCGACTCGTGATAATGGCACTTATGGTGAGCATTTGCGTCGGATTGTGATGTTGTTGAACCGTGATGAACCATTATTGGAAGCGATGCAGAAGGTATTGCAGGATCAATCTTGCCCTGATTATGACTCATTTTATCGCCTTCGGAGTGCCGGGATTTTGCGGGGAGATTCAAAGGATCATGTGAGTTTGCGGTGTAAAATTTATGAACATTATTTGAAAAAGCATTTGCTGTAATAGGTTTTTGAACAGGATTTAACGGATTGAAGGATTGACAGGATTAATCAATTTTTGAACCGGATGACACGGATTAAAGGATTGACAGGATTAATAAAAAAATTCCTGGAAAATCTAATTTAATCTTTAATCCTGTTAATCTATAAATCCGTGTAATCTTGTTCAAAAGCAGTTAATCCGTTGTACTAAGAGAATGATTAAGGATTTTAACATGACAGATTTTTATTCTGCGACGGGTGGCACCTTACCCAAAGACGCGCCTTCTTATATACCGCGCCAAGCCGATACCGATTTATACCAAACCCTAAAACAAAGTGAGTATTGTTATGTTCTCACCAGCCGTCAAATGGGAAAAAGTTCTTTGATGATACAGGTGGCCAGTCGGTTGCGCGAGGATGGCATCGCGGTGGTGGCGTTTGAAATGACTGCCATTGGGATCAATCTGAGTGTTGATCAGTGGTATGAAGGCTTGGTGCTGAAAATTGGTGAACAATTGGGTTTAGCCGATGAGTTAGATGATTTTTGGTATGACAATGAACAATTAGGACCTTTGCAACGCTTAATGCAAGCCTTGCGTAAAATTGTGTTGCCGAAAATCCAGCAGCCGGTGGTGATTTTCTTTGATGAAATTGATGTGGTGCGTAGTTTACCCTTTTCTACTGATGAGTTTTTTGCGGCGATTCGGGAATGCTATAACGCTCGCACTCAAGAGCCAAATTTACAGCGTTTGACTTTTTGTTTAATTGGGGTGGCTACGCCATCTGATTTAATTGCTGATCCGCGGATTACGCCGTTTAATATTGGTCAACGCATTGATTTAACTGACTTTACCGAAGCAGAAGCCGCTCAACTGGCGCGAGGTTTACAACGTAATGATAAACAAGCCACTGCGTTGCTGAAACGTATTTTATATTGGACAAATGGACAACCTTATCTGACGCAGAAGCTTTGCCAAAGGGTGGCTGATGATAACACGCTGACTAAACCGGCGGGGGTGGATAGGCTTTGTGAGGAGATATTCTTTTCCAGCCGTTCGCGAGATGCTGAGAATAATCTGCAACATGTTCGCACCCAAGTCTTAGATAAGGATAAAGACACGGCGGCTTTATTGGATTTATATCGTCAAGTTCGCAGTCGTAAGAAGATTCGTGATGATGATACCAATGGCTTAATAAACACCTTGCGTTTATCTGGTTTAGTGCGAGTTTGGGAGAATTTTCTGTGGGTACGCAATCGTATTTATTCTCGCGTGTTTGATCGTGAATGGATTGACGCGAATATGCCTGATGCTGAAAAGCGACGGCAGAAATCAGCGTTCATACGTGGTTTGATGCAAGCGGGGGCAGTAGCAACGGTGATTATTTTCTTGATGGGGTATTTGGCTTTTTGGGCGATGCAAGCAGAAAAAGAAGCCGTTAAACAACGTCAGCTTTTAGAGGTTAAAAAAACAGAACTTGCACAAGCTAATGCAGAACTTACGCAAGTTCAAAAACAGGTTGAACAAAAAGCAAAACATTTAGCCAATATTTTGAACTTTATTTATTTCGGTGAACAAGCTTATTATGATGCTGATTATCCTACCGCTTTAGAAAAATGGCAAGCAGGTATTGAAGAAGCACACTTACTTGGTAACAAACGCTATATTGGACAGTTTCTTACTAAACTCGGTATGGTGTATGAAAATCTTGGTCAGTATCAAACAGCATTAGATTACTATCAAAGAGCATTGCTTCTTACAAAAGAAATTAGCGACTTTCGTGGTGAAGCGACTAACATCGCTAGAATTGGGGCATTATACGAGACCCTTGGACAATATCAAAAAGCATTGGATTATTCACAAAAAGCATTGGTTATTAGTCGCAAAATCGGTGATAAACACAACGAAAATAACATTCTGGCTAACATTGGCATTTTGTATCGTAATCTTGGACAGTATCAACAAGCCTTAGACTATTATCAAAAAGCTTTAACTATCTATAATACTCTTGATGACAGACGTGGAACAAAAAATAGTCTGAACAATATCGCTGTAGTGTATCCAATGGATCAAAACATAAAATCTTTAGAGTACTCACAACAAGCCTTAAAGATTAGCCGTGAAATTGCTGATAGGCGTAGTGAAGGTGAAATTCTTGCAAATATTGGATTGGTGTATAACAATCTTGGGGATTATCCAAAATCTTTGGACTTTTCGCAACAAGCTTTAACTATTAGCCGTGAAATTGGTGATAAACGTGGAGAAAGTGATAGCCTTAATAACATTGGTATTGTGTACAAAAACCTTGGCGAATATCAAAAAGCCAAAAATGTTTTTCAAGACAGTATCGTTATTAAAAAAAGCATAGGTGCAGGAGATATTTGGATAACACAACGTGGTTTAGCCTTCACCGAATCCAAACTCAATCAACCAGAAACTGCTATTAAACATTATAAGCAAGCCCTTGATAATATTGAAAGAATCAGAAATTTTCTGACCAAAGAACATAAAACCTCTTTCATCCGTGACAAATTGTATATCTATGATGAATTGATTACCCTTTTGCAATCCCAGCACTCAATCCATCCGAAAAAAGATTATGATCGCAAAGCTCTTGAAACCTTTGAACGCAAACAAGGGCGGCTGTTTTTGGAAGAAATGGGTCAAAGTGGGGCGCGGAGGTTTTCGGGCTTGGATAATGCAGTTGTTGAAGCAGAACAATCACTTACGCTAAAATGGAAAAAATTGAAAGCGCAACCCTTTATGCCACAAGAACGCGCAGCCCTTGAACAAGCGGAAGAACAGTTAAAAGCGCATATCAAAGCCGAATATCCCAAATACTACGCCCTGAAATACCCTCAACCGGTAGATTTAGCAACGCTACAAAACCAAGTTTTACAAAAGGGCGAGATGATGTTGGTTTATGGGGTTTTAAGCGGTAATGAAGCGGAAAATATAGACAGTAAAACCATACTTTGGGTTATCGGCAAACAAGATTTTCAAATGTTCATCTTGTCAGTCGATGAAAAAAACTTAGAGGAAAAAGTCGTTCAATTGTGGGGCTATCTTTCTGACCCCAGTTTTCATCCAGAATTTCCGCAAGTCAGTCTGCACCTGTATCAAACCTTGTTGCCTGAAGCGGCGCGTCAATTGTTAGCAGGTGTGGATATACTATATATTGTACCGACAGGACCCTTATATGGATTACCATTTGGTTCGCTGGTGACAATCTATGATAAGGCGAGGCGAAAGATTCAGTACCTTATCGAAGACTATGCGATAAGCTATCTTTCCTCAGCATCGCTGCTCAAAACCCTCCGCGATGAAGAACGCAAGATACAACCGCAGGAGCCGCTATTAGCTTTTGCAGACCCGGAATATACGCCCTGTAGAAGTGGAAATGGTCGTGGAAATGGTCCCTGTTTTCAGCGCCTAGCCGCCACTGCGGACGAAGTGCGTGAGATTGCGAACCTATTTAATGCAGATCACAGCAAAGCACTCTATTTAGGTTCCAAAGCCAATCGCAGCACCGTTCTTGCTCTCAATAAAAAACAAGAATTGGACGATTATCGCTATATAATATTTTCGGTACATGGGAGCATTCTAACTGTAAAAAATGAAAATGAAATAGAACAACCTGTATTAGCCTTATCTAATCCACTGACAGAAGGCTATTTAACAATGGCGGATGTATTTTCATTACGATTGAATGCTGATCTTGTGATGCTATCGGCTTGTTCTACGGGGCTAGGTAAACGTATTAAGGATGAAGGTATCAATGGTTTGACTCGCGCTTTCATGTATGCTGGTACTTCCCGGGTTATCGTCACCTTATGGAATGTATCTATGGATTCTGCTAAAGATTTAAGTATAGGATTATTTACCAATCTCAAGGCAAAGAAAAAAACGGCACAAGCCCTACGTGAAATTAAGCTGAAAATGATTCAAGGCAGGGCAAGTAATCTGAAATATATGAATCCTTACCATTGGGCATCTTTTATCATGTTTGGGGATGGAAGATAAAATTATTCACCTTAAAACTCATCCTGTCCATCCTTTAATCCGTGTCATCTTGTTCAAAAATAGTCTGAATCAGGATTTACAGGGATAATTGGGGTCAGAGTAAAATAAATTCTGGTGTGGGGGATGAGGGACTTTGAACAGGATTTTTTTGTCTGAATCAGAATTTGCAGAATGATAGAATTTTCAGAATGAGTTTGCTTATCTTATTGATTTTATTATATAAATTCTTAAATTTCGTAAATTCTGATTCAGACAAAAAATTCGTAAATTTATAAATGAGTTGTACTAAACAATGAATCGAAATGACTTTCAAAAGCTTGCTGATATTCGAGTAAAAGAAGCAAAAGTTCTCCTTGATAATCAGTGTTTTGACGGAGCCTATTACTTGCTAGGCTATGCGGTGGAATGTGCTTTAAAAAGCGGTATCTCGAAACAGTTTAAAGAACATGATTTTCCAGAACTGCAAACAGTCAGGGATAGCTACACGCATAGGCTTGACAAATTATTAGTGGTAGCTGGTTTAAAACAGCAATTGTACAATGACGGGCAAACCAAAGCCCAATTGCTTGAAAATTGGATGCTTGTAACAAACTGGTCAGAACAATATCGTTATCGACACAGTATGACTCAATCCAATGTACAAGATTTTTATAACGCCGTAACTGACAACCAAGCAGGAGTATTAACATGGCTAAAGAACTTTATGTAGGTAAAATCCTCACTAATGAAATGATTACAGTTGGAAAACAACTTGTTCAACGTCTTGAGGATACGATACCAATTTCAGACTCATTCTGGTTCTATGTCTCTGAAGCAGAAAGCTGGCGTTTATTTATTGTCTCCCCTCGTGTCTTAACCGAAGGGCCTAAAGCTGTCTGTCACATAGTTGTTAATACCCTCAATGCAGACTTTGATGATGAATACGCATTGTCATTCTTCAACGTATCGGTGACAGATGAACATTATCCTTATGTGTCATTACTGCGTAATGTGCGTCTCAGCGATAAATTGTTTGATACAAGATTGACCGGGGTTGGCGTTAACGGTTCGGGTTACATTGAAGATGCTTATATTTATCGTTTATACGCAAATGCTGAATCTTCCCAAGCAGCGGATGTCAACGAAGAATTAGCGGCGGTTATGGCATAAGATGCCAAGCGAGTGTAGGGTGAGCAGAGCAAAAGCGAAACCCACCATGATGTTGAAAAATGGTGGGTTTTCACTTCGTTACTACCCACCCTACATTTACTCGCCGCCAAAGCCAAATTCGCCCAAGCCAGAGAATGGGATAACAATGTGGTGTGGGGGGATGAGGGACTTTGAACAGGATTATGAGTTTTGAACAGGATTTAACGGATTAAAAGATGGACAGGATTATAATTTCATATTGCTTGACTCCCTGTCATTTTATGAAGAATCATTAAAACTAATCCTGTCAATCCCTTAATCCGTGTAATCTTGTTCAAAATCTGTTAATTCTGATTCAGACAATTAATTTAGAGAGAG
>Ga0316190_10004664_pt1 | contig 9998 bp, 9 predicted proteins | sample Eddworburrow2_MG_FD_204929 | JGI IMG/M metagenome (GOLD analysis project Ga0316190, IMG submission 204929) | Coastal sediment microbial communities from Maine, United States - Eddy worm burrow 2 | ecosystem: Environmental > Aquatic > Marine > Coastal > Sediment | place: USA: Maine | collected... | reverse complement strand
GGCTTTGGCGATGATCTGTGCCGCCTTACCACGTGCTTCCGGAATTATTGAATTGCTGTAGCCCTTGGCTTCATTGATCAGTCGGTCTTTATCCTCTTTGGCGCTTTGCACGTCTTTGAAGGCGAAATCAACCGGTTGTGGTGGACTTACGTTTTTCAATTGAGTGTTCAGTACTTGAACGCCCGACAAGTACTTATCGAGAAGCGCTTGCATGGATTCTTTCACCTGAATCTGGATTTCCGCCTTGCCGGTGGTTAACACATCGTCGATCGGTCGGTTGCCGATGATGCCGCGAAGCGCAGTTTCCGCCACGTCGTGCACTGCTTGAGAAGGGTTTTTTACATTGAACAGGTAATTCTTGGCATCCGTGATGTGGTATTGGACCACCAGATCGATATCGACAATATTTTCGTCTCCAGTCAACATCAAGGATTCGCCTGGAACATCTTGTTCCTGAGCGCCTCTCTGTCGAAAACCAACCGTCGCGGCCCGGACCTTTCGAACCGTTGGTGTTTCCACATGCTCAATGGGAGCGGGCAGTTTGAACTGCAATCCCGGCGGGGTGGTCCGCACATATTCCCCGAATCGTGTGACCACGCCAACTTCATCCTGCGCCACGGTATAAACCACACTGGGCACAATCCAAACAACGAGCAGAATAATAATGCCCACGAGAATGGAGGATGGGTTTATTTGCGGGATTTTGATCTGAGGCATTTCGAATTGGGGACCACTCGGTCCGCCGCCACCCGGTCCACCGCCCTGGCCACCTTTGCCTCGGCCTCGGTCCCGTGGTGGACCTGGATCATCAATGTCATCCCATGACATGTCGTGTTTATCGCTCATGAATTCGTAATCCGGTAGAAGTTGCCAAGAAATGGATTCACCTCTTGGATAAAGTCGCAGTAGTCTAACATGCTTTTAATGCTTTGAAAGCCTTTCGATTTCGCTGACCACCAATTCGGCGTCCTTTTCGGACAAGCCTTTGAGCTGGTGGGAGAGGAAATAGGAGTGATCGATCAAACATTCGCCATCCATAAAGCCTTCCTCTGAGGCGGTGTCGTAAAGGAATTCGTATATGGGGTTTTCCACGGAAGTGTAAAATAATTCCAGGTTTTTCTGGTCGACGGGTTTGTTGAGCAAAATGGTAACCGCGTCTTCCTCGATATTGAACTCCTTGGCGGCTTCTGTGATTGCCTCTTTGCGAGACTTTCCTGAATCGATTCTCTTTTGAATGGAATTCTCGATAGCGAGGTTGCGCTTACGGAAAGTAAAGTGCACGTATGAGAGCGGCTGTCCGATCAGAAAGTCGAGGTCATGGAAATACAGCCGGACCCAGTCGTCAAAATCGATCTCCAATTTATCGGTGATGTCGTACTCTTCGCTTTTTTCCGGCGCGTCACGGATCAGGCGGTTGTAAATCTGGATGAACCGGCTCATGGCGTCGTAAACCAGGCCGGAGTAAAAGCGATTGAGGCGATACCAGTTGTTGGTGGCGTTGTGAGCGTTCAGCAACTTTCTCAACATCAGCATGACCGTATCGGAGTCGGCATAACGGTGAGTAACCGGGAATGCCTGTTCCAGATATCCCTTTAATTTAGTTTCATCCCCCCGCATATCGTTGATGGTTTTCTGCAGGTAGTTTTTGGCATGGTCCAGAGAATGGTAGATCAGCTTTTCGTGGTTGATGCTCCGCTGGTAGTCCATGTACTCCTTGAGTTTGGCGTTTTTGCCTTCCTCGGGATGGTTCGGTTCTTTTTGGGTGATGTCTTTGGCGAAAGCGAGCATGATTTTCCTGTGAAATTTCGAGTTTGGTCATTGTGTACAAAATATCGTTTGATTTCAAGATATTTTGTTTTTTCCTGCGGTAGGTACAGCCAACGCCCTAAACCCTTGTATTTCAAGGATAATTTCGGAAGAATTTGAGTGCTAAAACCCATCCTAGAGCTTATACTACTAATAATAACCAGAGTAACTTTTAGTTAGGGGAAAATTCGATGCGGCATTCTAGGTTTTTTGGAGCAATATTGGCGGTCCTGTCTCTCGTCCTGGGCTTCACGGAGGGTCAAATGGCATTAGCGGCTTATCCCACTTCGCTGGAAGTCTCCATGAGCCAATCTCAGGAAACCCGAGGGCTTGATGGGGCATTTCAAATTGCGGTAATGGGAAGTGGTACGGCTCCTTTGAGTATGCCTCCGGAGAAATCTCCCGCAATTGTTCAACCTGCAAAGCCTGTGGTAGAAGAACCAAAAGCAATCCCTGTAGCAGTTCAACCTGCAAAGCCCGTGGTAGAAGAACCAAAAGCAATCCCTGTAGCAGTTCAACCTGCAAAGCCCGTGATCGAAAAACCGACAACTACCCCCAAGGTCTCAAAGCCCAGAAAGAAAAAAGTAAAAAAGGCCAAAGTCAAAAAAGCCCCGGCGAAACAACCCGTTAAGGAAGAGGATGGTTTTCTCACCAAAACCTTCAAGCAGATGGTAGGGAGTGATGACGACAAGAAGAAAGCCACGTCCAACTCACAAATACAAAAAACTGCTGGGAAGGCACCTGAGAAGGAAGGGGATGGTTTTCTCACCCAAACCCTGAAAAAACTGGTGGGTGGTGATAAGAAGGAAGAAGAAAAGAAAGCTAAAAAAAATCCCTTGAGTCCCCTAAATACGGCTCCAGGGGGTAGCGCGCCCAAAAAGAAAGTGGAGGAGCAATCCAAGACTGCCAAATCAGAAACCAAAAAAACTCTCAAAGACTCCTTTAAAGAACTGATTGGAGTGGGGGCCGTCAGTAATGAGGGCGATTCTAAATCTGCGAAGTCAGACAATCCGGTTGAAGAAGCAAAATCCGCCAAGAAACAGGATTCATCGGCTACGAAGCAGGCCGAGGTAAGGGAGACGGCTAAGAAAGCATCGGCTTCCGCCAAACCCAAGAAGCTCTCGGCGAAGAAATATTCAGAGGATGATGAAAAAGGCGAGGAGGAGCAATCGAGTGGAAACTACGGCGGCGCTAAAAAAGGTAAAAATCTTCTGAAAGAGTCCTTCAAAACTCTGGTTAAGGATGAGAAGAAAGTTAAGGAAGAATGATTGTTATCTTAAATAAGGGCCGCGCGATGCAAGTAATTCCTTTGAGGCAATTAGGGTCGCTTTTCCTGACGGTGACCGTATTCTCGCTACTGTTGGCCCTGCCTCTAAGGGCCGCTGAAGAAACCCCCACCCCGCAAGGCGCCCAGGAAGAATCATTTTTTTCATCGCTCAAGCGGGATCTTGATGAATGGCTGGGGCGGAAGAAACCGGCCGATAAGGCCAAAGAGGAGGCTCCCAAACCCGCTGAACCCAAACCTCAAGAACCTGCCGCAAAACAGTCCGGGGGACGTAAGGCGATCGACTCTTTTAAACAAGGAATGAATAAGATCTCCGATAATGTGTCGGAATCCGTTGAACGCGATAAAATAACCCTTAAGAAAAAGTTTGATAAGTTAACCGACAAAAAGTAATCTTTCTCTAATTCCCGCTAGAACCCTCAGAAAAACAGAATGGCTCCCTTTTAGAATTGCAGGTGAAAGTTTTCCATCATTTGCTCAGCCAGCGGATTGGTGATTTTTCGAATCCCCGCGATAATCCAGAAGTCCTCCTTGATCTCCGGAAGCGTTCCGATCTTGACCATCTTTTTCTCTTTTGCCAGTTCCTGACCTGCAAAATCCGGGAGCGGTACCAGCCCCAGTCCTTCAATGCCCAAGATTTTCTGGACGCTGGTGTCCTGTGTTTCGATGGTGATATTGATAGGGATATTGTTGATGCGGAAATAATGGTCCAGATCATGCCGGAGTTTACTGTGCAGGGTAGGGAGAATAAAGGGCTGCCCCTGTAAAGAGTGTGGGAAGTTTGTTTTCAAATGGCGAAAACGGCTGGTGCCGAAAATGGATATGGGAACGCTGGCGAGTCGTTTCGAGAAGTAATCGCCGCCTTCTCCTATATGCGGAGGGAAATTGGTGAATACCAGATCCAACCGATGTGCCGATAATTCTCTAAGTAGAAAGTCTCCGTTACCTTCCAGAACCGTGATGGTGCATTGTCCGCTCAGTTGCGCAAACTGCACCAGCCTGTGGATCAGCCGCTTGGGCAGGCTTTCCATAACCCCCACTTGCAGGTGGGAGCGCTTGGAAAAGCTTTGATCGTAAATAACCTCCTTCAGCTCATCGCCTAAAGCAAAGATCTGATTGGCGTATTCCAACACTACCTTGCCTTCTTCCGTCAGGATCAATTTCTTGTTCCGACGGTCAAACAGCTTGACCTGAAGCGATTCTTCGAGAAGTTTGAGTTGGGTGCTGATGGTGGGCTGTCCCAAACGCAGTTTTTTGGAAGCCTGGATAATACTGCCTTCGTTGGCTACTGTCTGGAAATAAAGCAAATGATGGTAGTTTAGCCAAGCCATAGTAATCTCCTTTTAAATTTGCTTATTTAGAATAATAAGCATTTTCAGCGAAACTGAATTCCGTTTTCCGTCTGGTTGCTACATCTAAATATTTGAAATAGTGGGTTTATTTTCATTGGTTTAAATCTTCAGGCGCTTGTAGGTAGAAAATCAAAGCCTGAAAACCCCCGATCGTTTGAATCTGGATTTTATTCGATTTTTACTAACTAGAGGGTATTTTTTTTCTTTTTTTTAAAAGAAATAAGATATGGGGTCATTCTTACGGGATTAGGGTGGGGTAGATTCTATATGCGGACCTGGTGTCCTGCATGTGTGGATCCGATTTCTTTAGACTTTGGGCGCTTTCAGGTATTCCACCAGACCCGCCGTTATCTCTCGGATGAAATCTATATCGAGCGTCTCCAGAGTGTCGGACGCCTGATGGTAATGCGGGTTGCGGAAAAAGGCAGTGTCACTCAGCATCGCGGCTTTGAAATCATGCTCCCAGAAAGGGCAGTGATCGCTCAATCGCACTTCTGCAAACTGATCGGCGCGTCCGGGGAGCACCAGTGTTTCCACACCCAGTGCAGGCGTTGTCCGCTTTAAAGCGTGCGCCAGGCCAAGTGTCAGAGCCTGCGACGGTTCGTTGCCGACCACCGCGATGAAATCTCCCGTGTCTGGGTACTGCGAAGGGTCGACATACGGCGGATAGGTTTGTGAGTCCGGTTCGCGGGTGCGGTAGCCCAGCATTTCGAGAGAGACCATGCCGGAGATATGCTGGCCGGACTCTTTGACGCGGGCGGCCATCTGGTGGCTACCAATAAAACCATATTCCTCCAAGGTGAAGGCGGTAAACAGGATCGAGCCTGTCACGGGCGTTCCCTCCAGACACCGAGCAACTTCCAACAATGCCGCAACGGCGCTGGCGTTGTCGTCGGCTCCGGGTGAGCCTTGAACCGAATCGTAGTGCGCTCCGAGAATGAAAGTTCCCGCCGCAGGATCGGTCCCTTCCTTCAACCCGAAAATATTGTGGGATGTGATTCCTTCAAACGGCACCTCCTCGCGCGAGACGGACAGGTCCATCGATTGAAACTGATGGGCAATGTAACCGGCGGCTTGTTCCAGAGGTTCCGGTGTGGTGAACGGGTTGCGTTCTCCCACAAGAGCTTTCAGGTGTTTCAGAAGGTGTGCATTTTCGGGTTGTGGCATCTGGAGCCTCTTGTTGGTAATGACGGTTGAAACGCTTTTACCCTTTAAATGTAGGATAAAAGGGTTTACAAATAACGGTTAAGGGCCTAAGATACCCGCACGGTAAAGGTGGAATGCTATTCCGGTTGCAGAGTAAACGACCGTCCGATGGGCCTTCCATTAATGAATGGCAATGATACGCGTTCGTTCAGGAATTTGGAAGCCGTCAACCGTTAGTTCGGCGAGACTTGGCAGATTCATTCAACCCGTTCCATAAACCACACGTACATCATGAACCTGCCCACTCACACTTTTAAGCAATACGCTGGCCACCGTCAAAAGATGATCGAAGAGATCATCAACCGTGGCATCAAGGACCTGCGAGTGATCGAGGCGATGAGCCGGGTGCCGCGCCATCTGTTTGTGCGCGATTCATTTCACCATAAAGCCTACGGTGACCATCCGCTCCCCATCGGCGAAAGCCAGACCATTTCGCAACCGTTCGTGGTCGCCGCCATGTCCGAGGTCTTGCAGTTGACCGGTGAAGAACGGGTATTGGAAATCGGTACCGGCTCCGGATACCAGACCGCCATTTTGTCAGAGTTGGCGGCGCAGGTGTTCACCATCGAGCGGGTAAAATCGCTCGGCCAACAGGCGAAACAATTGCTGGATGGCCTGGGGTATACTCACATCAATTACAAAATATTCGACGGCACCTATGGCTGGCAGGAACTGGGACCGTACGACGCGGTGGTGGTCACTGCCGCCGGACCGGAAGTACCGCAGGCGTTGATCGACCAGGTGAAAGACGGCGGGCGCATCGTGGCTCCCATCGGCGATGACCAGGGCCAGGAACTGCGGATCTATACCAAACGCGGCAAACATCTCAGTATGAAGCGAATGGGCGACTGCTTTTTCGTTCCGCTAATCGGCAAATACGGCGTACCGGAAGGGGAATAAAACCGGGCGGTCCAGAGTCATTGATAATAGAAATAAAAACTGAATCCAGGAGGTTCAATCGGTGTTTTCCAGAATCAAAAAAAAAGGTGAGTTTGTTTTCGGGCCGGGCATCAAGTCCGCCTACGATTATGATTACGCATCGTTGTCGGACGCAATGAGTGATGCGTATTGCTCCCAACTGGTCCGCAAGCTCGATGCATGGCAGAAACAGCACGGCAATTTCAACGTGGTGGTGGGCATCGAAACGGAAGGTATCCGTATCGGTTACCAACTGGCGCAGAAGATGAGCCTGCCATTTTACATCATGCCGCACAAGCGGATCGAACTCGAACAGCTGGACATTCCCTCCCAGCCAGCTGATACCCATTGGCTGATCGTCGATGACATCGTCACCACCGGCACCCATTTCATAAACGCCGTCGACCAACTGGATATAGAAGACAAGCCGGAGTCCATCACCTACGCCTGCATGATCAAACGCAACCCAGGCAACCTCGACTTCTCCGCCGTGACGGGGAGCCGCGACAAGGCACAACAATGGGTGCGCACCGAGCGCTCCGACCTCATCGACAAACGCCTCATCGCCCTCTACTCCGAACCGGAGTAAGCCCCCTCTTTTTATAATCCCTTTAAAATCAAAGTTATTTTAGAGGGGTTTCTTTTGTCCGGTGAACGGGGTTAAGCTAAGAGAAAACAGTAAAGGAATTGGCAGCGTTTGCTATAGGTTCCTATATTAAGGTGTGAGTCCAACCAACTGGAGGACCGGGTTATGCGATGGATGGTTTTGATTGTGGGGTTGTTCCTGGCAGGATGCTACGCGCATTACCAGGGTCGGTATCAGCCGCCTAGATATCAGGGGCCGCCGCCTTTGCAGGCCACCAGCATAGAGCAGGTGAATGCCATGGTCGGCGTACAACAACCGGCGGCCTACAAGGTGGGCTTTATGGCAGGTTGTGATAGTGGGTATCTTTCCGGCGGCGACACTTCCTATATTTTTAAAAAAGACGCGAACCGCTTCGAAACGGATGATGCGTATAAACAGGGGTGGAACGACGGCTTCAACCGGTGCGTCTCCGGCGCTAATGTGCCGGCCAGCAATTATTATCAAGGCTATTACGGTTATAGTTATTATTATCCCGGTACCTTTTCCACAGGATTTTATTATCCCAGTTATTATTATGCCCCCGGTTACTCCCTCTGGCTGGGATACTATGGATACCCGCGCCATCGCCACTTCACCTACAATCGTAATTATTACTACACTCCTTGGTACAGCGGGCACAAACACAGAGGCAGTGGATTTATAAAGCGCCGTGGAGACTATTACATCGGCAAACCGCGCGGCGGCAAAAAAGGCGGAAATTATAAAAACCGGGGTAACAAAGGCGGTAGCCACAAAGGTGGTAGCAACAAAAGTGGCGGCCGTTACTGGATTCGCTAATTCATTGATGAGGAATTAAAAAGGCGCTCCCGTGTGGGAGCGCCTTTTTTATGGCCCGTCTAATAGATTGAACTTCGTCGTGTGAAAATTATTTTTTGAGAAGGTAGGTCATGTGCCCCGTGCGCTTGTAATGACCGGCCGCCGCCCCCGCAGGTTCGCCGACACCGAAGTATAAATCCACCCGACCCGGTCCTTTGATGGCCGACCCGGTATCCTGATCGATCACAAATCGCGATACCTTTTGCCATCCGGTGATTTCCAGCTCGTCATTCAATATCGGTTTTTCCACGGTGATGAATACCAGCCCACCGGCGGGATACAACGATTTGTCGGTAGCGATGGAGCGTCCCGCCACCAGCTCGGCACCACTGGAACCGCGCGGTGAACTGTCGGAGTTCCGGAAAAAGATGTAACGGTTGTTGCGGAACAGGTACTTGTCGATGTCCTCTGGATGATCACGGAAGTACTGTTTCATTCCCTGCATCGACCCCTGTGCGGACTTGATGACTCCGTCTTTGAGCATTTGTTTGCCGACGCTGTGGTACGGGAAATGATTGGAGGCCATGTATTGGACGGCCTGCAGGGTGCCGTCTGGAAACGCCAGATATCCCGATCCCTGAATGTGCAGGAAATAGCGTTCGAGATCATCCTTGAGCCAGGCCAGCTCCAATTGCTGATTGCTGAGCGCCTGGCCGCCGTCGATGTCTTCCCGCGTCAGTAGAGTCCGGTCACGGACCTGAGTCAAATGATAACCCGGTTCGAGACGAGGCGTTCCTTGCGGGTTCAATCCTGCCCGTGTTTCGGGATACCATTCCGGTTTCTGGTATAGGGGATAAATAAAATTTCCCGATTTTTCCCGGCGAGCTGGAATAATCGGCGTGTAGTAACCGGTAAACACCACAGGACGTCCTGCCCGGTGATAGCCCGCAGTGATCACTTCAAACTGCTCGTTGAGACGACGGTTGAACTCCTCGTCGGATATATCGTGCTCCAGCAAATCCATGAAGGCGTGTAAGGTATCCACCAGATGCTGGCGGGTCACACGGCGCGGCCCGAGCCGAACGCGTCGGGACAGGTCGGCATGTTTCATGACGCTCAACTGTTTGAGGATCGCTTCCTTGAGAGACTCCCGGCTCATGTCGTCTATCCACGGTAAAGCCACTTCCTGAACCGAGTTGTCCGGCGCCTCCGGTGCAGGAGGTTGAATCATATAAGGGGACGGGGCAAGCTCCTCCGGAGTCCGCATCCATATCGGTGCCGATTCCAACGAATCCACCCATTGACGGTTTTTGTCGACCGAATAATTCGCCGCATCAGGCAGATCATTGACAGTATTTCTTTGAGTGGATGAGCGGTAGGTAACCCGAATGGCTTGTGCCTGAGAACGGATGTCCTTGTTAGACGCAGAAAAATTTGCTGATTTTGGAGAGGGACGACTTACGTTTTTGTGGCTGGACACACCCAGTGTGGAACAGGCCCCCAACAGGGCACAGAGTCCTCCACATAAAATCCATTGCCCCACGCGATTCAATTGTATTCTCATGAGAGGTTGTGTGGTGTTTTACGCATGATCAATAAAGTTCGTCGACGCCCTGATTGGCGAGTACGTCGGCGCGTTCGTTTTCCGGGTGACCGTTATGCCCTCGTACCCAGACCCATTTGACTTTGTGGTGATCACTCAATTTCTTCAGCTCCAGCCACAGGTCTTTGTTCTTGACCGGTTGCCTGGAGGCAGTGACCCAGTTTTTGCGAATCCAGCCGCTGATCCATTCCGTCATGCCCTTGACCACATATTGTGAATCCGTGGTCAATTCAACTTCGCAAGGTTTCTTCAAATGTTGCAGAGCGACAATGATGGCGGTCATTTCCATGATGTTGTTAGTGGTGTTCTTTTGGCCGCCTTTCAGTTCCAGCGTTTTTCCGTTCTGAACGATAATGCATCCGTAACCGCCGGGGCCAGGGTTGCCCTTGCAGGCCCCATCGGTATAAATTTTAACTTTTTCCATAA
>Ga0316190_10004662_pt1 | contig 10002 bp, 4 predicted proteins | sample Eddworburrow2_MG_FD_204929 | JGI IMG/M metagenome (GOLD analysis project Ga0316190, IMG submission 204929) | Coastal sediment microbial communities from Maine, United States - Eddy worm burrow 2 | ecosystem: Environmental > Aquatic > Marine > Coastal > Sediment | place: USA: Maine | collected... | reverse complement strand
GAAGTTAGCTTTAGAGAAGTTAGACAAGGACAAGCAATATTCCATTGCTGAGGCTGCAGGACTTGTGAAGGAGATGACCACCACCAAATTCGATTCAGCGGTAGATATCGATGTTCGTTTGGGTGTTGATCCAAGGAAAGCCAATCAGATGGTACGCGGGGTTGTTACCCTTCCTAATGGAACGGGTAAAGACCTTAAGGTGCTTGTTTTGTGTACTCCGGAGAAAGAAGATGAGGCAAAAGAAGCCGGAGCCGATTACGTAGGGCTGGACGACATGATCGAGAAAATCGAAAAAGGTTGGACCGATATGGATGTCATCGTTACCATGCCCCCTGTAATGGCTAAAATTGGTAAACTCGGTCGCGTGCTGGGTCCCAGGGGACTGATGCCTAATCCTAAAAGTGGTACTGTTACCATGGAAATCGGTAATGCCGTCAAAGAAGTAAAGATGGGTAAAATCGATTTCAAAGTAGACAAGTACGGTATCGTACACACCTCTATTGGTAAAGTTTCCTTTACTGCTGAGAAGATCGCGGAAAATGCTCGTGAGTTTGTTAACACGATCATCAAGCTAAAACCCTCTGCAGCAAAAGGCACCTATATCAAAAGTATCTATCTGTCCAGTACCATGAGTCCCGGAATTAAGATAGATCCTAAAGCTATCGAAGATTAATAATCGCTAAAGTGTCTCAATACGATGAGAAGAGAAGAAAAGGAAGTAATCATTGAGGACCTGTCGCAAAGGCTGAATGATGCCAAACATTTCTACCTCACAGATATCTCTGAGCTTAATGCTGAGCAGACATCTCAGCTGAGAAGGAAATGTTTTGAGAGGGAGATCAGCCTCCTGGTTGTCAAGAATACATTACTCCGAAAAGCAATGGAGAAATCCGAAGGCGATTTTGACGATCTCTACGATATTTTGAAAGATTCCACCTCCATCATGTTCTGTGAGACAGGGAATATCCCTGCCAAATTAATCAAGGAGATGAGGAAGACCATGGAAAGGCCTCTTATTAAGGCTGCTTTTGTGGAGGAATCAATCTATATCGGAGACGATCAGCTGGATGTTCTCTCCAATATCAAATCAAAAGATGAGCTGCTGGGCGACCTGCTGATGCTCTTACAGTCACCTGCTACAAACCTGGTGTCTGCATTAGCTTCGAGCGGAAACAAAATGGCTGGCGCTTTGAAAACATTATCAGAAAAAGAAAACTAATACATTAAAAACTTTATAAAATGGCTGACGTTAAAAAAATTGCTGATCAGTTGGTCGAACTGACCGTCAAAGAAGTAAGTGAATTGCTCAATGTTCTTAAAGAAGAGCATGGTATTGAGCCTGCTGCTGCTGCAGTTGCAGTTGCTGGTCCTGCTGGTGGTGCCGAAAGTGGTGCTGCTGAAGAAAAGAGTGAATTTGATGTAATATTGAAAGCTCCCGGTGGAGCCAAGCTGCAGATTGTGAAGCTTGTGAAGGAACTTACCGGACTTGGACTTAAAGAGGCCAAAGCTGTTGTTGATTCCGCCCCTGCACCTGTTAAAGAAGGTGTAAGCAAGGATGAGGCAGAATCTCTCAAAACCCAATTAGAAGAAGCTGGAGCAGAAGTTGAGCTTAAATAATAGGGCAATCGCATTATCCACTTACAGGTTTAGATCCTTGCACGGCAAGGGTCTAAGCCTTTTTGCAGTTTAATTAATTCAATCTTAATCCACGGATTAAAACGCGATGTCAATGCCAAACAAAAATCAAGACCGAATTAGTTTTGCTTCCATTAAAAATCAGTTGGAATACCCTGATTTTCTGGAAGTTCAACTGAAATCATTTCAGGATTTCTTTCAACTGGAAACCACTCCCGAGAACCGAAAGGCCGAAGGATTATACCAGGTTTTCCACGAAAATTTTCCCATTACAGATACAAGGAACAACTTTGTACTTGAGTTCATCGACTACACAGTCGACCCTCCTCGTTATTCCATTGACGAGTGTGTCGAAAGGGGACTTACTTTCAGTGTTCCCCTGAAGGCCAAGTTGAAACTCTATTGTACCGATCCCGAGCACGAAGATTTTGATACAGTGATCCAGGATGTATACCTGGGCACGGTCCCCTACATGACCGATAGGGGTGTTTTCATTATCAACGGGGCCGAAAGGGTGGTAGTTTCCCAGTTGCACCGTTCACCCGGTGTATTCTTTGGACAGAGTGTCCATGCCAATGGCACCAAGCTCTACTCCGCCAGGATCATTCCTTTTAAAGGATCATGGATCGAGTTCGCTACAGACATCAACAATGTGATGTATGCATACATCGACCGTAAAAAGAAATTGCCCGTTACCACACTGCTCAGGGCCATCGGTTACGAAAGTGACAAGGATGTGCTGGAGATCTTTGGTCTCGCCGACGAAGTGAAGGTAAGCAAGACAGGGCTGAAGAAACTCGTGGGCCGTACATTGGCTGCCAGGGTTCTGAAGAGCTGGATCGAAGACTTTGTGGATGAAGATACCGGTGAGGTAGTCTCCATTGAGCGTAACGAAGTGATCATTGACCGGGAAACTGTCCTGGAGAATGAACACATCGATGAGATCCTCGATTCGGGAACCAAGACCATCCTTTTGCACAAGGATGTTCCAAACATCAACGATTTTGCCATCATTTACAACACCCTCCAGAAGGATCCGTGTAACTCGGAGAAAGAGGCCGTGATGCATATTTATCGTCAGTTGAGGAATGCCGAACCACCGGATGAAACTACTGCCAGGGATGTGATCGATAAACTGTTCTTCTCTGACAAACGTTACGATCTGGGTGAAGTAGGTCGTTACAGGCTTAACAAGAAGTTGCAGCTGGATACCGACGTGGAAAACAGGGTGCTGACCCGTGAAGACATTATCCAGATCATCAAGTACCTTATCGAGCTGATTAATTCCAAAACCGATGTGGATGACATCGATCACCTGAGCAACAGGAGGGTTCGTACGGTTGGAGAACAGCTGATGAACCAGTTCAGCGTGGGCCTTGCCCGTATGGCCAGGACCATTCGTGAGCGTATGAATGTTCGTGACAACGAAGTATTTACTCCCACCGATCTGATCAATTCGAAGACACTTTCTTCGGTGATCAACTCCTTCTTCGGGACCAACCAGTTGTCGCAGTTCATGGACCAGACCAATCCCCTTGCCGAGATGACTCACAAGCGCCGTATGTCGGCTCTTGGACCAGGAGGTCTCTCCCGGGAACGCGCCGGTTTCGAGGTTCGTGACGTACACTATACTCATTATGGAAGGCTTTGTCCCATTGAGACCCCTGAAGGTCCCAACATTGGTCTGATTTCCTCTCTCTGTGTATTCGCACGGATCAGTAACCTCGGTTTTATTGAGACTCCTTATCGAAAGACAGAGAACGGTAAAGTAGAACTTGCCAACAAAGGTATTATTTATCTGAGTGCCGAAGAGGAAGAAGATAAACTGATTGCCCAGGCCAATGCACCTCTGAATGAGGATGGTACCTTTGTTAATCCCAAGGTGAAGGCCAGGTTTGAAGCTGACTACCCGCTGGCAGAGAAAAATGATGTGGTACTGATGGACGTAGCTCCAAACCAAATCGCTTCCATTGCAGCATCCCTGATCCCGTTCCTGGAGCACGATGATGCCAACCGGGCCCTGATGGGATCCAACATGATGCGCCAGGCAGTTCCCCTGATCTATCCCGAAGCTCCAATAGTCGGAACAGGTATTGAGGCGAACGTGGTCCGTGATTCCAGGCTCCAGGTGAGAGCCGAGGAGAACGGTGTGGTGGAATTTGTGGACGCTAATGAAATTGTGGTTCGCTACGAACACAGTGAGGAAGAACGATTTGTAAGGTTTGATGATGATGTGAAGCGTTACAAGCTTCCTAAATTCAGGAAAACCAACCAGAATACCTGCGTAAGCCTGAATCCCATTGTCAGGAAAGGTCAGCGTCTGAAAAAGGGAGATATCCTTACTCAGGGTTACGCTACCCAGCAAGGAGAACTTGCCCTGGGACGCAACCTGATGGTGGCCTTCATGCCCTGGAAGGGATATAACTTTGAGGATGCCATCGTGGTATCTGAAAGGCTGGTACGAGAAGATGTATTTACCTCCATCCATGTGGATGAATATCTGCTGGAGGTTCGTGACACTAAGCGAGGACTGGAAGAACTTACTTCGGATATTCCCAATGTAAGTGAGGAAGCCACTAAGAATTTGGATGAGCACGGTCTGATCCGGATTGGTGCCGAAGTAACTCCCGGTGATATCCTTATAGGAAAGATCACTCCCAAGGGAGAATCAGATCCTTCTCCTGAAGAAAAACTTCTAAGGGCCATTTTTGGCGACAAGGCAGGGGATGTGAAGGATGCATCGCTGAAAGCCGGTCCATCTCTTTATGGAGTGGTGATAGACAAGAAGCTGTTCTCACGCACCATGAAGGAGCGCAAATCAAGGCCTGCCACCAAGCAGATTCTTGAGAAGATCGATGATACCTATACCAGGGACATCACAGATCTGAGAGCTTTTTTGATCGAAAAGTTGTTTGAACTGGTGAACGGAAAAACCTCACAGGGTGTGAAGGATTTCCTTAATGTGGACGTGATTCCCAAGGGAACCAAATTCACCCAGAAGCAGCTCCAGGAGCTGGACTTTCCCAATGTGTTCCCCTTGAAGTGGACCACAGATAAGCATAAGAATGACCTGATCAGGGACCTCCTGCACAACTATATTATTAAGTTCAAGGAGATCGACAGTCTTTATAAGAGGAAGAAACACAGCATTACCAGCGGCGATGAATTGCCCACAGGCATCATTCAGCTTGCCAAGGTGTATGTGGCCAAGAAGCGTAAGATCACCGTGGGTGATAAGATGGCAGGCCGGCATGGAAACAAGGGCATTGTGGCCAAGATTGTGCGTTCCGAAGACATGCCTTTCCTGGAAGATGGAACACCGGTAGATATTGTTCTGAATCCTTTGGGTGTGCCCTCCAGGATGAACCTGGGACAGATCTATGAGACTGTACTGGGCTGGGCCGGTCTGAAACTGGACAAGAAGTTTTCTACTCCTATTTTTGACGGGGCCAAGATCGATCAGATCAATGAACTGACCGACGAGGCAGGCGTTCCCAGGTATGGGAAGACCTTCCTGTATGATGGCGGTACCGGTGATCGTTTCGACCAGCCGGCTACCGTAGGTGTAATTTACATGCTGAAACTGGGTCACATGGTGGAGGATAAGATGCACGCAAGGAGCATCGGACCCTATTCACTGATTACTCAGCAGCCCCTGGGTGGTAAAGCCCAGTTTGGTGGACAGCGTTTTGGAGAGATGGAGGTCTGGGCACTGGAAGCCTTTGGTGCAGCCAATATCCTTCAGGAGATCCTGACCGTCAAATCCGATGATGTTATCGGAAGGGCAAAAGCTTATGAAGCCATTGTCAAAGGAGAACCCATGCCGATGCCCGGAATTCCGGAGTCGCTGAATGTGCTGTTGCACGAATTGCGCGGACTGGGTCTCAGCATGAACCTGGTATAATCTACTCTTTCTGGCTCCGGCCTGATTAGTAAAAGTTTTAGAAACGATTAATACATTATTATATGTCATTCAGGAAAGACACTAAAATAAAAAGCAGCAACTTTACCAAGATTAACATCGGATTGGCCTCACCTGAAGAAATTCTTGAGCGATCCAGTGGAGAAGTTCTCAAGCCTGAAACCATTAATTACCGGACCTACAAACCGGAAAGAGATGGTCTTTTCTGCGAACGGATTTTCGGACCGGTAAAGGATTACGAGTGTCATTGCGGTAAATACAAGCGGATCCGTTATAAGGGGATTGTTTGTGACCGTTGCGGTGTGGAGGTGACTGAAAAGAAGGTACGTAGGGAAAGGATGGGTCACATATCGCTGGTGGTGCCAGTGGCCCATATCTGGTATTTCCGCTCACTGCCGAACAAAATAGGCTACCTCCTGGGACTGCCTACCAAGAAGCTCGATTCGATCATCTACTACGAACGGTATGTGGTCATCAATCCGGGTATCAAGCAGGCCGATGGGGTAAACTACCTTGATTTTCTCACAGAAGATGAATACCTCGATATCCTGGCAAGTCTGCCCAAGGAGAACCAACTGTTGGAAGATGATCATCCCGATAAGTTCATGGCCGGAATGGGCGCCGATGGACTTCATGCACTTCTTGGGAGACTGGATCTGGACGAGCTGTCCTATTCACTGAGGCATAAAGCCAGCACAGAGACTTCCCAGCAAAGGAAAAACGAAGCCCTTAAAAGGCTTCAGGTGGTGGAAGCCTTCCGTGTTTCCAAAAGCGTAAATAAGCCCGAGTGGATGATAGTAAAGGTGGTGCCAGTAATCCCACCGGAACTCAGGCCGCTTGTCCCACTGGATGGTGGACGTTTTGCTACCTCAGACCTGAACGACCTATATCGGAGGGTAATTATCCGGAACAACCGTCTGAAGCGTCTGATCGAAATCAAAGCTCCCGAGGTGATCCTGCGGAACGAGAAGAGGATGCTTCAGGAAGCAGTAGATTCCTTGTTCGATAATTCCAGGAAGGCCAACGCGGTGAAAACCGACGCCAATCGTCCCCTGAAATCACTTTCAGACAGTTTGAAAGGAAAGCAGGGACGTTTCCGCCAGAACCTGCTTGGTAAACGTGTGGATTATTCGGCACGTTCGGTAATTGTGGTAGGTCCGGAGTTGGCGCTGCATGAGTGTGGTCTGCCCAAGGACATGGCTGCAGAACTCTACAAGCCATTTATCATCCGAAAGCTGATTGAACGCGGTATAGTAAAAACCGTGAAATCGGCCAAGAAGATTGTGGATCGCAAAGATCCCGTGGTATGGGACATCCTGGAAAACGTACTGAAAGGTCACCCGGTGCTGCTTAACCGCGCACCTACCCTGCACAGACTGGGTATCCAGGCCTTCCAGCCGAAACTGATTGAGGGAAAAGCCATCCAGCTGCACCCTCTGGTATGTACTGCATTTAACGCTGACTTTGATGGTGACCAGATGGCCGTGCATCTTCCCCTGGGGAATGCTGCCGTTCTGGAGGCACAAATCCTGATGCTTGCTTCCCACAATATCCTGAATCCTGCCAATGGTGCGCCTATCGCAGTTCCCTCGCAGGACATGGTACTGGGACTCTATTACATCACCAAGGCAAGGCGCAGCGAGAAAGAACATATAGTACGCGGGGAAGGCATGACCTTCTATTCTGCCGAAGAGGTAATCATTGCCTATAATGAGAAGGTGGCTGACCTACATGCCATCATCAAAGTAAGAATTCCCAAACTTGGTGCTGAGAACGGTGAAACGGAAGTGATTGAGACCACAGTGGGTCGTGTCCTTTTCAATCAGCATGTTCCTGAAGATATTGGATTCATCAATGAGCTGTTGACCAAAAAATCGCTTCGGGATATCATTGGACGTATATTGAAAATCACCGGGACAGCTAAAACGGCTAAGTTCCTGGATGATATCAAGAGTCTGGGATATGGCATGGCTTTCAAAGGAGGCCTTTCCTTTAACCTGGACGATGTGATCATTCCCGCTGAGAAAGAGATCTATGTAAAGGATGGTTATGCTCAGGTGGACGATGTGGTTGGATCTTACAACATGGGTGTAATCACCAACAACGAACGCTACAACCAGATCATCGACGTTTGGACACACACCAATGCTCGTCTGACCCAGATATTGATGAAGCAGTTGAGTTCCGATAAACAGGGCTTCAATCCCGTTTATATGATGCTCGACTCGGGTGCCAGGGGTTCCAAGGAGCAGATTCGTCAGCTCTCCGGTATGAGGGGATTGATGGCCAAGCCTCAGAAATCCGGCTCCTCAGGATCCGAGATTATTGAGAATCCGATCCTCTCCAACTTTAAAGAGGGACTGAGTGTACTTGAATACTTTATCTCTACTCACGGTGCCCGTAAGGGTCTTGCCGATACGGCTCTGAAGACTGCCGATGCCGGTTACCTGACCCGTCGTCTGGTGGATGTATCGCAGGATGTGATCATCCAGGAGCCTGACTGCGGAACCCTTCGCGGACTGGTGGCTTCTGCCATTAAGAAAAACGAAGAGGTGGTTGAGACACTCTATGAAAGAATCCTGGGTCGAACCACGGTACATGATATCTATCACCCGCTAACCGGTGATCTGGTCATCCATTCCGGTGAAGAGGTTACAGAGGAGGTTGCAGCGGAGATTGAAGAGTCACCCGTCGAAAGCGTGGAGATTCGTTCGGTACTTACCTGCGAATCCAAGAAGGGAGTTTGCGCCAAGTGTTACGGACGTAACCTGGCCACTGGAAAGATGGTCCAGATGGGAGAAGCTACAGGCGTTATTGCAGCACAGTCCATCGGGGAACCTGGTACACAGCTTACGCTCCGTACCTTCCACGTTGGGGGTACCGCTTCCAACATCACATCGGAATCCAGTGTGATTTCCAAGTACGATGGTATTGCTGAAATTGAAGAACTGCGTACGGTGGTATCCAAGGATCCGGAGACCGGAAAAAAAGTGGATATCGTAATCGGTCGTCTGGCCGAACTTCGCGTGGTGGATACGAATACCGGAATTGTACTGACCACCCATACCATTCCTTACGGATCCAAGCTCTATACAAAGGATGGAGCAAAGGTGAAGAAGGGAGAACTGATTTGTGAATGGGATCCGTATAATGCTTTGATTATTAGTGAAGTTGCCGGTAAGGTTGGCTTCGATAATGTAATAGAGGGAATTACCTTCAGGGATGAGTCTGACGAACAGACCGGTTTCAAGGAGAAGGTGATTGTGGAGAGCCGCGACCGTACCAAGAACCCATTGATCAGAATCCTCGATAATAAAGGAGAGCTGGTGAAGAATTACAACTTGCCCGTTGGAGCGCACATTGCCGTAGGTGAAGGCGATAAAGTGGCTGCAGGCGAAATCCTGGTGAAGATTCCGAGAGCCGTGGGTAAATCAGGTGACATCACAGGTGGACTGCCACGTGTAACTGAGCTTTTCGAAGCCAGGAATCCTTCCAATCCTGCTGTGGTCTCAGAGATCGATGGTGAAGTGGAGTTTGGTAAGATCAAACGTGGTAACCGTGAAATCATCATTACCTCCAAAGCAGGGGAAGTGAAGAAATACCTGGTTCCGCTATCCAAGCAGATCCTGGTACAGGAGAACGACTACGTGAGAGCAGGAGTACCTCTCTCCGATGGTGCCATTACTCCGGCTGACATACTCGCCATCAAAGGACCCACCAAGGTCCAGGAATACATCGTGAATGAGGTTCAGGAGGTATATAGGATGCAGGGTGTGAAGATCAACGACAAGCACTTTGAGATCATCGTTCGTCAGATGATGCGCAAGGTGGAGATTGTAGATCCGGGTGATACCAAATTCCTGGAAAAGCAGGTGGTGGATAAGCACGAATTCATGAAGGAGAATGACTGGATCTATGGCAAGAAAGTAGTGATAGAATCGGGCGAAGTGGAGGACTACAAACCCGGTCAGATTATTACCGCGCGTAAACTGAGGGACGATAACTCTGTGCTCAGGCGCAAGGACCTGCCACTGATCGAAGCGAGGGACGCTGTTCCTGCTACTTCCTCACAGGTGCTTCAGGGGATCACCAAAGCGGCTCTGCAGACCAAAAGTTTCATTTCTGCTGCCTCCTTCCAGGAGACCACCAAAGTGCTAAACGAAGCAGCCATATTCGGTAAGACTGACATCCTTGACGGACTCAAAGAGAATGTCATTGTGGGTCACCTGATTCCTGCCGGAACCGGCTCAAGGATCTTTAACAACCTGGTGGTTGGATCCAAGGAGGAGTACGAGAAGCTGACTTCAGGGCAAGGCAACGAGGAGCCTTTTACTGAAGAAGAGGTATCGGAAATTGAACCAGCGAAGGATTAAAACAATTCTAAATGGACGAGAAAGATAAAAGCAAGAAGAACCAGATCAACATTGAGTTGAAGGAGGACATTG
>Ga0316190_10004661_pt1 | contig 10003 bp, 4 predicted proteins | sample Eddworburrow2_MG_FD_204929 | JGI IMG/M metagenome (GOLD analysis project Ga0316190, IMG submission 204929) | Coastal sediment microbial communities from Maine, United States - Eddy worm burrow 2 | ecosystem: Environmental > Aquatic > Marine > Coastal > Sediment | place: USA: Maine | collected... | reverse complement strand
CCAGGCGTTGTATTACTTATCCGGACAAGAAAAAAAGATTTTATATTGATCAATATATTGATCAGATAGTCACCAGCCGTACCTGGGGATTTCCTATTATGTTTTTGCTATTGTCATTGGTATTATGGATAACAATTATTGGAGCGAATTATCCTTCCAGGATGCTGTCAGGTGTTCTATTAGACCAGGTTCATCCATTCTTAAAAGGAATATCATCACAGCTGAATATTCCTTTCTGGATAGACGGACTGGTGATAGATGGGATGTACCTTGCAACCGCATGGGTGATAAGTGTTATGCTCCCTCCTATGGCTATATTTTTCCCTTTATTTACCTTATTAGAAGATTTTGGCTATCTGCCCAGAGTTGCCTTTAATCTGGACATGCTTTTCAAAAAAGCCGGTGCGCATGGGAAGCAGGCATTAACAATGAGTATGGGATTCGGATGTAATGCTGCGGGTATTATAGCAACAAGAATCATTGACAGCCCTCGAGAAAGGCTTATTGCGATAATTACCAATAATTTTGCTCTGTGTAATGGCAGATGGCCTACTCAGATACTTATCGCTTCGTTATTTATTGGAGGTCTTGTACCTGCCTATCTTGGAGGATTAATTTCTGCTGCTGCCGTTATTTTTGTAGCAGTGCTTGGAATTTTCCTCACTTTTATTGTTTCCTGGGCATTATCAAAAACAGTTTTAAAAGGCGAAGCCTCCTCATTTAGCTTAGAACTTCCACCCTATCGGCCACCAAGAATATGGTTTACTATATATAATTCACTGATAGATAGAACTCTTTTCGTTTTATGGCGTGCCATAGTATTTGCATTACCTGCTGGTGCGCTGATCTGGCTGGTTTCCAATATTCATATCCAGGATATAAGTTTGGCAGCATATATGGTAGAATGGATGAATCCTTTTGGATTGCTTCTGGGATTAAACGGTATAATATTACTTGCCTATATTGTAGCAATTCCTGCTAACGAAATTGTAATCCCCACAATCCTTATGCTAACTGTACTCTTATCTGGGATTCCAGGTATTGGAGAAGGTGCAGGAGTTATGTTTGAGCTGGATAGCAGCAATGACCTTATGAAACTATTCGATGCAGGAGGATGGACCTTACTTACAGCTGTTAACCTGATGATTTTCAGTTTGATACATAATCCATGCAGTACAACCTTATACACAATTTATAAAGAAACCCGATCGGTAAAATGGACAGCAATATCAGGCTTGCTACCTCTTGTTATGGGCCTCGTGGTTACATTTATTATTGCTCAAATCTGGAATTTATTTTAAACTGGTGTTGATCTTTAAACTCATACGCTATACCTATCCCTTGTATTTGCTTATAGTTACTCGTCATTAAACCCGAATTCGGGGCAATAGAACTTTGTAATGAGGCTTTAAAGTGCAATAAAACAAACACTTATTGAGACGAGGCATAGCACCGCTATGGTGAGTTGAAATAAGTGGGTGCAACGGACTGTTTTGCAGCAGTTTAAAGACGGAATAAATTTTCTAATGCCGATTTCGGGTTAAATGCTCTAATCTTGAAAATATACTTTTCATATTGATAGATTTATGAATAAATTAATTTAGTAGTATATTTATTATCTTATATATTTAAGATATTATTTTTTAATTTTTAACTCTCCAAGCATGAGCATTAATTCTTCTCGTAGTGTTATAATACTTCTAATCTCTATATTGGTCTTCACTGCCTGTGAACCAAAAATCAGAAGCTGGAAGCTATACTCTCCAAATGAAAATATCAGCATTGTATTAACTCATGAAAGGCTTATTGAGGAAAAAAAATCTCGATTATCTTATCAGGTATTCCATTTTACTGATAGTAGCGAAGTAGAAATAGTTGAATCCTCGCTATTGGGTATAAGCCGTTTAGATGGTTCATTTACAGATAATTTAAAATTTCATTCCGAGAGCGACGAAACGGAATATTCCGGATCCTATGAATTAATTGCCGGTAAGCATAAAAACATCAGTTATTCTGGAAATGAGTTAATTGTCACCTTTCAGAATGATTCCGGACAATATCTGGCAATAGATCTACGAGCTTCCAATGATGGTGTGGCATTCAGGTACCGGTTTCCAGAAATCGATTCTATGAAATTTACTGTAACCGGTGAATCTACCTCATTTAAAATACCTTTTCCGGGGAGTGCATGGATGCAAGCTTATGATACAATTACAAGATATACTCCATCTTACGAGACTTTTTTTAATAGTATTCCGATAGGCTCAAATGCCCCAGGAAGTCAGGGATGGTCTTTCCCTGCTCTTTTTAAAATTAATGGTACCTGGGCTTTGATAACTGAAGCAAACCTGAATAAGCAATTCTACGGAGCACACCTGCAACCTGTTGTTAGAGAAGGTAATTATGTTATTCGACTTCCGGAATCAGAAGAAGCCTATGATACAGGAGTAAGCGAACCTACAGCAACTTTACCATGGACAATGCCATGGAGGGTGATTATGATAGGTGCTGAATTATCAACGATCGTAGAATCAACGCTAGTACAAGACCTGAGTGCTCCAAGCATAGTAGAAGATCTTTCATGGATTAAATCCGGCCGGGCAAGTTGGAGTTGGTGGTCAGACCACGACAGTCCAAAAAAATATGAAGAACTTGTGAAATTTGTCGATCTGGCTGAAGAAATGAGCTGGGAATACTCATTGGTTGATGCTAACTGGAATATGATGAAAGGTGGTGACCTGGAAGCACTGGTAGAATATGCAAATGGTAAGAATGTAGGTATTCTATTGTGGTATAACAGTGGTGGCCCTCATAATATTGTTACAGAACAGGTTCGGGATGTTATGCATCTGCGAGAAAAAAGAAGACAGGAATTTGAAAAATTACAGAAATGGGGAGTAAAAGGTGTAAAGATTGATTTTTTCCAGAGCGATAAACCACACATCATCAGGCAATATCATGAGATACTTCAGGATGCCAAAGATTTTCAGATTCTGGTGAACTTTCATGGTTGCACATTGCCTAGAGGCTGGGACAGGACTTACCCTCATTTAGTGTCTATGGAATCTGTAAGAGGTGCTGAGTATTATAGTTTTGATCCGAAATATCCTGAGCTGGCACCAAAGTATAATACAATTCTTCCATATACAAGAAATACAATAGGTTCAATGGATTATACCCCCGTTGCTTTTTCTGATCAGGTATACCCTCATATTACGACCTATGGACATGAAATTGGATTGTCGGTCGTATTCCAATCCGGGATATTACATTTCGCAGACCGCGTAAGTATCTATCAGGAACTGCCTCAATTTGCCAAAAGTTATTTAACAGATATTCCTGCAGCATGGGATCAGACCAAATTTATTGATGGGTATCCCGGTCAATATGTTGTATTAGCCAGAGAAAAAGACGGAATCTGGTATTTTGGAGGAATAAATGGAACTGATAAAGAAATTAAAATTGAATTAAAATTACCCTTCATAGATGAGGGAACCTATTTGGCCGAAATCATCACAGATGGTGAGAAAAACCGATCGTTTATGTCATATAAAAAACCTTATAATAATACTTCTTCTCTTACCATAAGCATGAAATCATATGGCGGATTTGCCGGAAGATTAATTGATTTTGAAAAAATAGAAGAGTAATACTATAAATATTTTTCTGGTTTGATCGAAGCACTTTCAATGATTCGGCAATGTCTACGTTTCCCAAAGATCCTATACCTGTTTCTGGATACAACATCATATAAATAATCATTGAATGAATTCGGGAAAATGCGAAAAACAAGGAACACAATCCATACACCTCCCAATTGATTAATTATTCTAAATATAGCTTTTGATTTAATATACAGTTTATCTCCTTCTATTAATACAATTGTATCCATAGGATTAAGATTCATATCATATTCAAATAATATTTTCTGACCATATTCAGATTGAATTGTTTCAAAAATGAATATTCCGCTTTTATCTCTTTTCAAAATAAAATCCACAAGGCCATTACAAAGATTGCATACACCATCAAAAAATATTGTTATCTTATTTTTGTTTATTGGTTTCACTTAACATAAGAACGGATCATTCGAATAAGTGTTTAAAGCTTATGCTATTTCTATTACTTTAGAATAAAAGCGTCCACTAAAATTACTGATTTATTTATTTATTTGGAATTGAAACTTCTCAAAGTAGAAAAAGCTTCGCGCTATAGTATTGGCATTTTAATTGAAATGGTAAAATCTAAAGACGCAATAATTTTTAATATAAAAAATTATTTCTTATCTTAAATTATACTTCATCAAAACTGCTATTCCATGAAAAAAACACTACTTTTTTTATTATTGATGGCCCCAATATTATTATATGGCCAGATAGAAATTACCCAGGAAGCCGTCCCTATTGAAGAAGACTTTGAATGGTTTCTGGGAAACGGTTTTACTCCTGATGAAATTGTAACTGGAACAATGAACTCAGATGTCGTATCTACACGAAGCAATGCGAGTACACTAGTCGACTTTGGAGATTATGTAACCAGCGGAGAATTTGCCAGAGGAATTTCAACAGGTGGTGCCAGTATCGCCGGAGGTATTTATGCCTTTAATACAGGGGGCAATACTGCTTTTGGGGCCAAACCTTCCAGTGATTACTATACTCCTGGAAGCATAATAGCCAAAATCCAGAATAAGACTCCGGCTTTACCAAACGATATCATATTCACTTCTTTGCAGGTCAGTTATGATATCTGGTATAAAAATACAACTAACAATACAACTACCGTTGATCTTCAGGTTTCAGGAGATAACATAAGCTACACCTCCACTGATGGTGTTAACGGAGAGGCCTTTACAACGCCAGGGACAGCCGGAGGCATCTGGCAAAAAGTACACAAACATTATGTTCTAACCTACGACTTAAATGCAATCAGCGTTCCGAGGGATGGTTTTTATTATCTGAAATTTGCAATTTCAACAAGTAATGACATGGCTGATTGTGATGAGGTTGCTATCGATAATTTTAAGGTCATTGCCAATCCTTCTGTGATTTTCACAGAAATACTTCAGAAGCCCACTTCTATAGATGCAAACAACGATGGAATAGCAGAGGAATGGCAGGATGAATTTATTGAAATGATCGCTTATGATAAGACGGAAGTAACAGATATGGCTGGTTGGAAAATTTACATTGATGGGATGTTACGTCACATATTCCCTGTAGGTTCGGGCTTGGCACCTGACCAGGCAGCAGTTGTTTTTGGCGGAGGTACACCCATGGGTGATTTTGGAGGTGTTCTTTTACAAACAGCTCTAACTGGTTATTTAGATATTCCGGATAATGGAGAGATAACTATTACATTAACGGATGCTTCTGATATTGAAAAAGCATCTACTTATATTGATACAGGCTCTGGATTAGTCAATGATTCCTGGCATCTTGATGGTTTTTATATAGTGCATTCCACATTTGCTCCATCAGATCCAAAAACACATAGTCCAGGCAAACAGATAAATGCCATTGATAGTTATCTGACGTATGCCTATGTTTGGAATAGTATATCATTAAGTTGGGTGGAATATTATAATGAGGTTGGCATACCTGCCTTTAAAGATATAAATTATATTATCAATGGGGAATATATGTTTACTGCTGGTGATTTTATCTGTTATAATCTGACAATTAACGGAACCATTTCAATTCCTAATGGCAAGTATGTAGAAGTTGGAAATTACATAATAAATCCGGGTAGTTTTACCGTTGAGAGTGGTGGCATGTTACTATGTAGTGCCGATGAATCAGGAAATCCAAAAGTGTTAGGAGAAGTAACAATTAAGAGAAATTCTCCATGGGGAGATTCTGATGGGAAGTATAGCTTCATAGGATCTCCTATTAAAAATTATATAATTGGAGATCTGGGAGGTAGTTATCATTATAAATTTAATGAAAGTACCAACTCTTATATTGCTGTATCTCCAGGTGAACCGATGATTCCGGGTATCGGATATACATCAGCAAACAAAAAGGAACTTGTATTTACTGGTAAGCCAAATGCTGGAGAAATTATCGTAAATATATCCAAAAATACTGCAGGAGATGATTTTAACCTTCTTTCAAATCCTTATGCCGCTCCCATTACCTATGATGATTTTATGGCAAGAAATGGCCCTTTAGGTTCACAAGCAATTACCGGTACAATTTATATTTGGGATGATGGCGGATCAAACACAGGATCAGGAAGCTCTTCTGATTACAGAATAGTAACAGCCGCAGGCGATGCTGGTGGGACCTCCAATACAGGAAGTACCTGGAATGGCAAAATTGGTTCTGTGCAGGGATTATTTGTTGTCAGCGACCCTATATCAGTATCTACTGAAGTATATTTCCAGGAAAACATGCGACAATATAGTGGTAACGGAGATAGTAATTTCTTTAGAAAAGCTGAATCTGAAATAAGCAGGTTTAAACTGGGGATAGGCAATGGCGATACTTATTATGAAACCCTCGTGGCTTTTATTGATGATGCAACCAATGGTTATGACAAACTCTATGATGGCCCTATGCACTCTGTTTCTGAAAAAGCTAAGATCTATTCTTATATTGAAGGAAAAAAATATTCTATCCAGGCCTTTTCTCCGATTTTAGAAAAACAGGTAATCGGATTGGGAATTGATATTCCATCAGATGGAAAATATCAAATAGATTTGCATTCTTTGGAAAATGTGGATCATTTGGAATTATATCTGAATGATCTGAAAACCGGTAGAATGATTGACCTAAGGGAAAATAATTTTGTTTACGAGTTTATTGCTAACAAAGGCTTAAACCAGAACCGTTTTATTTTGATTGCTTCCACTTCCAGGATAATGGCTCTGGATGAATCATTAGAATCACAATTTAAAATCAATTATTCTAAAGGTAGTTTAAACGTATTTTTAAATAACTATGATGGTGGGGCCGATGTAACTATTTATGATATAAGTGGCAGAATCGTAAACCATTTTTATGGCACGTTCTCTCAGGGAAATATGACCAGGAAACTGAATTACAGCCTGAACAATCTTTATATTATTAATTTAGAATTAACCGGAAAACAATATACCACGAAATTTATAACTCAATAGGACTATGAAAAAGATACTATTTAATCCAAAATTCAGTTTAACGATAGCTTTCTTAAGTGTATGCTCCATGGCTTTTTCACAGCCACCTCCCCCACCAGCCACACCCATTGATGGAGGTTTATCTATTTTGTTGGCTGCCATTGGTATTTATACTGTTAAAAAGGTAGTGGACGCGCGTAAGAAGAAGTAAAATAAATTATTGCTCGAAAAAACCAGGTATCCAGTTTTTACGGTACCTGGTTTTTTTATAGGAAATTTCAACCATTCTTATGATTTATATCGATCATGTAATTTATATAGAAGTCCAGCAATAATCCAAAAATACAGTGGTATACGAGCCTATTCCAACTCCCAAAATTGAAATATTTTAGACAGGGTTGTTGAAATATGTCAATTAAAAATTGAGATATTTCAATTATTTTTTTAAATTGTTCCACACAATTGTATATATATGGCCCTTCTCTTAAATGATTCATATGAAAAAAATTCTACTTATACTATTTTTACAGACGCCCGTAATCGCATTTTCCCAACTGGAAATTACGGAGGAAGCTACACCTATTGAAGAGGATTTTCAATGGTTCCTAGGCTCTGGATTTACCCCTGGGCAAAGTATTGAAGGATCAATTGATTCTGATATCGTTGCTACAAGAAGTAATCCCACTACACTTCTGGATTTTGGTGATTATTCAACTTCCGGAGAGTTTGCAAGAGGAATTTCAACTGGAGGCGCCAGCATTGATGGAGGTATTTATGCTTTTGAGACCGGTGATGGAAATATCGGTTTTGGAATCAAACCTTCGTATGGCTACTATTCACCCGGTCGAGTGTTCCTGAAAATCCAGAATAAAATTTCATTTAGTCCTTCTGAACAGGAAATTGTTATTACATCCCTACAGGTTAGTTTTGACATTTGGTACAACAATACTACTGACAAAATAACGACTGTAGATTTCTTGTATTCGACAGGTCATGAAAATTACAAGTATGTTAACGGAAAAACATTCAGTACGCCTGGTTCTGCTGCACCCGGCTGGACAAAGAAAACATTGCAATATGTTTTAACCAATGAATTAAATGAATTAAACATATCAGAAAATGAAGCGTATTATCTAAAGCTGAGTTTTGATTCAAATGATAGAACTACCTATAGTGACGAAGTTGCAATTGATAATATTAAAATCATTGCCAATCCATCTGTAATATTTAGTGAAGTACTTCAGAAGCCCACTTCTATAGATGCAAACGACGATGGAGTAGCTGAGGAATGGCAGGATGAATTTATTGAAATGATTGCTTATGATAAGACGGAAGTAACAGATATTGCTGGTTGGAAAATTTACATTGATGGGATGTTACGTCACATATTCCCTGTAGGATCGGGCTTGATACCGGACCAGGCAGCAGTTGTTTTTGGTGGAGGTACACCCATGGGTGATTTTGGAGGTGTTCTTTTACAAACAGCTTTAACTGGTTATTTAGATATTCCGGATAATGGAGAGATAACTATTACATTAACGGATGCTTCTGATATTGAAAAAGCATCTGCTTATATTGATACAGGCACTGGATTGGTCAATGATTCCTGGCATCTTGATGGCTATTATATTGCGCATTCAACTTATGATGAGGATGATCCCAAATCCCATAGCCCGGGGAAAAAGATTAATGACAAGGATATATACCTTGACGATGCCATTGTATGGAACAATAAGACACTAAGTTGGGTAGAATATTCTGATGCGCTTTCGGGCACTTCAAGTGTAAATGTGATTATCAATGGCAACAATCTGGTTATGACAAAGGATATCATTACAGACAATATTACTGTTAACGGGACCTTAACTGTACCATCCGGCAGATTTGTAACCATAGCAAATTATCTGATTAATCCCGGAATTTTCACAATTCAGAGTGGAGGTATTCTGCATTCTTCTAATAATATATTGGGAGAAGTGGTAATCAAAAGAAATTCACCATGGGGTGATTCGGAAGGCAGATATAGTTTCATAGGTTCTCCAGTTGAAAATTATATTATTGGTGATCTGGGAGCAAGTTTTCATAATAGATTTATCGAAGCTACTAATTCTTATGAACCAGTTTCTCCCGGTGAGGTGATGGCTCCGGGTATTGGTTATACCTCGGCTAATAAACAAGAGTTAATATTTACCGGTCGACCAAATGCAGGGAATGTAGCTGTTCAAATCTCGAAGAATACCGGAGGCCAGGATTTTAATTTGTTAGCTAATCCTTATAGTGCACCTGTCACCTATACATCCTTTATGACAGAAAATGGCCCTGGTGGTGCTGAAGCTGTTACTGGCACCATTTATATCTGGGATGATGGAGGATCTAATTCGGGAATTGGCAGTAGTTCAGATTTCAGAACGATTACAGCAGCAGGCGATGCAGGTGGTACAACCAATACCGGAAGTTCATGGAACGGAAGTATCGGGTCAGTCCAGGCCTTTTTTGTAGTTGGGGATATAGCCAATGGAAATATGGGTGTTGAATTTAAAGAAAATATGCGTCAAACGTCCGGCAATGAAGATAGTTATTTCTTTAGAAAAGCAGAATCTGAAATAAGCAGGTTTAAACTGGGGATAGGCAATGGGGATACTTATTATGAAACCCTGGTAGCTTTTATTGATGATGCAACCAATGGTTATGACAAACTCTATGACGGCCCTATGCACTCTGTTTCTGAAAAAGCTAAGATCTATTCTTATATTGAAGGAAAAAAATATTCTATCCAGGCCTTTTCTCCGGTTTTAGAAAAACAGATAATCGGATTGGGAATTGATATTCCATCAGATGGAAAATATCAAATAGATTTGCATTCTTTGGAAAATGTGGATCATTTGGAATTATATCTGAATGATC
>Ga0316190_10004658_pt1 | contig 10008 bp, 7 predicted proteins | sample Eddworburrow2_MG_FD_204929 | JGI IMG/M metagenome (GOLD analysis project Ga0316190, IMG submission 204929) | Coastal sediment microbial communities from Maine, United States - Eddy worm burrow 2 | ecosystem: Environmental > Aquatic > Marine > Coastal > Sediment | place: USA: Maine | collected... | reverse complement strand
TCAATCCAACCTTGCCGAAGTGCGCTCGCTGGTTGTCAGTAACTCACATCAGGGCATGGGTATCGGAAAACTGCTGGTGGAGGCATGTGAGAAAGTGGCGGGCGGACTTGGACTGGAGAAAGTCTTTGCACTGACCTATGTAACCGGTTTTTTCACGCATATGGGTTATCAGGTTGTTCCGAAAGAGAGCCTGCCTCATAAGATCTGGACGGCATGTATCCGCTGCGAGAAGTTTTCAAATTGCGATGAAATTGCGATGGAAAAAAAGTTGCCTTCCCTGTCGGTTGACACAGCATCGATTCTTGAGGTTGATCAGGGCTAGTTTGAAAAGATTCGAATCAATTAGGCGTGGATTGTTTCCAGCATTAATTTGACCTCTTTGACAGCGCAATCCAGCGCACCCTGATCCTGACTGCTTAAACAGATTTTCCCGCACGGCTTGTTACCGCACATTCTGGGGTAGGAACCGATTTCAATGTCCGGAAATTTCTGCTGAATCATCTTGAGTTCATGGGCAAAGGTGCTCTCAGGTAGCGCCACATCAATTTCATGCCGGATAAAGGGATGCGTGGCATCACCGAAGTCGGCCAGAATCGACTCAAGCTGTGATTCGAAGATATAGGGAACACCGGCCAGCACATAGGCATTCTCGATGTGGGCGCCGGGTGCAATCGTCTTTTCACACCGGATCAGGCGAGCGCCTGCCGGAACGCGGGTCATACGACGTCGGCCATCGTTCATGCCATCCTCGCCGTAACGCTCTGTCATGAGTTGCACAACAAAGCGATGTTCAATGAGCTCCACACCAAAAGCCGCTGCCACTGAATCCATGGTGATGTCATCATGCGTCGGGCCGATGCCACCGCTAGTAATCACGGCATCAAACTGTGCTCTTAATCTGTTAAGGGTTGAAACAATCGCATCCTGAATATCAGGCACGACTGCGATTTCACCCAGCTTGCAGCCCCTATCGAACAGCTTTTGCGCAGCCAGATATGCATTGGCTTCACGGGTTCGTCCGGAGAGGACCTCGTTACCTATAACAAGAATTGCTGCTGTTTTATGATGGCTCATGGAAAGTGATGATAGCCGCTATTTATGGCAGCGTCCAAGCTGGAAGGCATTAACCACAGAGACACAAGGCTCAAAGAAAAATTGGTGGTCGGTTCTTTGTGCCTTCGTGCCTTTGTGGTAGAGAGTAGTCTCTTAGCCCTGCCTGTTCCTTAACGCTTCAACACGCGCGGCAATGGGTGGATGCGTTGCAAACAGGCCAGAGAAACTGCCATAAATTTTCATAGTGGCCAGTGCATCTTCCTCATGATGTTCACCCTGATGCTGGACCGCATTTTGCTGTGAAAGCGTCTCCAGCTTCTGCAGGGCACTGATCATGTGTGGTGCGCCGAGTGCATCGGCCGCATAGGCATCAGCCCGAAACTCGCGCCTGCGGGAGAACCAGCAGATCGGAATCATGGCCAGAATAGAGAGCACAAACTGAAGCGCCATGTAGACGGCAAAACCCATCCAGTAGTTTCGCTCCATAATCGGGCGGGCAAGCATACGTGCAAAGAAATAGACAAAGGTGTTCATCAGACCCTGCAATAGGGTGGTAGCCAGCATGTCACCATTGGAGATATGGCCTACTTCATGCGCAAGCACCGCTTTCAGTTCATTGTCACTCATACTCATCGCAAGCCCTGAAGAGACCGCCACCATCGCATTGTTGCGGGTAGGGCCTGTGGCAAATGCATTGGGAGTATCATCCCAGTAAACCCAGACCTCCGGCATCTTGATTCCTTCGCGCTCGGCCAATTGCTGCACGGTTTCATAAACCACTTTCTCTTTTGGCGTGGATGGTGTGACCACCTGCTGCATTTTCATGCCACGTTTGGCCAGCCACTTCGACATAAAGAGTGAAATAAAGGCGCCACCAAATCCGAACAGAAGTGCCCAGACAAAATCTTGTGTGGCAAGTGAATCGCGCAGGTCGATGCCAAACTGAGGAAGCACAAAGTTGATCAGAATATGGCCGCTGATAATCAGTGTGAACATGATCATCAGGTTGGTAATAATCAGCAGGCCGATGCCCTTAAGTGAACGCATATAGAGAGACTCCTTCTCCGGTTTGATTTAAATGTGGGGTTCCACTGACTGGAATTCAAGGGCATGAAGGTTAAAAAATGGTGAAAACCGGTTTTTAACTCATCAGTCATTGAAAGAGCTGCTATGATTACCTATATACACATTATGAATGATAAGGCACACGAACCAGAAATTATTGATGCAGATATTGCGGATGAGGATAGCAGTAGCGCCTCGCTGGTTCAGGCGAGTGAGTCTTGGCCTCCGCGCCTGCGAATCTTTCCTCTCTCTAATCGTCCGCTCTTTCCCGGTTTGATCGTTCCTCTGGTCTATGAGGGCGAGGAGATGAAGCAGGCTATCCACAAGCTGGCGGATCTTGGCCAGAACCATATCGGGCTGGTTCTTGTCCGCGATGAAGACGGCCCGCTTGAACCGAAAAACTTTTACAGGGTGGGTGTGATTGCCAGGGTGGTCAAGGCGGTTGAGATTGATGGGCACGGACTACATCTGGTGGTGGAGTGTCTGGAGCGCTTCCGAGTGGTGGAGTGGCTGAAGGGTGGTGCCGCGCTCAGCGCACGGGTGGAGTACTACAGTGCAACATCCTATGAAGATAATGTTGAGATGCGCGCCTATACCGTTGCGATCATCAATACCATCAAAGAGCTGTTGAAGCATAATCCGCTCTACGAAGAGGAGCTTCGCTTCTTTTCATCCCGATTCAGTACCGATGAGCCGGCAAGACTGGCTGACTTTGCAGCCGGATTAACAACGGCAGACCGCACAGAACTTCAGGGTGTATTGGAGACCTATCCGATTTTCGACCGGATGAAGAAGGTAATCACCCTTCTGAATCGTGAGCTTAGCGTGAGCAAAGCACAGACGAAGATTCGTGAAAATATTCAGGAGCGCGTTTCGGAACAGCAGCGAAAATTCTTCCTTAATGAACAGCTGCATGAAATCAAACGCGAGTTGGGGCTGGATGCTGATCCTCAGGAGCAGGAGATCGAGAAGCTGAAGAAACTTGCCTCCAAGCTCAAGTTCAGCAAAGAGGCTCAAGGGGTGTTTGATGAGGAGCTGGAGAAGCTGGAGATGCTTGATCCCTCTTCACCGGAGTATGGGGTAACCCGAAACTATCTGGACTGGATGGTCAGCCTTCCCTGGGGCCTGTATGCACGTGATCGCTTCAATCTGAAGGCCGCCTCCAAGGCATTGAATAAACATCATGCTGGACTGGATGACATCAAGGAGCGGATGCTCGAATTTATAGCCGTGGGCGCCCTTAAAAAAGAGGTGGGTGGTTCCATCATTCTCTTTGTCGGCCCGCCGGGTGTGGGCAAGACCTCGTTGGGCAAGGCCATTGCCGAAGCGGTTAACAGACCGTTCTTCCGCTTCTCTGTTGGCGGCATGCGTGATGAGGCGGAGATTAAGGGGCATCGCAGAACTTACATTGGGGCCATGCCAGGCAAAATCGTGCAGGCACTCAAGCAGGTGAAGGCGGCCAATCCGGTGATCATGATTGATGAGGTGGATAAGATTGGTAACGACTTCCGTGGCGACCCATCCAGTGCTCTGCTTGAAGTGCTCGATCCCGAGCAGAACAGCGACTTTATGGATCACTATCTTGATGTTCGTTTTGATCTATCCCGCGTGCTGTTTCTACTCACTGCTAACCAGCTGGATACGGTTCCGGCACCGCTGATGGATCGAGCGGAGATCATCCGCCTGCCCGGCTATATTGCGACGGAGAAGATCGAGATTGCCCGTAAACATCTGCTGCCAAGGCAGATGAAGGCACACGGCCTGACCAGTCGTGATGTGAAGATCAGTCTGAGTGCGATTACCCGCATTGTTGAGGATTATGCCAGAGAGCCGGGTGTACGCGGTGTTGAGCAGCTGCTGAAAAAGATTCTGCGCAAGTCCGCTTATAAGCTGGTAAACAAAGACGTGAAGCCGGGACTGACCATCGGGGCACGCGAATTGAGCGACTACATCGGCAAGCCGAGATTTAGTAAGGAGCCTCTGCGCTGCGATGTCGGCTTGGCTACCGGTCTTGCCTGGACGGCCATGGGCGGTGTGACATTGACGCTGGAGGCAGCAGTTGCTCATCATGACAGGCGCGGCTTAAAGCTGACCGGCCAGCTTGGCAAGGTGATGCAGGAGTCTGCTGAAATCGCTTACTCCTATCTGATTGGTAACCTTTATCGGTTTGGAGCGCCGGAAGATTTTTATGATAAGGCATTTGTGCATATGCATGTGCCTGAGGGAGCTGTGCCTAAGGACGGACCCTCTGCAGGTGTGACGATGGCGACCGCACTTCTCTCTCTGGCGCTCGGCAAGGCCCCTGCTGCGATCGCCATGACCGGTGAAATGACACTGACCGGTGAAGTGCTGGCTATTGGCGGTGTGCGTGAAAAACTGCTGGCTGCCAAACGTCTCGGTGTGCATGAGGTGATTGTACCGAAGGCCAATGAGGTGGATGTGAAAGAGCTGCCGGAGTCGGTGCCGGAAGGATTAACAATTCATTATGCCAGACATTTCGAAAATGTGGCCAAGCTGATGTTCGACATACGGCTACGCCCGAAAAAACGTTAATAGAGCTTCTCCTTTGTACTTCGTTGGTTGTATGTCTGTGAGTTTTTACGGCCTTCAAACAGGTGCAGAAAGCTTTTCCCGAGCAAATCCTCTGACAGGCTATTTTTCACCAGAGGGCGCACGACATTACAAACACATTGAAATTTATATAGAATCGCAGGATGAAGAATATGAAACAGAGTAGATTAATCTGGATTCAGCTTGCTATTGTGGCCGCTGCTTCAACACTGTTGTTCGGTGGCTGCAGTCAGGATTCCGCAACGGCCAGCGTGAATGTTGAGCAGATCGGGTTGGTCAGAACACTGCCTGATTTTACCTCCTACAGGGATGTGAAAGAGAAGAAGAAGGCTTTCTTCAATTTCCTGCGTCCGATAATCGAGAACGAGAATTCAAAAGTGAGGGCGCAACGTCAGCAGATGCTGCAGATACGCGAACACCTTGATAGCGGTAAATTTCTCTCAGTCAACGACACTGCATGGCTGCAGGCTCTTGCCACGGAATACAATGTGGAATTGCCCAACGTGAACGACGAGGTTGCATGGAAGCTTCTCAGGCGTCGTGTGGATACGGTTCCTTTTCGTCTGGCGCTGGCGCAGGCAGCCAATGAGTCGAGTTGGGGGACATCCCGTTTTGCCCGTGAGGGGTTTAATCTCTTCGGGCAATGGTGATTTACACCCGGTTGCGGCATCGTGCCTGCAAAACGCTCAAAAGGGATGACACACGAAGTGGCGAAGTACGGTTCGGTGAACGAGTCCGTTGCTGCCTATATCCGTAGTATCAATCGCGTATATATGTATACACCACTGCGCAAACTCCGTCGTAGCATCCGCAAGAAGGGTGACCGTCCAACAGCCATTGAGCTGGCGGAGGAGTTGTCCGGTTACTCCGAGCGCGGTGAGGAGTATGTCAAAGAGATACAGAGCATGATCAGGACCAATTACGATTTGATGACAAGCCCGGCTAGCCTTTCCTGAAGCCGGCGATCAACAGAAGAACAACGGAAACGGAAATACAGGCGTCGGCGATGTTAAAGGCAGGCCAGTGGTATTCGGTCGCGTCGATACGAATATACCAGTCGATAAAATCAACCACATAACCGAGCTGCATGCGATCCCATATATTTCCGACCGCGCCGGTTAGAATCAGGATAAGCAGCCACGGCTCCAGTCCGCGCTTATTGCGTTCCCGCCACCACCAGAGTGTTACCACCAGAGCAATGCCAATGGTTATGCCCAGCAGTGAATTGGTTCGCCATGCCGAATCCCAGTCGGCAAACATGGAGAATGCGACGCCGAAATTGTGTGCTTTAACCAGATTGAAGTAGCCCTCGATCACGGTGTAGCTGAAGAATGGCAGCTGCTGTTCGATCCACCATTTGCTCAGCTGATCCGCTGTCAGCAGCAGTGCAAACAGCGCGACCTGTAGCTGCACACGCCTGTTCACGAAGCGGTCACAACCTCAAGGCAGCGTGGGCAAAGCTCGTTGTGTGTTGCATGGGTTGGATCAGCCGGTTCGGCCACATTCCAGCAGCGCGGGCATTTCACGCCATCCGAAGCTTCAACGTTCAGGCTCTCTCCGGCCTCAATTCGGGCAACAATAAAGAGCTGCTCATAGCTCTCACCCAGTTTCTCGGCAAATGAGCCGTTCAGGCCAGGCACAGTGACGGCAGCAGCAATGGATGAGCCGACCACCTTATCTTTCTTGGCCTGATCAAGCGCGGTATTTACCTGTTCTCTGAGGTCAAAGAACTGATCCCAGCCACTCTCATCCACTGCAATATCAGCAACCGGCTGGAAGGTTTGCAGGTGAATACTCTGGCTTGCAGAACCGGGCAGGAACTCCCACGCTTCTTCAGCCGTAAATGGAAGGATCGGTGCGATCAGGCGGATCAGGGTATTAGAAAGATCATAGAGCGTTGCCCGGGTGGAAGCGCGGCGGGCAGAGTCTGCGCCGTCGCAGTAGAGGCGGTCCTTGATCACATCAAGATAGAAGCCACCCAGCTCAACCGAGCAGAAGTTATGAATCTCCTGATGAATACGGTGGAATTGATAGGTCTCAAAGGCGTCATGAACACTGTGTTCAAGCTGAGAGAGACGATGCGAAGCCCACTGGTCCAGTGGCTGACGTTTTTCAAGTTCAACCCCATCACGCTCAGGATCAAAATCATCCAGATTGCCCAGCAGGAAGCGGATGGTGTTGCGGATACGGCGGTAGGACTCAGCCAGCTGTTTTACAATTTCATCGGAGATGCGGATGTCTGCTGAGTAATCCGATGATGCAATCCATAGGCGCAGGATATCAGCACCCATCTGCTGGATGATTTTTTGTGGCGCGATGACATTGCCCTTGGATTTGGACATCTTGTTGCCGTTTTTATCAACCACAAAGCCGTGGGTCAGCACACCTTTGAAGGGGGCTACGCCACGAGTTCCGACACTCTCAAGTAGTGATGACTGGAACCAGCCGCGATGCTGGTCACTGCCCTCCAGATAGAGGTCGGCCGGACTGCCTAAATCGCCGCGCTGCTCTAGCACACACGCATGGGTGCTGCCGGAATCAAACCAGACATCCAGGATATCGGTCTCTTTTTCAAATGTTGTACCACCACAGTCCGGGCAGCTTGCGCCGGCAGGAAGAAATTCGGCGACGTTCTTGGCAAACCAGACATCCGCACCGCTCTCTTCAACCTGAGCGGCAATACCTTCAAGCACTTCCGGGGTGGTTACAGTGTGGGTTTCACATGAGCAGCATTTGATCGCTGTGATCGGAACACCCCAGTTGCGCTGGCGCGAAACACACCAGTCCGGGCGCTGCTCTACCATGGCACGGATACGATTCTCACCCCATGCAGGCGTCCAGACGGTTTTTTTGATCTCTTCCAGTGCCTTTTCGCGCAGTCCGTTTTTATCCATGGAGATAAACCACTGCGGTGTGGCACGGAAAATCAATGGTTTGTGGCAACGCCAGCAGTGCGGGTAGGAGTGTTTGATTTCACTGGTCTCCAGCAGTGCGCCGCAGCTCAGAAGATGTTCAATCACAATGGCATTGGCCTGATAGACATGGCGACCGGCCACGACCGGAGTTGCCTCTTCAAACACACCGGTATCGCCGACAGGATTAAAAGCTTTCAGACCGTATTTCATGCCGATTTCATAATCTTCCTGACCATGGCCGGGAGCGGTATGAACCGAACCGGTTCCCGCTTCCAGAGTTACATGATCACCAACAAGGATCGGGGCATCCTGATCCAGATAGGGGTGGCGGAATTTACGGTTGTCCAGTTTTGCCCCGTCAAAACGGGCAATGACTTCACCATCAGCACCAATAGCGCTCATGACACCACTGCGCAGCTCTTCTGCCAGGATAAGAATCTCACCAGCTTTCAGGTTGGCGTTTTCGCCCGCCGCACTGATTTTTACAGCCGAGTATTCGATGTTGGGGCCGACAGAGACAGCCATGTTGGCCGGAATCGTCCAAGGCGTAGTTGTCCAGATAACGATGGAGGTATCAGTAGACAATTCAGGTGCGATGTCAGTTAAATCTTCGCCAGCAGCAAATTTTACATAGATGGAGTGTGAGGTGTGATCATCATACTCTACCTCAGCCTCAGCCAATGCAGTGGCACAGGAGACGCACCAGTGAACAGGCTTGGCACCCTTGTAGAGGCCGCCATTGCTGAGGAACTTGCCGATTTCACGCACGGTATTGGCTTCAAAGGCGTAGTCCATGGTGATATAGGGATTTCCCCAGTCACCGGTGATGCCGAGGCGCTTGAACTCTTCACGCTGCACATCGATCTGGCCTTTGGCATATTCACGGCACTCGACGCGGAACTCGGAATCGGAGATGTCCTCTTTTTTACGCTTCTTCTTTTTGAACTTCTCTTCAACCTTTAGCTCAATCGGAAGGCCGTGGCAGTCCCATCCGGGAACGTATGGCGCATTGAATCCGAGCATGCTCTTTGAGCGGATCACGATATCTTTCAGAACCTTGTTTACAGCATGGCCGATATGGATGCTTCCGTTGGCATAGGGAGGTCCGTCATGCAGCACAAACTTTGGCGCATTTTTGCGCGCTTCACGAAGCTGGCCGTAAAGATCCTGTGCTTCCCACTGGGCCAGACGTGTTGGCTCATTCTGCGGCAGGTTGCCGCGCATAGGGAAATCGGTCTTCGGAAGGAAGACAGTAGGGCGATAATCAAACGTATCCTGATCAGACAAGGTGATGCTCCAATTCAATGGGGTTGCTTAAAAGCGGACGAATCATAGGGAGTTTTTCGGTTTTTGTCAGGCTGCGAGAATTTTTCTGGCTGCACTGCAGTCTTTGGCGATCTGTTCAGCCAGCTTCTCTGCCGATTTGTATGCCCTGTCTTCACGCACACGCTTCACAAACTGAATCTCCAGCCGCTCATTGTAGAGATCCGGTTCCACATCAAGCATGTGGGTCTCCAGAACCATGGTGCGGCCCTGAAATGTAGGGCGAAATCCGAGATAGGCAGCGCCATTCCACTGCTCCTCACCACCGTTGATTTCACAACGGGCACGCACAGCGTAAATACCGGCGGGAGGATGGGAGAGGTCAGCAACATCGAGATTGGCTGTGGGGAAGCCGATCTTGCGCCCACGTTTGTCACCGTGCTGAACATGGCCGGAGATAGAGTAGGGGCGCCCCAGCAGCCGTTCTGCCAGAGTAAAATCGGCTGCTTCAATAGCTGACCGGATCCGGCTTGAAGAGACCACGGCACCGAGCATCTCAAATGCGGAGGCCTCGCTGACTGTGAAGTTCAGTTCTTCACCCATGATTCGAATGGCATCGGGATTGCCCGCGCGTCCCTTACCAAAGGCAAAATCATAACCGACATGAATATGTTTGGATTTGGCTGCGTCATGCAGGGTCTGTATAAACTTTTCGGCCGACCAGCCCGCCAGCTCTTCATTGAAGTGAAGCAGCAGCACCGCATCGATACCCGCCTTGCCGATCAGCTCAAGCCTTTCGTGCAGATGGCAGAGCCTGCGAGGCGCCTCTTCGGGGAAGAGAACAGCCCGGGGATGAGGCTCAAAGGTAATAACGACCGATGGACCATCCACCGCCAGGGCATGCCCCTTCAGCTCCGCCAGCACCTGCTGGTGGCCCATATGCACACCATCAAAGTTGCCTACGGTAATGGCACCGCCATGAAGTTCGGCATGCTCTTTCAGTGCATCCCAGGATCGAATAATTCGCATGCGCCAAGCATAGCAGGGATATGATCCGGGGATAACACCCGTAAGCTGCGCAGAGTCGGATAAAGTTTGTTTAATAGGGACGGCAGTTAGAGAGAAGCGATCTTCCGGTTAT
>Ga0316190_10004656_pt1 | contig 10009 bp, 9 predicted proteins | sample Eddworburrow2_MG_FD_204929 | JGI IMG/M metagenome (GOLD analysis project Ga0316190, IMG submission 204929) | Coastal sediment microbial communities from Maine, United States - Eddy worm burrow 2 | ecosystem: Environmental > Aquatic > Marine > Coastal > Sediment | place: USA: Maine | collected... | reverse complement strand
ACCCCCGCTGAGATAAGGGCAACAGAGATCTCACCCCGATGAAATAAAGACAACGAAGATTTCATTGGGCAGGTTGGGCAGGCGGGATAAATTTGGAAGATTTGGATTTGGGATGGATTCGATTTTATGCCTTTTCATTAATTAGACAGGATTTACAGGATATTGGGGATTTTTTTCGCCTGCGGCGAGACGGCCTTCGGCCGAAGGCCGTTCTATCCTGACGATCCTGTTATTCCTGTTTGCCACTTTTTTTAAAAAATAAGACCCCATTCCCCTTTTCGGAGGATATCTTTGTTCAAAGGGCTAAATGTTACAAAAGCGGTATAATGAAATCTCTCCGCGGCAAGCCGCGGAGTATCATGTTTTTAGGATTTAACTCACTTTTATCGCAGCAAGCTGCGGGGAATTTAACCCAGGAGAGATTAAATGGCTAAAAACGCGGGCGTAACGACCTCTAAAATCAGTTTTTGTGATCTGCAATGCGGACATGCCGACTTTGCTAGGATGGATGCGCTGGATGGCAGCTGCCGGACATTTCAGTCCTTATGGTGCCAAAAGTTGAAAAAGCACGTTACCAAAAACGCTCCTTGCGAAGTTTTGTTCGGCAAAAGACGACCGAGGACCGGGTTTTAGCAGGCTCACGACATATTTACAGATAACCAATCGGATTTAATAGGATTATTTTATTAATTAAAGTCATGGAAATTCCAAGCAACAAATTTCAAATACCAAATAAATACCAATGACCCAAACTCAAAATTCTAAACATGCAACGCTGCCATCAAGCAATAGATAATTTACCAGAATGTTTTGGTCATTGGATTTTCAAATTTGGATATTATTTGGAATTTGGTTATTGGGATTTGGGACTTTAGGCCTAAAACGTTGGTAGTGAATTGCTTCTAACTTACTGAGTTATTATCAACTATGACATTTCCCTGGGGGTTTTAGAGTCTTAAGTATCTGATTTCTGTCATCTGTCATCCGCCTTCTGAACAAATAAACCATGCCCATTAAATTAAAGCGTTTTGCATTATACTGGCTTCCGCTTATCCTATATTGTCTGTTTATTTATATTCAGTCCGACCATCCTTCTCCGGAACAGATCCCCATATTTCCATATGTTGATAAAGTACTTCATGTCACTGCTTATGGAATTATGGGAATTTTATTCTACAGGGCCTACCAGACCTTGAGGCTCAAGGACAACATAAAAATGCTGATGCTTCTGAGCGTGGTTTCCGCATCTCTTTACGGCATTAGCGACGAAATCCACCAATCTTTTGTTCCCTTTCGGCAGGCTGAAGTCGCGGATGTGATTGCCGATACCATCGGCGCGTTCAGCGGGGTTTATCTGTATCAATTGTTGATAGTTTCCAGGATAAAAAAGCCATATGTCAGGTAACGCCTTACAGCGCAACCTGACCTACTGCCCTCACCCGACCAGATAGTGTCGCAATTGTAGGTCAGGGTGGGATCGAAGCGATTTCCTGACAATCCCATCTTTATTTTGCTGTTTGGGAACAGAAACCGAATTGACAAAAAATGGCGTATCGGGTACAAACACTGATCAAATAAAATCCATTACAAAAACTGGGAATACCTTTGTTTTCACTGTAGGTCCGGCCAATACCCCAAAAGTAAATTAACCTCCACTCGGGTGGTTACCCGTAATCAATTTTTAAGGAGTACAAATAGAGACATGGCCCCTCAAAACATTATAATTATCAACGGGAATGAATTTTCTTTTGATCCCGGAGAGAGCATTCTGGATATTGCGCAACGCAATAGTATTGATATCCCGACACTTTGTCATCTGAAAGGGGCCTCCCCTACCGGCGCCTGCCGGGTTTGTGTCGTGGAAATTGAAGGAGCCCGCAGTCTGGTCGCTTCCTGTGCGTCACCGGCTGCCAACAATATGGTCGTGCGTACCGAGTCCGCCAAGGTCATCTCGGCCCGGCGCATGGTCATCCAGTTGTTGCTTTCATCAGGCAATCACAACTGTGCGGTGAGCGGGTCCGCCGGCCAGAACTGGACCGAATTTCAGATGAAGGCACAGCAGATGGAAGACACCGCCGAATTGTGTCCGGTCTGGGGGGATTGCAAACTGCAGGATCTGGCTTTTCGCTACCAGGTAAATGGTGAACGATTCAATCCCACCGACACTCCCTATCCGATGGAGACGGTCAATCCGTTTATAGTGCGCGATTTTTCACGCTGTATCCAGTGCGGTCGATGCGTGCAGGCCTGCAACGAAGTCCAGGTCAATCAGGCCATCCACTACGGTTATCGCGGTGCAGGTACCAAGATTATCGCCGCCGGTGACCGCCCTTACAAAGATTCTGATTGTGTGTTTTGCGGTGAATGCGTTCAGGCCTGTCCGGTGGGTGCCCTTGTCGAAAAAGACGCCCGCTACCAGGTGAGGCCCTGGGAAACCCAGAAGGTGCGCACCACTTGCACCTATTGCGGCGTCGGTTGCCAGCTTTACCTCCATGTGAAAGATGACCGGGTAGTTAAGATTAGCGGCGTTCCGGACGTTGCTCCCAACTACGGCAGTCTGTGTGTCAAGGGCAGATTCGGCTACGATTTTATCGGCTCCCCCGATCGCCTGACCGCACCCTTGATTAAAGAAAACGGTGAATTTAGAGAAGCCTCCTGGGATGAAGCCCTTGATCTGGTCGCTCGCAAATTGGGCGACATCAAAACCGAATTTGGACCGGACAGCATTGGTGTGTTGACGTCGGCCAGAATCACCAACGAGGAAAATTACGTCGCCCAGAAATTTGCCCGGGCCGTGCTTAAAACCAATAACGTGGATCATTGCGCCCGGCTCTGACATTCTTCCACTGTGGCCGGTCTGGCCGCAGCTTTCGGCAGTGGTGCCATGACCAATACCATCGCCTGTATTGAAAAAGCGGATGTCATATTGATCACGGGATCCAACACCACCGAGAACCACCCGGTTTTGTCCAGTTTTGTCAAACGGGCGGTCACCCAAAAAGGAGCCAAACTCATTGTCATTGATCCAAGACGCATTAAAATTACGCGCTATGCGGATTTGTGGTTACGGCAGAATCTGGGCACAGATGTGGCCTGGATCAACGGAATGATGCATGTGATTATTAAGGAAAACCTGTACGCCAAATCGTATGTTAAAAACCGTACCGTGGGCTTTGAAGAAGTCAGTAAGATCGTTGAAAAATTTTCACCCGAATTTGTAGAGGAAATTACCGGGATCCCTGCCCACGAGATCGTTAACGCCGCCCGTCTCTATGCCGGCGCTGAACGCGGCAGCATTCTTTACTGCATGGGAATCACCCAGCACACCACCGGTACTGATAATGTAAAGTCCCTGGCCAACCTGGCCATGCTCTGCGGAAATCTTGGAATTGAAGGGGGCGGTGTCAACCCGTTGCGGGGGCAGAACAACGTTCAGGGCGCCTGCGATTTCGGCGGTCTGCCGGACGTATACAGCGGATATCAGAAAGTGATTGACCCGGCTGCGCGTCAGAAGATGGAACAGGCCTGGGGGGTGGAGGAACTGCCGGATCAACCCGGCCTGAAAGTAACCCAGATGATACCGGCGGCCCATGACGGCAAACTCAAGGCCTTTTATATTATCGGAGAAAATCCCCTGGTTTCAGATCCCGATTTGAATCATTGCGAAAAAAGCATCGAAAACTTAGATTTTTTGGTCGTACAGGATTTATTTATGACGGAAACTGCCAGACTCGCCGATGTTGTTTTGCCGTCGGCTTGCTACGCTGAAAAGGACGGAACATTTACCAATTCCGAAAGGCGGGTGCAGCGGGTGCGAAAAGCAGTGGCGCCGCCCGGCCAGGCATGGGATGATTGGAAAATTTTCTGTGATATCGCCACCCGTATGAATTATCCGATGAAATATGAGAACAGCCGGCAGATCATGGAAGAAATTTCCCGGGTGACACCGTCCTACGCCGGCATCAACTACGACCGGATCGAGTATGAAGGCATTCACTGGCCCTGCCCGACGACCGAGCATCCCGGGACTCCCATCCTGCACCGGGAACAGTTTACCTGCGGCAAGGGCAACTTTAACGCTATCGACTACCTACCACCGGCCGAAATGGCGGATGACGAATACCCCATGTACCTGACCACCGGACGTCTGCTTTACCATTACCACACCGGTACGATGACCATGAAAACCGGAGGGTTAAATGAGATCGCACCGGAGTGTTTCGTAGAAATTACCCATAGTGATGCAGGCAAATACGACATGTCGGACGGATCCCTTGTAGACATCGCATCCCGACGGGGGAAAATTCAGGCAAGAATCAAGGTTTCCAAAAAAGCGGTGTCAGGGACGGTATTTATTCCGTTTCACTACGCCTTGGCGGCCGCTAATCGCCTGACAAATGCCGCCCTGGACCCCATTTCCGGCATTCCCGAGTATAAGGTCTGTGCAGTGAAGCTGACGAAAGCAGCATGACGGTTTGGAATTGGGAAGTCGGCCTCCGGCCCGTAGGGGCCATATGGGCCTACGCCCCGGTGGGAAGGCGGAAAGCTCATAATTGAAAAAAATGGAATAAAAGAAAAACCCGGCTGGGTGACAGCCGGGTTTTTCTTTTTAATAATTTCAATAGTTCCTATAAGTCCAATATGACCTATAATCAAAAGTTTCCTTTATTTATTCCTCTTCTTTTGAAAACAACACATCCACATCCTTGAGATCGTCTCCCAGATATTCGCGTTCATTTTCTCCCAAAATACCCATGGACAGGCAGATCAGCGTCCAGAGGTGAACATTATGCCACCCACCTTCGAAATGCTCGCTGAGGTCATGTATTTGTGAGTGGCAATTGTGACAAGGGGTGATACAATATGGAGCGCCGGTTGCCATTATCTGATCGGCTTTAAGCTTGCCAAACGCCCGTCGGGCTTCAGGCATCCCGTTTTGCAGGAAACCGCCCCCGCCGCCGCAGCAGTAATTGTTTGAACGGTTGGGCGTCATGTCAACAAAATTTTCTTCTCCGACCACGGCTTTGGTCACAAAGCGCAGGTCCTCAGCCATGGGGTCACCAAAAGTCTTGCGAACCAGCTGGCAGGGATCCTGGACGGTGAACTTGATTTTGCGGTCCTTGTTCCAATCGGAGTTGACCTTGAGTTTGCCTTCCCGGATCCATCGGGCGTACAGTGTGATGATGCTTTCAATCTCAAAATTGTGCTCAATGTTGAATTTTTGCAGTCCGACCCGGACTGCGAACATTTCGTGCCCTCATTCCGTATTGAGCCAGTATTTGCAGCCCAGATCATCGACCGCTTTGGCCTTTATCCGCACGATCTTTTCCCAGTTATCAAGATCCGCCATAAAAAGGCAGTAGTTTTCGGCGGCCCACCCTTTGGTGCCGTAAGTCCAGTCACAGTCGACGGTGTGAAGAATCTTCCACAAAGGCACCATTTCATCAGGCTCGGTTACCGGTTCACGGGAGTTTTGATTCAAAAAATATTCGGCGCCTTCCTTGTTTATGGGCGCTTTGAGATCTTCAAAACCGGGCTGGATCTGTTGGACCTCCTCCAACACATCCTCCACCACAAATCGAAAATCTTCCTCAGATGCGCCCATGGCACTGCAGGTATCGCTTTTGAGGGCCATATCGCAGGAGCCTAAAATACCCTTGGGTCGTTTGTCTCTGGGCCTATTTTTTCTCACGTTAAATACCAGCTGCGGGATATCTATTTTCATCGGACAGACATAAATACACCGCATACACAACGTACACATCCAGGCCCAATCCGAATTGAGAATCTCATCATCCATGCCAAGGGCCGCCATGCGTAAGAACTTCCTGGGGTCCATGTCCTCAAGACCCGTTGCCGGGCATCCGGAAGAACAGGCGCCGCAAGTCAGACAAAGGTTCAGGTTGCCGCCATCCGGCAGGATTTCCTTAACCTTGTCTATGAAAATGCTTTTTTTATTACCGCCAATTTTGATTGCATCTTCAGCCATGCTGTAAAAACCTCCGTTGATTTAATTTCCTTTAACCGCGTGCGCTCCCGATTCATGGGCGCACGTTTTATTGATTCCAATTATTCCGCAAATTACGAGATGAAAAAAATATTAAAGAGGCTTTTATGCCAGAAATATTATGGGATGTCAACGAATATCATATAAAAACCCTATGGTATCTGCCAGTATTTTATAAATGCAGACCTGGTTGAATAGTTTACTGGTTGAAGGGTTGATATTGTTAACCCGGAATCAAAATTGCAGATCCGGTGGTTTTGCGCCCTTCCAGATCCCGATGCGCCTGGGCCGCTTCTGCCAGCGGATAGGTTTGTTTGACCTCGATTTTGACTGTTCCGCTTAACACGACGTCGAATAAATCCCGGGCATGAACCAGCAAATCTTCCCTTCCGGCGGTATAAGACATCAGCGTCGGCCGGGTTAAGAACAAAGATCCCTTGGCCGACAAAACGGAGATATCCAGGGGAGGCACCGATCCGGAGGCCTGCCCGAAGGAGACCATCAGGCCGAAAGGACGCAAACAATCCAAGGATTTCATGAAGGTTGCCTGACCGACGGAATCGTAGACGACATCCACACCCTTTCCGGCGGTTATTTCCCGTGTTTTGGCGGCAAAATCTTCATCGTTGTATAAAATGGGATGATCGCAGCCGTTGGCACGGGCAATTTCGGCCTTCTCCGGCGAGCCGGCAGTCCCGATCACAGTTGCTCCGAGGTGGTTGGCCCACTGGCAGACAATCGAACCGACGCCGCCGGCCGCGGCGTGAATCAAGATCACATCGCCCTTTTTGACGTCATAGCAACCCTTCAAAAGATAGCGTGCCGTCATACCCTGGAGCATCATGGCCGCCCCCTGCGAGGTCGGGATGCCATCAGGGAGTTTAACCAAACGGTGTGCCGGAATTCGCCGGAATTCAGCATAGGCGCCCGGCGGAATTCCGGCGTAGGCCACCCGGTCGCCGACAGCGATTTCAGAAACCCCTTCACCAATTTCTTCCACAATTCCGGCTCCTTCTAAGCCCGGCACGGCCGGTAAGGATGGTAGCGGATATAACCCGGTGCGATGATAGACATCGATAAAATTCAGGCCCACGGCCTCATGGCGCACCAAAGCTTCACCTGTTCCGGGTTTGCCGGGATCATCATCCTCCCAGCGCAAAACTTCGGGCCCACCGGTTTCATACATTCTAATGGCATTGGTCATGGTATCCTCCTTTCCGTTGGGGGGTAATTTTAAACTTATTTTGGAAACAGATTATATAGTAGTCAACTTATACCATTAGTCAAATAGTCCAGGAAATTGGTTGTACCAGCAGATGTAAAATAGACACTTACTTCGCGATCCGGATAAACGGGAAAAATGAGTACTTTAAGACTATAATTGTGGCACTTCGTGGATTTCTTGCCGGTCACAGTTGTGATTGGTATCTGACGATTGACGTTTTGTGAGGCTACTATTATTCTACTCTTCTGTTCTTAAATACTTTATCATGCCGGCGGGTGGGGATATCGCATAGTTTTTAAAACATTATTATTTCAATATACTATAGGATTTTTTAGATTTCCTTATGTTCATTCCAGATCGTCAATAATATAATTACTAGGTTGGGAAACGTCTTCGGTACCAATCTGCTTGGATTCTAATCCACATTTTCGACAGGTAATAAATTCAGTTGAGTTATCATTATTCAGGAGCCATTTGGATTCAACTATCATGCAATGATTGCATCTGTATTCAACTTTACGCATTTTTCAAATCCCCCCTGTATTCCTTTCCTTCTGTTCGTATTTGTATAACTGGTTCGGACATCTTAGCATGAGCAATAGGTGTGCCAATTCATGGACATGAAATAAAATGCCTTTAAAATCGATAGTATAAGTTACAATCAGAGTAAAAAAGTCCAGAGTTATATGGAAAAAACTTGATATTTCTGAGGAAAAACATTCATATGATTTTCTAGAAAAGAAATTAAACCATAGCATCAATTGGTCGATATACACTTCGTAAGGATATACATTCCCTAAGGAGACGAAGATGAAATACCTATCGACCATTTTGATTTGCATTTTGCTGCTCATTGGCGGTTGTAACAGCAGCGGCGGCGGCGGAGGAGGAGGAGGAGATGCGGATGAATCCATTCCCGGAGCCGGTGCTGAGGATTTCACGAATCGGGATTACGCATCGGATTTTAAGATGTGGGAACCCAATGAAACACCCATTGCTGACGCCGATAAGATGGGGGCCGGTGATCTCAACATGTGCTGGGCGGCGGCGGCGGCGAACCTACTGACCTGGGCCGGTTGGTCTGCTGACGAGGATGATGCCTTCGAGATTTTCAGGGCACATTTTGAAGACGAACCCGGTTATGTATACGATGCTTTAGGTTATTATTTTACCCATTACGTGACCGGGGTCAAAGCTGAAATGGTCACGGTGAGAGAAGCCCGCTCGCGTATGCTGCTTGATTTCATCGTCAGCGCCGCTCATGAGGGCAAGGGTGTCGCGATCAAGATAGCCTATCCCGACAAAAAAATTGGTCATTTTCTTACCATTTATGGATACCGCTATCTCGCCGACGAAGATAACTTTATCCTGTACTTCGCGGATTCCGATGACGGGTTGCATCAGATACAACAATTCAAAGTCGAATGGAATGAGGCGAATAATAGATGGGAAATTCAAAATTTGTATCGCGATTGCTATCTTGTTTATGTACTATCGTTAGCCCGGAGTTAGGGTTTGATTATACAGGCATTTGCTTATTTCTTTAGCACTCTCCTGATTCCTGCATAACCGACAACGCCAAGGCTTAACAATAGCATAAATACTAAGATGTCCGTTTTTAAATTTTGAGGCGTCCCAGCTGCAGCGCTGATGAAACAGCCGCCACCACCGCCACCACCGCCACCACCGCCGCCGCCATCTTGTTCGTCTCCCGAACCAGCAGATGCCAAAAATAGTTTTCCGGCCTGAACGCCACTGAAATGATTGAGTTGAACCTCGATCGTGGGTGGTTCTGTCGGATCCGGATCATTGGGTCCATGGTTCACCCTCGACCCCGCCACAATAAACCCATCGGTTTCCCAGGAAGCCTGCCATCCAGTGGCAGGATTGAACACATAGATTTCGAGTATCCCAAGATCCGTCTCTCCCGGGCACGGAATGAAAATGGTCACGGGATCCACGAACACATTCGCCGGCTGCAAATTAAGCGGTAATCCAACACCTTCGAGGACATCGAGATTGGGAATCTCCTCCAGTGGGCCGAATCGGGGAGCAACCGGCTCAAGATTGCCGTATATGATTTCGGCACCTTCAATGGCGGTTCCCGGATCTGCCATAACAGTATTCTGCCCGATGACGGGATCATCAAAATACTCCGTGCTGGCGGGCGTCTTGGCCAAAGCCGCATCATGTTCTTCCTCGCTTTCAACCTTAAAGCTGGAGTAGTACGTATCCATCTCAACTCCGTTGAGGCTTTTGGCATCGATTGAAAAATTCACCGTTTGATCAAAGGCAAACAGCGTATTTGGAGAATGGATGATCCAAAAATCGGTTTCATCCCCGTCAATTACCTCCTGCACCCTTATACTGACAGATTCTTCCTCGATCCTCATTTCAACGCTGTCTTCATCGATGCCATGCACACTCTTAATCCGGGTCACAATTGAGGTGTCGTTAGGCACCCGCAACGTATAATCTTCCATTCCCTGAGCATCATAAGGAGAACAAGCTTCCTCAACGATTTCAGGCGGTGCATCCGGCGGCACGTAAGTCACCGTTAGGGTGTCCGTTCTCGTATTGCCCGCCGCGTCTCTGGCCGTCACGGTTATTACATTATCGCCGCTGGATAGGGCGATGCCACTTTTGCTCCAGCTGCTCGTCCCGCTGCAATTCCCGCTGCCGCCCCGGCTGTTGGTCCACCTTACCGAGGTGACCGCCACGTTGTCCGAGGCCGTGCCGTCGATGTCCAACTGTGAATTGCGTGTCGTATAAGTTGA
>Ga0316190_10004653_pt1 | contig 10016 bp, 9 predicted proteins | sample Eddworburrow2_MG_FD_204929 | JGI IMG/M metagenome (GOLD analysis project Ga0316190, IMG submission 204929) | Coastal sediment microbial communities from Maine, United States - Eddy worm burrow 2 | ecosystem: Environmental > Aquatic > Marine > Coastal > Sediment | place: USA: Maine | collected... | reverse complement strand
TTGTAGAGAGTGAGTAATGTTAACAACAGGCTTAGTGAAAAGAAGGGGCTTTTTTCAATCAGTGCTTTTTTCCAATGTCCTATTTTCCTGTAATTTAAGCGGCCAAGGGGATAACCATCAAGGAGGAGAAATACAATGGGTAGAGTGACGGCCATGGGTTTTGACAGGAGTGCAAAAGTAAAAAAGATCAAGCAAAGGAGATAAAGCTGTTTTTGCTTCCCCTCTTTGTTTTCTACATAATGAAGATAAGTCAGGGTGGAAAGAAAAAAGAAAAAGCCGCAAAGAACATCCTTTCTTTCAGAGATCCATACAACGGATTCAACGCGAAGGGGGTGAAGGCCGAAAAAAAAACTTATTACTACAGATGCGACAACATCATTTATACCTGTCTTGTCTTTTAATCGGGTAACTTTAAAAAGCCTGATGAGGATAAAGAAGAGAATCACTGTATTGAGGGCATGGAATAAAATGCTTGTCAGATGATGCCCAAAAGGTTTTTCTCCCCAGATGAAATAATCTATTCCATGGGAAAGCATTGTAAGGGGGTGCCAGTTTGAAGGTCCACCATCGAAGAAAATATATTTAAGGAATTGTAAATTGAAATGTTTAATGGCCTGATTTTCGTAAATATATCTATTATCATCCCAGTTAACAAATTCATTTTGCAGCGCCGGGATAAAAAGAATAAAAGTAAAAAAGAAAATTAAAGTGCCAAGAGGAAATATATGTTTTTTATGAAATTCGGATATCATATTTACTTGATTTTGAAGATAAATGATGCCTTATGATATAGGTCTTTATACCGCAAATATAACTGTCTGTAAATGTTCTTTGGCCATATTCTTGCTTTTCCTTTGCTTTCCTTCTTTCCCTGCATATGTTAAATTATTGTCATGCCGATTGCATCGTTAAGTAAAAAAATCATAACCTTTTTTCTCTCCCGCAAGGTAGCGATTACGCTGCTTATTCTTATGACGGCGCTCCTTGTTTTGTCATCGCAACTACCTGATATTAATGCGATGGATGAAGATATGCGTCTCTTTTACCAGGAGGATCGCTCTTTTTCCTACAACTTCTCTAAAACCTTCGGCGGAACGGGTATTATTGCTTCCCCCTGGTTTTATGTCCTTCCTGTCTTTATTTTTCTCAGCACCCTTATTTGTACCATAGAGAGGTTAATTCGAAAAAAGAGGAAAGATATCGGTTTCTGGGGCTCCATGATTTTTCATGCCGGGCTCCTTTCTATTATTATTGCCGCCATAATTACGAAAGTAACGCTTTTTGAAGGGGAAGTACTCCTAACAGAAGGTTATACTTTTCCTCTTGGCCGTGAAGGTTATCTAAGGATTTCACGAAATCCTGATAGCGGTATTACGTTGCCTGAGGGCACTATTACCATGACTAAATACAAAAATATTTACCAGGGGGACTTTGCCATAGACCATGAGGCGAGTATTACTATTGACAGGGGGGGCATTCCTCTTGAGACGGAGATCAAGGTCAATCATCCCCTGGAAGTGGATGACCTTCAATACACACTCAACAAGTATGGCTTTGCACCTGCTTTTGTTGTGAAAGATGACAAGGGGGAAGTGCTGGTTGATGCCTTTATCAACCTTGTTGTCGTTCAGGGAAAAGAAGATTCCTTTGCAGTACCGGGGAAAAATACCATGATTTATGTGAGGTTTCATCCCGACTTTGAAATGACCGATGATGGTCCCCGTAGCAAATCGAGACTGCCCAATAATCCCGTCGTTGCCGTTAAGGTAAAAAGATGGGGGAAGGAATCCCGGTTCCTGCATATAAAACTTGGAAGTTCTGCTAATATTATGGGTTTCAATATTGCTTTCCCCGAGCTTAAATACTGGGCCCATTTTCTGGTGAAAAGAGATAAGGGTATTCCCGTATTTATTTTTGCTTTTTTTCTTGTCGTAGGAGGGCTCAGTATAAGGTTTCTTACCATGAAACAGAGTGTTAAGGGGGAAGAAAGAAAAGTGTGATTTACGGTAGAGGGTATGGAGAACATAGAGACAAGATTGAAGGGGATTGTTAGTTTTTTATTGTTTTGAGATAAAGGTTTTTTCCTGTTGTCGAAATGACAAGATATTTATGTGAAAACCTAAGATAATCAACGAGAATTTGTGCCAAAATAAATGGAATAAAACTTTTTAATGAAAAAAACAGTCTACATGGTTGCAGGTTCTCTTCTTATCTTTTTTGTCTTTGCCTATATTGATGAGTATGAAACGCTTATATTGCCTCTTTTAAAAGAGGACGCTCCCTCGGCAAAAATTGAAATGAGCAGTGATTTTACAGCAGAGAACCTTGCCGGATTTCTCAAAAAATTTAATGAGCAACTATCAAGCGCCTACGCTGCATCCAATCCGGGCAAGGCGTGGGAACTCCCGGCAACTGCCGAGGTGCAGCGCTCAATCCACGATGAACTGGTTTATAACCTGACTAACAATATTAGTGTTGAGAGCAAAGTTGCTGATATTTTAATCTTAAGAATTGACAGGATTTCTCCAACATCGAACCGGGTGGTGGTGCTTGAAACTAGCGATGGGGGAAAGAATGACAGTCGCAGGGCCGCCGTTGCCTATATTATTGTGAAAAGTGAAAAGGGATTGGTCGTTGCCGGTATGGAGTCCGTTGAAAGGAGCGAAAACCGTGGAGGTTCCACACAGTGACACTCATAAAAAAGAGCTGGGACTTTTTAGGCTCCAGAAACCTTTCTGTCTTCATCTTTGTGATGGGAACGGTTTTCTACCTTATTCTTTATGTGTTCAGCCTCATCGTTCCTGACTGGTGGCTCACTAACCTGAGCAACCTTCTTCCTTACAAAGTGCTTTATATTCTCTTTATCGTTAATCTCGTTATTTGCGAAATTAAATGGATACCCGCTGTTCTCAGGCGCTGCAAAAAAAGCCGGATTCCTGAGTCACTGGAAGAAGTGAACCGTTTTAGAGAAAAAGTTGAAGTGAAGGCCGATGCGCTTAATACAAATAAACTTGCTTCCTGGCTTAGGCGACGTCTTTACTCGGTAAAGGAGACACCTGCCACTAATTACAGCAGGGGCTTCCTTTTATTTTATGCAAGCCGCGGCAGATATTCACCGCTTGGCAATATCATGTTTCATGTTGCTTTTATCCTCATTATTGTGGGGGTATATATGAGTATGCAGTACCGTTTTGAGGGAAAGATTTATCTCATCGAGGGCCAGAAGTTTACCGGAAGTTATGGTGAGTATGCCAGTCTTCAGGTCGGGCCCGGTGCAGATTTTATGAAAATGCCCTTTCAGGTAAAAGATATTGAAACGAAGTTTTGGGAAAGCCATCTCCTTTTTACGGATCTCAGGGCAGATATTACAAGCGGCAACGAAACCTTTTCCGTTTGGCTAAGTGAGGCCGGTGATATTGATGGTCACCGTATAAGCATACAGGAAGTGAGTTATACCCTGAACTACATTTTAAGAGATAAGAGTGGCAGGACGGCAGACCGTGGCGCTGTTAATCTTGCCAATTTTGGCCCCGGTAGCTTTGACTCTTTCCATATACCCGGGTTCCCCTATAAAATTTCCGTTTCTATTTATCCCGAGGCGGCTATTGAGAAGGGGATTATTATTAACCGGTCCATGAACCTGAAAAATCCTGCCTACAATGTGAAGGTGATGAAAAATAAGAGGCTTCTGTACAACGGTGTTGTAAAGGGAGCCGGTCTTATCTCTTTTGATGGTTTTACACTCTCTTTTCCAAAAGTGAATTACATTGGCGCATTCAAGGTTGTCAAGGATCCGGGACTTAAGTGGATTATCGCTTCATTTGTGCTGATGATTGCAGGACTTGTTTGGCGAATGATTTTTTGCAGGAATGAGGTAGCAGTGGTAAGGGATGAGGGTTGCATTGTAATTTATGCCCGGTCTGACTATTATCCCGTTACATTAATGGAGAAATGTTGTAAAGTTGCAATAAAATCAAGGGAGAACCTTGAAGCCCTTTCTGAAAAAGGGGCCTAATCCCCGGAGAAAGGTTCAGCGAGAGTTTTAAGGGAAATCTAAAAAATAAGGGAAGACTTAATATGACAAACATTGAAGCTATATTTATCTGGATAGCTCTTTATATCTACTTTTCGAGCTTTATCTCTTTTCTATGGGGATTTGTTTTCAAGAAAGAGAAACCTATAATTTGGGGTTGGCGGCTGGCACTCTTTGGTTTTTTGCCACACAATATCAGTATGATTATAAGGTGGGTCGAGACGGGCCACGCACCTGTCATGCGTTCTTATGAAAATGCAACGCTCGGCGCCTGGTTTATTCTTCTTCTCTATTTTGTTATACGCTGGCGGAGTAAAAAGCTGGAAGTTCTCGGGTTAGCCATCGTTCCAATTATACTTCTCATGATAGGTAACGGTCTCATGTCAAAACCTTACCTTGAGCCCCTTTCGCCCCCTTTTAAGAGCAATTGGCTTATACTTCATGTCCTTTTTGCCTGGATAGCTTACGGTACATTCTGCCTTACGGCAGCCCTCGGTGTTGTTTATCTCTTGAAAAACAAGGCCCTCATCAATGAAAGGGAAGTGCCTTTTTATGAAAGGTTTCCTGATCTCGATACCCTGGACTATCTGCTTGTTAAAACGGCCATATTCGGTTTTATTGCTCTCTCCGTGGGGGTCGGCGCAGGAGCTATATGGGCTTACGGTCTCTGGGGCCGCTACTGGGGATGGGATCCCATCGAAACATGGTCTTTAATTACCTGGCTTGTATATGCTATCTATATCCACCTCGGTGTGACGCTCGGTTGGAAGGGAAAAAAGATGGCCTGGCTTGCTATTATTTCACTCTTTTTTGTTTTTATAACCTTTGGTGGAATCGGGTTTATACAAGGGATTCATACGACAGTTCTCTAAACTCACTTTTTTCTTTTTTGGTGCAGTTTAAAAGAGAAGAAGATTGTACTGTCCTGTTGTGACAACGTATTATTTTCCGTGAACACTGCTTCTTTTACGGTAAAAATAGTTTTGAAATAAAGAGAAATATATTTTATGTCCACACCTGAAATAACTTTCCTCATCGTTGCTGTTATTCTTTACCTGATAGCAATAACGGTCTGGCTTTTAAAAGTTAATAGAGTCCTTATCCTTTACCTGCTGCTTCCCCTGGCAATTACTACGCAGCTGCTTTCCGCTGCTATTCGATGGTATGAGGCAGGTCATCCCCCTGTTTTTGGCACCTATGAAGCAACCCTTGCCGCGTCCTGGTTTATGGTGGTGGCTACTTTTCTGGCTGTTAACAGGCACAGAAAAAGCGATCTGCTAATTCCTTTTATGCTTTTTCTGGCCCTTCTGCATATTGTCTATGGTTTGACTTTTAATACCTCCCATATACCTCTTACTATTTCTGAACAAAGTATCTGGGTTGATCTTCATGCTCTTTTTTCGTGGCTTGCTTACGGAGCTTACTGCATCGCTTTTGTTTTGTCTCTATTTTATTTGCTCAAAAACAGAGGTATGCTTACCGATAACCTTCCCTCACTAGAAATGCTTGATGAACTTATTTTCAAGTATATGACACTCGGTTTTATTTTCCACTCCACCATGTTTGCATTTGGGGCCTACTATTCGTCCATTCTCTATGGCAAATGGCTTGTATGGGATCCTGTGACGATACTTTGGCTTATTTCATGGCTTTTTTACGGGCTTATTATTCATTTGAGGCTTTTTTACGGCTGGACGAGGGAAAGAATGGCCAGACTTGTCATTGTTGGAATGGTGACGATCCTGGCCGGATACTGGTCATTAATATACGTACCCTGGGCTACGTACCACATCTTTGATATTGATCTTAAAATGCATGGGTAAGAGTGACGATGGAAAGAATTGATTCATTGAATAAAGTAACAATTTTTGGTAAGTTACAGGAACAAATGCTAATATATGAAGCAAGTGCTTAAAGAGCTTCTTTTGATGACAGTTCTACGTTAGGTGATATTATGAATAAAAAGTTTTATTACTTTCTTTTTGCTGCCCATATTGTGTTCTTCGCAGGTTGCGTTACTCTTTTTCAGGAGATGAATGTAACAAATCCTGACTTTTTAAGTAATACTGGAGTGAAAAAGGATTTTAATCCTCATGAAGGAGATAACTGTAATGTTTGTCATGTGGCAACAGTTAAAATTCTGAATTCTCCCAGCCCATCAAAAAAGGAAGCCTTGTCAAGGCAGTCGATGCGAACTGATCTTGTAAGATTATGTGATGATTGTCATATGGCAAGTAAATGGCCGCATCACTTAACAGGAGTAAAGCCAAAGATAAATATCGGAGATTTACCACTTGATGCGAATGGTTTGATTACTTGTGCGACCACTTGTCATCGTGTGCACACAGCTGATCCGGAATTGTCCAGGGGAAAGTTGAGGCATAGCTTTGATATATTATGCTACTCTTGCCATGACAAATAGATCGAGAGGATATTTCCCAATTGCTTTTCACGTATTTTTTCTGAAAACTACGTGAAAAGACATATTTTTCTTGAATCTGGCGGAACCATTCCATAGAATTATTAGTATTTTCAGTTTGACAGGGATAATCTTTTTTAACATTTGCTTTGCATGGATTTGCGATAATTGAATAATACTTTTGTAATGATTTCCCCCAAGGTTTTTTTATGATGAGAACAAATAATTTAATTTTTGTTCTTTTGATGGTTTATCTGTTTTTTTTTACCGGATGTGCAGAAGTCACTGTAGCTCGAATTGAAAGAAGTAATATTGATATAGCGTGGCCGCGGCCCCCCTTAAAAGCTAAAATCAAATTCATAGGTTCTATTTCCCGTATACAAGAGACCGGACTGTCAGAAGAGAAAGGCTTTCTTGCAAAATCCTGGGAAAAAATTACAGGGATGGATATTGAAGATTACCGGTTTTTAGCACCATACGGTGTCTCTGTTGATGAAGACGGAACTTTATATGTCGTTGATAGAGATAAGGCAGAAATTGTAGTTATTAATATAGATACTGGGATAACCTCTGTTTTTAGTGCTTTCCCTGATGACAGGAGTGGATTTAGTGAGGAGAGCGACTATCCTCTTGGCATAGCTGTTGCAGAAAACTTATATGTAACTTATCCAAAGAGTGGAAAGGTAAGGGTTTTTAGCAGGGAAGGACTTTTTAAAAAAGAATTTGGAGAGGCTTCAGGGCTGGAAAGACCGACAGGTGTGGCTGTTAATATTCAGGAAGATCGTCTCTATATTGTGGATACGACAAAGCATAATATTAAGGTTTTTAATTTAAAAGGAGACTTCATTTCTTCCTTTGGGAAGCGGGGAATGAAAGAAGGTGAATTTAACTACCCGACACACATTTTTGCAGGAAATGACGGGACTATTTATATAACAGATGAAATGAACTTTCGTGTACAGACTTTATCTAAAACGGGGGAGTTTTTGTCCACCGTTGGCGAGGTAGGGCAAGTGCTGGGAACATTTCAAAGTCCTAAAGGGGTAGCTACAGACAGCAATGGCAATATTTATGTGGCCGATGCCATGGCGGACCATATTCAGGTATTTAATAAACAGGGAGCCCTGCTAATTGCTTTTGGTGAAAATGGTTATGGTTATGGCCAGTTTGGGGGGCCAGCGGGAATGTTTATAGACAAGAAAGATCAGCTCTACATAGCGGATCTTTATAATCAGAGAATTCAGATTTTTAAGTATGTAGGGAGTCAATGAGATATATTAAAGAGATGAAGAGTCCTGTGAGGTATGATGCTTTGATCTTGGGGTTCATAGTTGTAATGTTATGCTGGGTAAGGCCTGCAAATCTTCATGCTGATATTGCTCTAACGAGGCACAATCTTTCGGCCTGGTCGCTTTATGCTACGAATGTCAGGCCTTTCAGTGCTGTTGACGTCAGAAGGAACAGGGTCTGTATTTATTGCCATACACCCCATAATGCCGACTCTACTCAGGCGCCACTCTGGGGCCATATGTCTTCGAGCGTAGCTGTTTATAATGTAATTAGTACAGTAACTATAGGTAAAACCCAGCCAAACGGGATTTCAAAAAAGTGTCTCAGTTGTCATGATGGTACAGTGGCTATCGGAGCGCTTGTTAATGGTAATCAAATTCTAATGACAGGAAATGATGTACTTAGTGAAAAAATGGCACCTACCGCGGCGGGATATTTAGGAACAGATTTGGTGAATAATCATTATCACCACCCTGTCTCTTATAATTATTCGACGGCTGCCTATCAAAAAAACCTGCTAGACCCTGGTGAAATGGTTTTACCCTTATCGGCATATAATAAAAAACACATGCTTGACCGTTTGGGTAGAGTGCAGTGTCATAGTTGTCATAATCCTCATAACGATGGTGGTAACTCTCAGCTCTTGATTTTAGTGGGAGTTGACGCTGCGCCGGGCGATCCCTTGTGGCGAAAGGAGTTGGATTGTGATTGTGGTAACTCTACCGTATGTGGCTCCTGCCATACGAGTGCCAGAGACGATGTTTGTGTCGCTTCGGAAGGAGATATCGTCTACGAGGGGGAGTGGCAAAGCCCTGCATATTGCCCTTGATATAAACTGGAGAACTGCTTTAAAGGTGAATTAAAAAAATGAGACAAAAGATTAAAATATCTGTAATTATTTTTCTTTTTTTTATACTTCTAATACCGATCAGAGTGGCGGCTGCCGGGGCAGAGTCTGTGCAGGACTTTCAAAAGCTAAAGATGAGAAGTAGAAGTGGCATGACTGTTCATGGGAGTTTGATAACGGGGGTGAGGTGCTCATACTGTCATTCAAGGGGTGGTGGCAGAGGGTTGAGTGACCATGAAGAGTGGGGCTGCCTGGTTTGTCACAGCGCGTTAAATGATGCTGAAGCTACCTCCAGGGGGCTTGGAAAAAAGAATCCGAGGATGCGGCAGAATGTATTTGGTCGTTTTCAGGCAAAAGAGAAGAAACTTGATATCCTGAGTGCATATAGGAAACAATATACACACCCTACATTATCCATAAAAGGTGTTCACGGAGCTCTGGAGGAGTTATCTGGAAATAATGAGGCTGAAAGGCATGCTGAATGTCCGGATTGCCATCATCGACATGAGGTTAGTCAGTGGAACAAATTGGGACCTATAGAAGTAATGAAGAAATCAGGTATGAAGGAGAAATTAAAAAAATTAAGAAACAGAGAGGTGGGCGAACCTGTCAAAGATTACGAATTATGTTTTAATTGTCATTCCGATAATAACAAACTTCCTGTTGACCAAACAAACAAACGAATGGATTTCGATGAAAACAATCCTTCATATCACCCTGTTCTTTCCGTCGGGAAAAATGGTAATGTTCCTAGCCTTATAAATGATTACACCGCTGAATCAATTATTACTTGTTCCGACTGTCATAATAATGATGACAAAAATGGCCCCCAGGGGCCTCACGGCTCAAATTACATGTTTATATTAAAAAACCGCTACTCAATTGAGGATGGTCTGTCTGAATCTCCCGGAGAATATGAACTATGTTATACTTGTCATAAACGGAGCAGCATCTTGGGGGACCAGTCTTTCACTTTGCACCGCATGCATATCGAAGGTAATCCCGTAACAGGTAATAAGGGAACCAGTTGCTTTACCTGTCATGATGCCCATGGAAGTGAGGAAAATACACATTTGATTCGTTTTAATAAAGAGGTTGTTTTTCAAAACCCTTCAACGAATGAGATAAAATTTGTAGATAAAGGGGAGCTTGAGGGAGAGTGTTCTCTCATGTGCCATGATACAAATCACAACCCTAAAGTATATTTAAGGCCCTAATTCATGAACGGCCCAAAGCCGTGATAAATTGAATGAATCAATGGGGGCCTGTTGGAAGGCTTCTATAAATTTTGAACCCATAAAGCAGGTATGACTCTTTGCTCGGCAATGGAGGCAGTATCTGCTTTATGGTTTTTATGAATAGAAAATCTTATTGATTTTAAGTTGATTAAGGGCTATTTATATAACCTTTAATATAACGTGATTTCA
>Ga0316190_10004652_pt1 | contig 10017 bp, 11 predicted proteins | sample Eddworburrow2_MG_FD_204929 | JGI IMG/M metagenome (GOLD analysis project Ga0316190, IMG submission 204929) | Coastal sediment microbial communities from Maine, United States - Eddy worm burrow 2 | ecosystem: Environmental > Aquatic > Marine > Coastal > Sediment | place: USA: Maine | collected... | reverse complement strand
ATTAGTGCAAGAAGACAAGATGAGATATATAAACCAGTTACACTGACTATCTCTTCATTGCTTCAAAGAACTCAGCATTATTTTTAGTTGCCTTTAATCGTTCTAACATGAATTCCATAGCACCAAGCTCTTCCATTGGATGAAGTAGCTTACGCAATATCCATATTTTTTGTAGCTCACTTTCATTAGTTAACAATTCTTCGCGACGAGTGCCTGAACGATTAATATTGATAGCAGGATAGATACGTTTTTCTGCAATAGTTCGATCAAGATGCAATTCCATATTACCGGTGCCTTTAAACTCTTCGTAGATCACGTCATCCATTCTTGAGCCGGTGTCGACTAATGCTGTCGCAATAATAGTCAGACTACCACCTTCTTCTATATTACGCGCCGCACCAAAGAAACGTTTTGGTCTTTGCAATGCATTCGCATCAACACCACCGGTGAGTACCTTGCCGGAAGCAGGGATTACCGTGTTATAAGCGCGAGCCAGGCGTGTAATTGAATCTAGCAGGATCACAACGTCTTTTTTATGTTCGGTTAATCGTTTAGCGCGTTCGATAACCATTTCCGCAACCTGCACGTGACGGCTGGCTGGTTCGTCAAAGGTGCTGGATATCACTTCGCCACGTACCGAGCGTTCCATTTCAGTTACTTCTTCAGGACGTTCATCAATCAGTAATACGATTAGGTGAACGTCTGGATGGTTGTGCGCAATTGATTGTGCGATGCTTTGCAGGATCATCGTTTTACCGGCTTTCGGTGGAGAAACAATCAATCCACGTTGGCCTCTACCGATAGGTGAAGCAAGGTCAATAATTCGGGGTGTTAAATCTTCAGTGCTACCATTACCCTGTTCAAGGGTTAAGCGTTCATTAGCAAACAGTGGCGTCAGGTTTTCAAATAAGATCTTGCCCTTGGCTTTTTCCGGGGTTTCAAAGTTAATCTCGTTAATCTTTAGCAGCGCAAAGTAACGTTCACCATCTTTTGGAGGCCGTATCTTGCCTGAGATGTTATCACCAGTGCGAAGGTTAAAACGTCTTATCTGGCTTGGTGAAACATAGATATCATCTGGACCGGCAAGGTAAGAACTACCTGCCGAACGTAAAAACCCAAATCCATCCTGCAGTATTTCCAATACACCATCGCCATAGATGTCTTCCCCTTTTTTGGCCTGGGCTTTTAATATTTCAAATATGACATCTTGTTTACGGTTTCGGGCCAAATTGTCGAGGCCAAGTTCGGAAGAGAGAGAAACAAGTTCTGAGGCTGGTTTTTGTTTTAGTTCAGTTAGGTTCATAGACTTTGAGTGTTGGTGAAAATAGAAATTGTAGTTAACAAACGAGGATCGTTTGCGAGATTAAAAAACGAATTTTTATTTTATGATTAGGGGGTTTGGTTTTGGTTATTTGATTGTTACTTAACCTATTGATTTAAAGTAGCATGCGTTTTGGCATACGTCCAGTTAATTTTTATGATTAATTTCTAGATGTTGGTGTCGATAAAAGCTTCCAGCTGAGATTTGGATGCAGCGCCAACCTTGGTTGCAGCAGCTTCTCCATTCTTGAACAAGATAAGTGTTGGTATGCCTCTGACACCAAAGGTTGCCGGGGTGCCCTGGTTATCATCGATGTTTATTTTGGCAACCGTTAATTTGCCTTCATATTGATTGGCTATTTGATCGAGGATTGGGGCGATCATCTTGCATGGACCACACCATTCAGCCCAAAAATCCAGTATTACAGGTAATTCTGATTTTAAAACTTCATCTTCAAAGCTTGAGTCTGTAACATGCAATATACTTTCACTCATTTAATTTGTAATCCTTAATAGTTAGTTCGAGGATGCAATTTCAACGAAATTGAAGACTAATTGCAAGCTTGATATTTAATGGATGTTTATTAACCATCAAATAATCCCTGATAAGTCTTCATATTTCCGGATAACTACATGACATCAATAAGCACAAATACCCCTGAATTCAAGCAGTTCGCATTAGATGAGCGTCTGTTGAAGGTATTAGATGATATCGGATTCAAAAAATGTACGCCTATACAGGGAGAATGCCTGCCATTGATACTGGATGGTCATGATATTGCCGGACAGGCACAGACCGGAACCGGTAAAACGGCTGCATTTTTACTCTCAACCTTCCATTTTTTACTCAAAAAGCCAGCGGAAAAGAGTGGCAGCCTGAGAGCATTGATCGTTGCTCCAACACGAGAATTAGCGATTCAGATACACAAGGATGCAGAAACCTTTAACAAGCATTGCGGATTAAAGTTGGGACTTGTATATGGTGGTATTGATTACGAGAAACAACGCACTCATTTAGCCAATGGAGTGGATATCTTGATTGGGACACCCGGTCGATTAATCGATTATTTTAAGCAGGGTGTCTATAAATTAAAGGATGTTGAGATCGTTGTTCTGGATGAAGCGGATCGCATGTTTGACCTTGGCTTTATTAGCGATATTCGTTATATCCTGCGGCGCATGCCAAAGCCTGAAAAACGTTTAAATATGCTGTTCTCAGCAACTTTATCGCATCGGGTGCTGGAGTTGGCTTATGAACATATGAATAGCCCAACTCTGGTTAAAATAAATCCAGAACAAGTGACTGCCGATAAGGTAACGCAAGTACTTTACCATGTAGCAAATGATGAAAAGATCCCGTTATTGCTCGGTTTGTTAAAGCAGATGGATCCGCATAGGACTATCGTCTTTGTTAATACCAAGCGCGCTGCTGAGAAGGTTTGGTCCTATTTGGAGGGCAACGGTATACATTCCGCGATTTTGTCCGGAGATGTTCCGCAAAAGAAGCGACAAAGGCTATTTAACGAATTTTCTAATGGTGAGTTAGCCGCGTTAGTCGCAACCGACCTTGCTGCGAGAGGCCTGCATATCCCTGATGTGAGCCATGTGTTTAATTACGATCTACCACAAAATTCGGAAGACTATGTCCATAGGATTGGTAGAACGGCGCGTGCCGGCGCTAGTGGGGATGCAGTCAGCTTTGGTTGTGAAGATTTTATTTATTCTTTAATGGATATTGAAGCTTATATCGGCTATCCCATACCGACTGCTCAAATTACAGAAGATTTATTATTAAGCCCCGAGCCACCCGTTAAACGAAAGCATCATGAACAAAGCCATTCCAGACATAAGAAAAAAACGGGAAGAGGGCGACCACAACGCTCAGGCAAACCAAGCGGACGAAGAGTTTAAGTCAATAATCGTTTTATCCATGTGCCTATCGCGGTAATTTCTTCAAGACATACCGAGTGCTGCATCATGTATTCATGCCACTCAACCGTATAGCCCAGAGCTTGCAAGCTCTGATGTGAAGAACGACCTTGTTCAATCGGGATAACGGGATCAGAAATCCCGTGTGCCATCATAATAGGCACATCTTTAATGTTGGACGCTTCATTTTCGAGATGGTCATGCAGCGGCAAATAACTCGATAGCGCCAGTATCCCGGCTAAAGGTGACGCATAACGTAGGCCCACATGCAGGGCTATAGCGCCGCCTTGCGAAAAGCCAGCAAGTATAATTTTATTGGATGCAATACCCGCTGCAATCTCAGTATCAATGTAGTTATTCACCAGATCCGATGATTCAATGATGGCGTCTTTGTCTTCCTGCTCACGTAAATTGGGTGATTTAACGTCATACCAGGCACGCATAGCCATGCCACCATTGATAGTAACTGGACGTTTTGGTGCATTAGGAAAAATAAAACGTATGCCGAGATCATCAGCTAAGCTTAGTTCCGGGACGATAGGCTCAAAGTCATGGCCATCTGCACCAAGCCCATGTAACCAGATTACGCTGGCCTTATGTGTGTCTCTGGGTTCAATTATTATCGCGTCTTGTTCGAATGACATCTTAAATCCTGTGTGTAAATGTTGATGGTATATCCTCTCAGGTCAGCCTATTTCTATTCAAGTCATTTTTCCTTTTGCCATATTTTGCTATGCTCAAGGAAATAGCGAACGACTCCGAGGACGCCAAAATGAATAGAGACAATAAAATCAGGATAATTAGATTGGGGATAATACTTATGTTGTTATCCTGTGTCTCTGCCTGTGGTCAAAAAGGCGACCTGTATATGCCTCCCAATACGAGTATTTCTGTTTCTGACTTCTCCAATACCGTCTGATTAATCATGTCTGAGTTTAATTATAAGGACGGTTTGTTACATGCCGAAGGGGTTTCATTGGCAGAAATCGCCAGTCAATTCGGCACACCTTGCTATGTCTATTCACGTAAAGCCATCGAAACGAGCTGGTTAGAGTTTGATCGTGCATTGCAAACGCAAAAACATCTGGTTTGTTATGCGGTGAAAGCCAATTCGAACATAGGGCTATTAAATATATTGGCTAGACTTGGTGCTGGTTTTGATATTGTTTCAATTGGAGAAATGGAGCGAGTCCTCCATGCTGGTGGCAGGCCCGACAAAATTGTTTTTTCTGGTGTCGGGAAAAGAAAAGATGAAATGCAGGCTGCGCTCAATAAAGGTATCAAATGTTTTAATGTAGAGTCAGTCAATGAATTGATACGACTCAATGAAGTAGCAGGTAAAATGCATATACATGCGCCAGTTTCATTAAGAGTTAATCCTGATGTTGATGCGAATACCCATCCTTACATTGCAACTGGCTTAAAAGAAAATAAATTCGGCATAACATTTCAGAATGCTGTAGCCGCATATGAACTCGCATCAGCATTACCAAATATCACAATTAAAGGTATTGATTGTCATATCGGTTCACAGATCACAACGCTTGAACCTTTCAAGGATGCATTATTAAAAGTCCTGGAATTGATTAATCAGCTAAAACAACTGGAAATTACCTTCGAGCATATCGATCTGGGCGGTGGGCTTGGAATCAATTATCAGGGTGAAGAACCTCCCGCAAGAAGAGATTATATTCAGACGATAGTTAGCACATTAAATAATCGCAATCTTGAACTCATTATAGAACCGGGTCGAAGCATTGTTGGTAATGCTGGCGTCTTATTAACAAAAGTGGAATATCTGAATAAAGGAGAAGAACATAATTTCGCTATAGTCGATGCCGCGATGAATGATTTGATTCGTCCCGCACTCTATGACGGCTGGCATGATATTAAACGTGTTATTGAAACGTCTAATACAGAAGAAGAAATTTATGATGTAGTTGGCCCGGTTTGTGAAACTGGTGACTTCCTTGGTAAAGGTCGGAAATTACATTTAGAACACGAAGATGTATTGGCAGTATGTTCTGCAGGTGCTTACGGTTTTACCATGTCATCAAACTATAATTCGCGACCGCGTGTTGCAGAGATCATGGTTGATGGTAATCAAGTTCATGAGATCCGAAAGAGAGAGCGTATTGAAGATTTGATGAATGGAGAGAGTTTGTTACCTGAAAAATAAACAGCATGTTAAATAAGTGCTAGACTTTATTTATGGCAATATCCGCAAAAGATTTATACGAGCAATCTCTGGAACTTGATGAGCAAGAGAGAACCGCCCTTGCTGGATTAATTCTTGAAAACCTGGAGCCAGCCGATGCTGATGTTGAACAAGCCTGGTTACAGGAAATTGAAAAACGAGTCTCGGAAATGGATGTCGGTACGACAGAGTTAGTTAGTTGGGAATCTGTACGTGCCAAACTCAGCAGGAAGCTGAATGCCTCTCCCGACAGTTAGTTTTAATCCCCAGGCATCTCTCGAAACAGAAGCAGCATTTGATTGGTATCACGAGAGAAGCCCTCAAGCTGCATATGCTTTTCTTTATGAACTAGATCACGCAATTACTCGTATACGTGAAGCACCAGAAGCATGGCCGCTTTACGGAAATCTTTGCCGCAGATATATTTTTCCAAGGTTTCCTTTTCAAATAATTTATCGGATTGTAGATAATACAATTCAGGTCGTTGCGGTTGCACATGGGAGAAGGCGACCAGGTTATTGGAAAGAGAGAGTGAAGGAATAATATTGGATATTAACTTTTTAGATTTTGATTCTTTTAAACGTTGCTTTTCGTCTTTATGACGCTTCACTTTTATTCAAAGAAAAGTAGGGCGCTATCAAGCGGAAACAAATCTATAATAGAACTTCAATATTAAATTCAATCTAAAACTTAATGTTCAACGCATCATCAAATAAGAACAAAGGCATTCGATATGATTAAACACAAAAAATATATTGGAATTATTTCCTCGATTTTTATATCTGCGTTAGGTGGTTTTATTTTAATGCAGAGTGTTAGTGCAGAACCAGAGATGACGGTGTATAAGTCGGCGACCTGTGGATGTTGTACTAAATGGATTAAACACATGGAGGATAATGGCTTTCAGGTTAATGCTATCGATGTATTGGATGTGAATCTTGTAAAGCAGCAGTATGGTATTAGTTATGAACATGCTAGTTGTCATACTGCGGTGGTAGATGGATATGTGATAGAAGGTCATGTCCCTGCCTTAGATGTGAAACGTTTATTATCTGAAAAACCTGATGTGCTTGGTTTGTCTGTGCCAGGCATGCCTGTTGGTTCGCCGGGCATGGAGATGGGAGATCGAGTAGATCATTATTCTGTTATTGCTATGGACAAAGATGGTAACGCCCAGGTCTTTAATCAGTACTAAGAATGCAACGCATCCCCGAACCAGAATTGATGACCGATGAAGCGCAAGCCATCGCTTATGCCAATGCCGATTTTGAAGAACCGCATAATCATTTCATTGAATTATTAAAAGAGTCTATTGGAGATCAACTTCCTGATTCAGGAACAGCGATGGATCTGGGTTGTGGTGCTGCGGATATCAGTATTCGTTTTGCAAAGGCTTTCCCAAATTATCAAATTGATGCCTTGGATGGTGCCGAAGCGATGTTGGCTGAAGGCGTAAAAGCGGTAAACGCATCAGGATCAACACAACGTATTCATCTTATAGAAGCTTATCTACAGGAAACGACGTTGGTGAATATGGAGTACGATCTGATCTTCAGTAATAGTTTATTGCATCATTTGCATGATCCAATGTTGTTATGGAATGCGATTAAGAATGCCAAGGGTAAGCCTTCAGTGTTTATTATGGATCTGATGCGGCCTGAAAATGATGACATGGTCGATACTTTGGCCGATAAATATGCTCGAAATGAGCCGGAAGTTTTGCAGCGGGATTTTCATAATTCGTTAAAAGCTGCTTTCACTCCAGAGGAAGTCGTATTACAGTTAGCCCCCGCTGGACTTGAAGGATTCAAGGTCACAGTGGTTTCTGATCGGCATATGACGATTAGTCGCTAATAATGACGCACTAATATAGTGCAAGTGTAATTTAATTGCACCATTGCGGTGCTTTTTGCATTTTGGGTCAGGGTCTAACTATCTGATATTTAAGCACAATATGCCTTTTAGAGTGTGGCATGCTAAATGCAAAGACCTGACTCATAAAAAGAAGAAATACAGTATTTAGTCGGGTCTGAAGCAGGCCTCATGGCTGATTCATGATTTTGTCTTAAAAATTTAAACCAAATTATTGACCAAACATTCAGACTTAGGAGATAACGATGTCCGATAATGTAATGAAACTAATAAAGGAACACGATGTAAAATTTGTCGACATGCGTTTCTGTGATACCACTGGCAAAGAACAGCACGTCACCATACCTGCCAACACTGTTGATGACGATTTTTTTGAAGAAGGCAAAATGTTTGATGGTTCTTCAATCGGTGGTTGGAAGGGTATAAATGAATCAGACATGGTTCTAATGCCAGAACCTGATACTGCTGTAATTGATCCTTTCTTTGATGATTCTACTTTGGTCATTCGTTGCGATGTGCTCGAGCCAGCAACAATGGAAGGCTATGGGCGTGATCCGCGTTCATTAGCAAAGCGTGCAGAAGCTTATTTGAAATCAACCGGTATTGCAGATACTGCTTACTTTGGTCCAGAACCAGAATTCTTTATCTTCGATGAAGTTCGTTGGGGTGATGAATTACATTCCGCATTCTATGAAGTTGATTCAGATGAGGGTTGCTGGAATAGTGATCGACTCAGTGAAGACGCTAATATAGGCCATCGTCCTGGTGTTAAAGGCGGATATTTTCCTGTTCCGCCAGTGGATTCTGGACAGAATATTCGTTCAGCCATGTGTACGGTTCTTGAAGAAATGGGCATCGGTGTTGAAGTCCATCACCATGAAGTTGCAACAGCAGGACAAGCCGAAATTGGTACCGTGTTTAAAACATTGACCAGAAAAGCAGATGAAATGTTGATCCTCAAGTATGTCGTGCAAAATGTTGCGCACAGCTACGGTAAAACAGCGACGTTTATGCCGAAACCATTGGTTGGTGATAACGGTAGTGGTATGCACGTTCATATGTCCCTAGCAAAGGCTGGAGAGAACCTGTTTGCTGGTGATAAATATGGCGGTCTTTCGGATATGGCGTTGCATTATATTGGTGGTATTTTCAAACATGCCCGTGCGCTTAATGCGTTTACCAATGCAAGTACAAACAGTTATAAACGATTAGTTAAAGGTTTTGAAGCGCCAACCATGTTGGCTTATTCAGCACGTAATCGTTCTGCTTCTTGTCGTATCCCTTGGGTTTCAAGCCCTAAGGCGCGCCGTGTTGAAATGCGTTTTCCAGATTCATGTGGTAATCCGTACTTTACATTCGCCTCATTGATGATGGCTGGTCTTGATGGTATTCAAAACAAGATTGATCCAGGTGAAGCCTTTGAAAAGGATTTATATGACCTGAGTATTGAAGAAGAAAAAGATATACCAACCGTTTGTTCTTCTCTAGATCAAGCGCTAGAAGCACTTGATAAAGATCGTGAATTCTTGACAGCTGGTGGCGTATTTACCGATGACATGATTGACGGATACATTGCCTTGAAGATGGAAGAGGTTACGCGTTTTCTTAGCACGACTCATCCAGTAGAGTTTGATATGTATTACAGCTTGTAATCTGAGAGCGAGTTAACATAATCGAATAAAAGCCCCCGAAAGGGGGCTTTTTTATTTACAGGGATGTAATGTATGCTGCGAGCGCATGAATGCGCAGGAGCAGTGATTGAACTGTTTGTTATTAATGCTAGTCTTAGGTTTATGAATGTTAAATTTCTATTATTTGTAAGCCTGATTTTTGTTCCGCTTGCTTATGCCGAGACTGTCTATAAGACTGTGGATGCTGAGGGCAATACCGTTTTTTCTGATGCCCCATCAGAAGGAGCCGAAGAGATAAAAATTAAGAAGGCGCAGGCAATTAATCCACCTAAAGCCAGATCCTTTAAGCTATCGCCAGAAGAAGATATTTCAAAGAAATTTAATTACACCAAGCTTGTAATAGCGAGCCCTGAAAATAATTCAACAGTTCATGGTGGCGATGGCAACGTAACTATTTCAGTCACACTAGAGCCGGAGCTCACTGAAAAGGATGTCATTGTGTTGTTCATGGATGGCAAGGAGATGCTAAGTGGAAGGGCGCCGCAATTTTTATTGGAGAATGTTGACCGAGGCACACATAGCATCTCTGTAGTGGTGAAAAATGAAGATGATAAAGTGCTCAAACGCTCTGCTAAAGTTACATTTCATGTTCGCCGGATTGCCCAATTGTCACCTGAGCTTAAGTCTGACCCAAATGTGCTTACACCGTTAAACCCGCCGAAAACGCCGAAGCCGGATGTATCACCAACTAATCCACCAAAACCGGTTATTCCAGTCTCTTAGACGGATAAATAGGAGCATAATATTGTGAGATTTTCTGTATTTAGCTATGCTTTACCTATGCGCTTAATCATCAGTTTACTATTGTTGACCGTTATAGACTTTGCCGTTGCAGAGACTGTTTATAAAACGGTAGATGAAAACGGGAATATTATTTTTACTGATAAGCCTTCTAAAGACGCTGAAGAGATAAAGCTTCAGGAACTGCAGACGATTAAAAACCCTAATCCAGCTAAGTATACTCACAAGCCAAAACAGGATAATAAAGACAAGGGAAAATTATATAAG
>Ga0316190_10004650_pt1 | contig 10018 bp, 10 predicted proteins | sample Eddworburrow2_MG_FD_204929 | JGI IMG/M metagenome (GOLD analysis project Ga0316190, IMG submission 204929) | Coastal sediment microbial communities from Maine, United States - Eddy worm burrow 2 | ecosystem: Environmental > Aquatic > Marine > Coastal > Sediment | place: USA: Maine | collected... | reverse complement strand
CCTCGATTCATAATTCAAACTGCTGTTTATTGGCCAGCCAGATACTTCGCGGCTCGGCGCAGATACCCCGGCATCTTATCTTCACCATAACGCGGGATATAGCCGTTGGTTGAGAAATACACGCCGACAAAGTCCCGCTTTGGATCGATATAGATTCCCTGGCCGAGATTCCCATGTTTGTATAAGGCGCCATCGTCGAATACCGCGTCAACTGGTTGTGTCATCCACTCGTGAAACCGGTCTCGCCGGGTGCGGGGCATTGGTCTGTTCTGGCAAACTTGTTAGCGCGCTCTGGTACGGCCGGAAACCTCACCACGGACGCTCACATTGCAGCTTTGGCGATAGAACACGGTTACACCGTTTGTTCTGCGGACAACGACTTCAAGCGCTTTGCAGGGGTGAGTCATCTGAATCCATTAGCAGACGAATAGCAGGCTGCAATAAAATAAAGGCCAGCGAAACCGCGTGCCTCTGCTGGTGGCGATACCGTCGACGGCCATCCCCTACATTAGGGGCCATCTGAATCTTCGGCAGTGGGTGATCAAAGTCGCTCTGAGGCTTTCGCGCCTGGCCGCGCGAAGAGCACCGATCGGTGTTGATCGCCTTCGAATGCCGAAGGCTGTCGATAGCCGCCAGCGCTATTCATCGCTTGTCCTTGCCCGTTGACGGGCTGGCCCCCCCGGAAACCCGGGGAGCTTCATCCAGTAAGGAACGGCCGACGCACTCTCTCTCCGGAGCCGGTGTCACGGGTCGCTGGTTTCTCCTGAAACGCCCGCCGCGCCGTCCACGCCATCAGTTGATACGGCTTCGCTCGCGTGCTTGAGGTCGAGGAAGTCTAGCGTCTGTCGTTCGAGATAATCATAAAAAGGGTTCCAGCGCAGCCTTAGCATGGCGGCTGGCGTGAGTTGCAGAACGCCGTTCTCGCCACGCATGGCGGTATCTCCAAGCAACAGGGCGTCGGGCCGCTGCGGCGGTTCGGTTCCATACAGCGGATCGTCCGGTGCGAACGGCAGCGCGACGTGCGCCAGGGAGAAGATATCGCGTGGCCACTCCAGGTCCAGCGGGTAGCGCTGGAGTTGCGGATCTTCGGAGCTGCGCCGGACCAGGAGCATACGGTGCGAGGTCGGGTTCTCGATGGTCAGGAAACTCAGCGTGAAGGTGGGGGCGGCGCGGGCCAGCAGGGATTCCACGCGAGGTCCGTCGTCGTTTCCGATCAGGGGTTGGAGTTCGCGCAGACGGTTGATGTCGAACATCACCAGTTCGTGCCCTCCCTGCGGCAGCTTCGCGAACAGGGTCTCCACGACGGCGGATACCGACACGGTGGCATCGGCCACAGACTGGAATGCGAGGATCGGCGGCAGTTCGGCCAGTTTCCGGGTGGCGCCCAGTACATCGATATCGTCGCGGATTCTGGACGTGAGGCGATAGACCTGGTCGCCGGCATTGACGGCGAAGGAGTTGTATTTGAAGGGGTCGTACTCCGGAAGGATGTCGGTCCATTCGAGCTTTTCGAGGCCGAGCAGGTGGCCCAGGCGCGCCTGCCAGACCGCGAAAGCGGCGGCCGGCGACACGCCGATGGCGGGGGAGACCAGTACGATCTTCGCTGCAGGGGGCTGGTCGGCTCCCTGCAGAGTCTGCAGCGCATAGTGCACTGCAAGGGCGCCGCCGTTGGAATAACCGACGATATATAGCGGCTTTTCGCCCACCTGCTTGCTCAAATGCGCCATCGCCAGTTTCACGGCGGCAGCCATGTCCTCCCAGCGAAAATCGGTAAGGCCGGAGGGTATAGTGCCGTGCCCCGGCAGCCTCAGTCCTGTCACCCAGGCACCGCTTTCATGCAGGCTTTTCCCAAGGGTGTGAAGGCTGTAGGGCGAATCGGACATGCCATGGAGCAACAACACGCCGGCAACGGGGCTCTGTGTCTTCAGTTCGAATGTCCGGTTCCAGTTGCGCTCCTGTCTTTCGGGGTCCGACAGGCTGCGGCGAAAGTAGCGATTGATGGCGCGCCGGTCCTCCGGCCGGGTACGGGCATAGATCTCTGAGTCCAGCGTCCGGAACAGTCGCTCCTCGAGGGCGAGATAGTCTGTAAAGCTCTGAACGTCCGACTCCGTGGTGAACTCTCCATCGAGGAAGGTTTCATGCCAGGGACTGAGGTCTGGTTTCGACTCGATGAACGCGACATAGATGGCGATGACGGCGACTATCGCGCCGGCAGTGCCATAGCCCAGGGCACGCAGAAAGAAACGCAGAAACTTGCTTAGAGAACGAAACATGTTGCACCGGGATACGATTGACCTGGTCCGCATGTTATATCGGGTGGTGGCAGAGAGCCCGGCGAATTATTTTCTATGGACGGCGGATCCGTCGGTGCTGGCAAAAACTGTGTCTGGGTCAGTTCCGGAACCGGCAACGATTCACGCCCTGCAGAGCGGTGTTGGCGGCCTTGGGCCCGCGTGGGTTCATGCCCACCCACCTGATGCGGTCCCGGTTGCCGTGCCCTTCTTGGTGGAAGGCAATCTGCTCGTCGGACCATTCAATCGGTTTGCCGGGCTTAGCGACGATGGCTTTACTCGACATGAACTCGGCGACCATCGCCCGCGCTCTCGCAGGATCCTCTGCCTGTAGTCGGTTATACAAACCGAGCTTGTCCCTGATTGTTGCGCGGTTTGGATCTCCCCTTGCCGCCCCGCGCCAACCGGAGGGACGGCGTTGGATTTTGTTCAACCTGCTTCAAGTTGCCTGAGCAGGCGCTGGAAATCGGGGTTGGTGCGCAGCAGTTCCCGTCCGGCGCTGATCAGCCTGTCGACCTGCTCGTCGCTCAGCGCAAAGCTGGTCGGGATTTCGTTGAAGTAAGGTTGCTCTGACGGGGGCAGATCCGAGAAGCCGATGCTGACGAAGGTCGAGCCGACCGGATGGTCAGGGGTCGAGAAAATTTCGGCCCAGCGCGCAATAGTATTTTTCATCAGTGTCAGTGTGGCGGCATTGTAGCGATGGAGTTGGATGTCGGACATGGCACCGACTGTCTCTGCGATTGATGGTTGCTTGTTGCTCATGTCCATTTCGGGTTCGGGGTCGGTGGCGGCATCGACGCTGATAAAGGCGAAGTGCCTGGGCAGCGGCCGGCCCCGGAGCCGGGCATAGATGCCCCTGATGTCCCCGCCAATCTCCAGGACCTCGTAGCTGGCGCGCAGGCCCAGATTGTCGGTAATCCCCCCGTCCACGAAATGCGCATATTGCCGCTTGTCGCTGTCATAGTAGGTGGCCAGGCCGCGCGCGACCTCCTGCAGTTCCGGGTCCTGCTCGGCCCTGGCCATGGCCTCGCGCAACCACGCTGGCTCACCCTGCTTGCAGTTTGCGTAATTGCGTACGACTACAGGGTTGAAAAGGACTGGTACCGCGGACGAGGCCGCGACCGCCCGGGCTACCGGGAAGGTCGACAGATCCGAACACAACAGGTCGAAGTACTCCTGGACGAAAGAGAAGCGGACCCCATAGCCCAGATCTGAGGCATTGATCAATATCAAGGGGGCATCATCGACGCGCCGCATATCGGCGAACGTGGCTCCGTGGAATATGTTGCGTTCGTAAAACTGGATCGCCATCTCCGTCCTGCCGGTGGATCGGAACCACTGCACGGGGTTCAGCAAACGGTGGATCAAGTTGCTCTGCACGTTACGCCTGAGAAACGCGGACTCGAAGTCTTCGAATAGGCGATCGCCGTGCAGGCCATAGTACGCGGAGGTAAAGCTGCCGCCCGAGACGGAGCTGATCCAGTCCACCTCTTCGAGCAGGCTGCGATGCCGCCCATTGACCACCACGACAGTATCGCGCAACTCCTTCAGGACCCCGTAGGCGAGGGCCGCCGCCCGTGTGCCGCCGCCGGAGAAGGCAAGCGATATGCCCAGGTCGCCGTAGTCGTGGTTGCGGATGTATTCCTTGATGGAATAAGTGCCTGATTGTTGCCCGGTCGTGGCCAGGGGTTCATTGACGACGCGCCCATAAGAGGTACAGCCAGCGACGAACAGCAGTGTTGAAGCGATCAGCAGAAGTCTCAAGCCATGTCTCCTACAGAAGACGCCACGGGGTGCACGCGGCTTTGACTGAATTCGCTCTCCTGCGGTGGGAAAATTGGCGAAACGACGCTCGGCCGGCAAGGTCGGCACGCTCTGCCCGGTGATCGTGGCCCCTGGAAGCCGGACTGGGCTCACCTTAAATGATGCTTGTAAAAAGGGAGCATGCATGTAAAGGGTCACCGGTGCCAGGTTCGCGTAGGGATCGGCCTCCGTCGCAGGTACAGCTCAGTTGTCGGCGTCATCACGACCCCGGACCAACGCCATCCGTGAAGTACCCGTACCGGCCGATTCCAACCCATCAATGACTTCGAGCTGCAAGCAGAGGACTTGCAGCGGAGACCCGGGGCTTCGCGATCTGCAAATGACTCGGAAGCAGGTGCAAATCCTGAACAGACGACCCTCAACCCGCTTTTTCGGCAGTCTTGCCGTGTGTCTCGTCGAGGCGTTGTCGGATTATCTCCGCCCAATGGTCGATCGCCTTTTTAGTGTAATCCCATTTCGAATAGGCGTCCACGTAGCTTGTCACTCCCTCGCCGATGCCCTTCGTCCACTGAAATTTCTTCCCCACCTCGGTCTCGACGAAGGCCGCAAGCTGTTGGCTGCTTACGCTGTCCAGCGCTTCCAGTTCGATGGTCGCCTCGCCGGTAAACGGGGTGGCGCCGGCCTCCTTCGTCGCCGCGCCGACACCGGCCTCGCCCACCCACATGAAGGGCACGATCAGGCTCGTCACCGACGCCTCGGGCTTGTTCGGCACGACGTCGGTCAGCGCGACACGCAGCCGCAGCACGTCCGGCCCCGCCTCCCCCACCATCGGGTAGGCATCACCCACCGCCTTCTCGATTGCTTCGTAGAAGTAGTCGGTCAGCATCTTCAGCTCGTCCGGGTCGATCCCCTTGTACTCGCTGTCATCCTTGAACCACACCTTGATCCGATCCACCAGCAGCTTGTTGTACTGGCCGAGATCGGCAGCGGGGTCGCGGTAACCGTAGGCCCCTTCCTCGTTTTTCGACGGCCGCAGCTTGGAGTAATCGGTCAGGAAACCCTTGGTCTGATAGTCGCCTAACACGGGGGCGTCGGTCGCAGATTGCGCCGGCACGCCCAAGGGCAGCATGAAGAGAGTCCCGGCAGTGAGCACGGGGAGCAATAATTTCAGACTCATTCCGATGGTTCCTTAATTGAATAGATCGTTTTGTCGTGTAGCCGATGCCCAGGCTCAGGCTGCGATTGAAGTTGCTCTGCCCCTCGGACGACTCCCGGTCGGCGCAGGCCAAGTGGGTTTGTAGCTTCGGTAGCGCATTCCCTCTCAAGGGTTGCGCCGGATCTCGCCAAAAAGCAGGCTTCCGACCGCACCGGCCGCCGCACCCTTGCCGGCATCGCCAGCAATGCCGCCGACAACCGCACCCTTGGCCGCGCCACGCACCAAGTCTTCCGATGCCGTCGTCCCGTAGCCCGGATCCTTCGTCATGCCGCCGAACAGCGCGCCACCCACCGCACCGGCCGCTGCACCCTTGCCGGCATCACCGGCGATCGCGCCGATTACCGCGCCCTTCGCGGCCCCACTCAGCGTATCGTCGGTCACCGAGCGCTGGGCGAGGGCCGTCGCCGTCGCCAGCGCAGCCGTGACAAGCACCATCGCTGCCGCCAGCGGCTTCATCTCACGTTTGATAACGATCATTCGGGATCCCCTCGAACATATTCCGCCGACATCCGCCATCACAGGTTGGCACAGGTGCCGAAAACCACGTAGCCGAGCCCGTCGGCCGCCGAAACCACCGTCATCTGCCCAGTCGACCGGTTGACGGTGCTGCTCCACCCATCAGCCTCGTCCACGCCCTGCAAGACCGTCACATCCCCGGCTTCGGTCACTTCGCTGATCACGGAAACGCGTTTGTTCCCACCGGCCCGCGCCGACTCGACCACCTTGCTCGCGATATCAATCTGGAACAGGACGGGCAGATTGAAAGTCTCGGGCGTCCCCCGGTCACACTCACCCGCCGGGGTACACTCCACGACCTGCGTGGCCGCGCAGACCAGGGGTTTTGAATTGTCCAGGGCCGTGTCCGCCGCAACACCCTGGGCCGCCAGCACCAGGCTACCGGCCATTACGAGCTGTTTGCACTTCATCTGTCATTTCCTCGCTTTGCCACCGACTTTACTGGACTGGCCCTGTGATCTGTGAAAGCATTTAACCGTCGCGCTCTTGGCCGTGATAGTGTTTTTGAGGATCAAATCTGGCACGGAACCGCAGATGAGCAATCTCTTCCAGAACCCGGCCCTAAACGGGGCAATCGGCCGGGAGCACGATAGGCGGCAAGACCGCGGCTTGCGGATAAATCGCCGCCGCCCCGAATTCGTGGCGGGTTTGCCGGTGAGGGAATCCGAGAGCGTCCAGCTGGGGCCGGGAACGGCGGAGTACAGGTCGCAACGCCTTTCTGGTCGTGACCTCTTCGCATTGTCTTACAGCGTGGCGCCCAAACTTACAATCCATACGGTCCCTAAGAACGACTGGGCCGTCCTGCTGATGTCGCTCAACCCGCGGTCTGGAATGTTCTTCAACGGACGTACGGCCCGGCCGTTCGATATTTTTCTTTCGACGGGGCCCGACGGTTATATGTCCACCGGCGAGGACCGCTGCAATGTCGCGGTCGCAATCCGCAAAACCCGCCTGATCTCGACCTGCTCCGCCGTTGCAGCTGTCGGGACCGAGGACGTCAGGTTGCACGATCTCCTCCTTCCGCGGGAACAGCTCGTTGGCCGGTGCCTGCACCAAGGGCTTTTCGGTGTTGCAGCGGAGTCCGATGGGAAACCGCTCACGGAGGGTGAGTTCGCGTTGTCGGAAGCACTGGAAAACGACCTCATCTGCCTGCTCGCGACAAAACTCCTCCCCGCCTTGCGCCGGGGCACAGAAGCGAATCTCTTCCGGGTAAATGCGCTCAGCGTGGTGCGCGCGGCCACTGCCGCGTCGAAGGCGCTGCCAGCGCCAAGCCTCGCCGATCTTTGCGCGGCCGCGGGTGTCAGCCAGCGTTGGCTCCACAAGTGTTTCACGGACGTCCTTGGCGTGTCGCCGTACCACTATATTCGCCTTGCACGGCTGTCCAAGGCGCGCGAATTATTGTTAGCGTGCGAGTCGACCCCGACGTTGGTTAAGAGCATCTCGCTGTCGCTCGGGTATCGCTTGAGCGGCCGCTTTGCCGCAGATTATCGGTCTCTCTACGGAGAGAACCCTTCCGACACGCTTCAGAGACCCCGGCGAGTCTGAGCGCGCGCCGAGCCGTCCGGTCAGGCGCTGTGGTTGTGGCAGCATGTCGGGCACGCTCGCGATCCACATTACGCCCGCTCGGTCAGCATTCAGCCGCGTCGATTTGCGGATGACCGCGAGTTCGTGATCGCCGAAGGGGGTATCGCGTCGGGGCAACTAACCAGACCTGCGCGTATCCCGCACTCCGGACCAAGGCGAGGTTCGGCGCCTGCGCCGACGCAGTCATACGATCCATGGGATCGTTCGTCGGAATCAGCGGTTCCTGGTCCTGACTGGCCCGCTCGTATCCATACACCGGCAAGCCTGCCACGATGCCGTGGCGCAGGGGACCTACCGGCGTAACACCACCTGCCAATGCATCTCAATCCCGGTCGAATAGCTCGTATCAAGGCGATTCGGTCTGGATGAGAAATCTTACATCGAGCTGAGTGCCAGAATTGATCCTCGCAAGTTCGCCGCTGTCATGAGTTTTCTCCCGATAATCCCCAATGACTCTTGACCGTCGCAGAGCCTGTCTGAAAGACAGGCAGCCCTTTTATGCCTGTCTGCCGGAGGTGTGATGCTATGAGAATCAAATAGACGAAAAAGGTTTCAGCCTCACTCGCGGTCGAACTCGTCAGCCACACCTTGACGATATCGCCCAGGAGGCCGCGCTGACGATATTTACCGATTCGCCCGCTGAGACCGGCACACGAGCGGTCGCGAAACATGTGGTGACGACCGAAGACTCGCTGACAGAGAAGGCTCAGTTCATCGACCCGTAACTTTGGCAATAACGGAGACTTTAGTGAATCTGTCAAACAGAGCGGCAACATTGTTGCTCATCGTGTCGGCCGCCGTATCGCTTGGAGCGGCCATTCAAGCACAGGCCCAATCGCAGAAGGACGCGGTACATCTGAGTAAACAGCTGAACAATCCGATTTCCAGTTTGATCAGCGTCCCTTTGCAGCTCAATTACAACGAGAATATTGGCCCCGACGACGACGGTTCGAATTGGACCCTCCTCGTTCAGCCGGTGATACCTTTCTCGCTCAACGAGGACTGGAACCTTATTTCCCGTACGATCCTGCCGATCCAATGGACCGACGATATCCCGAGTGGCGCGGGTAGCGACTTCGGACTTGGGGATATCACGCAAAGTTTCTTCTTCTCGCCGAAGCAACTTACGGCGGGCGGCTGGACATGGGGCGCCGGTCCTGTGATTGTGCTGCCGTTGTCGCAGGCCTCCGACAGCCCCATCTTCGGGGCCGGTGAATGGGCCGGTGGCGTCACTGGCGTAGCCTTGCGCCAGACCGAATCTGGATGGACCTACGGCGCGCTTGCCAATCACATCTGGGATTTTGGAGGTGATACAAGTATCAGCAACACCTACCTGCAACCATTCGTGGCCCACACCACACCACACCAACGGCGTGGACCGTCGCGCTGAATACCGAATCCACCTACGACTGGAAAGCCGAGGAATGGTCCGTTCCTATCAACCTTATGCTGTCTAAGCTGGTGCACTTCGGCAAGCAGCCGGTCAGTTTTCAGGGCGGCATACGCTACTGGGCCGACAGTACGGATGCAGGGCCGGAAGACTGGGGCGCGCGTTTCGCTGTGACCTTTTTGTTTCCCAAGTGAGGCGTAGCGGTCTATTCCACCCAGGCATCGAAGATCGACTTGGAGCGCGACTATTGTCTCGATCCATATGATGCCTTTGGCCCGGAATGGATGATTGACATCAACATCACGTCGGTAGTCCCGAATTCGATCAACAACCGGATCAGGGACAAACGATCCGCCGGAACACCTACCAAACAAACAGAGGATTAGAAATGGCAGACCAATTGAAGAAAATCGACACACCGTGGTGGATGCTCGATTTGTTCAAAGCGATCGACACACTCGAGTTGTCGCCGGATGGCGGTTTTTCGATCTTCGCCGATGATGTCACGCTGCAGTTCGGTCCGAAGACGGTTCATGGCATCGAGGACGTGAAGAAATGGTTTGTGAAGCTCGACGAGCCTTTCATCACCCAGCACAAGGTGGCAAACGTCTTCCAGTTTGGCCGCGCCTACTTCATGCAGGGCAGCGCCGTGATGCGCAAGAAGGGCGCCGCGCCAGACAAATCCTTCGAGGCCGCGCCGCTGTTCAACCTGCTCTGGTTCAACGAGGACGGCAAGATCATCCGCTACGTCGTGGACTTTCCACCCGAGGCCACCGCTGCGTCTGACGCCTTCTGACGACCATAAGCGCCTCGAGCCGACAGCCGTTCCGTCCAGTGAGAGGGAACGGTCCCGGTCGCCGGAACGAACGACCAGAGCGGGGAACTAACGTAAACGTTCACTAAGGAGACACTGCCTTGAAACCAACTCAGAAGACCGTCTACGACGCCATTGCCCAGGCCGCCAAGCTGCCTACTCCGGCCGAGTCGATTTCCGTTGAGCAAACGCCCACCTACCTGAAGGAGCCCATGGGAACCGCTGACTTCGCCGTCGGCGTGGTTTCGGCCCTCGGCGCGAGCGTCGCCGAGCTGGGCGAGGCCCGTGGGCTGCCGCCACAGCAGGTCTCCGTGGACCGCCGACATGCGCTCTTGAGCCTCAACGATGGCATGTACCATTACATGAACGGCGTAGTGATCGTTGGTGGCGAGATAACGGTCCCGGTCAACGGCTTCTATCAGGCCAAAGACGGCCAATGGATG
>Ga0316190_10004648_pt1 | contig 10019 bp, 9 predicted proteins | sample Eddworburrow2_MG_FD_204929 | JGI IMG/M metagenome (GOLD analysis project Ga0316190, IMG submission 204929) | Coastal sediment microbial communities from Maine, United States - Eddy worm burrow 2 | ecosystem: Environmental > Aquatic > Marine > Coastal > Sediment | place: USA: Maine | collected... | reverse complement strand
TCCGCTCGGGTCAGGGGCGGCGGGAGATGATCGATGATCGTGGCGTGGGTGCGCCGCTTGGCCTGGGTGCCTTCGCCCGGGTCGTTCACGACGAAGGGATAGATGAACGGCACCTCGGCCAGCGCGGCGTCGGGGAAACAGGACGCGGAGAGTGCCGACGCCTTGCCCGGCAGCCATTCGAGGGTCCCGTGCTTGCCGAGATGGACGACGGCGTCCGCCCCCCAGCCGCCCTCTGTCTCCGGGGACGCGAGCCAGCGGTAGAAGGCCAGATAGTGGTGGGGTGGCGGCATGTTCGGCGAGTGATAGGTGCCGATCGGGTCGGGTCCGAACCCTCGGGGCGGCTGGATGGTGACCAGCACCCCGCCGAGGTCCATGCCGGGGAATACCAGATTGTCGGAATGGAGATAGATGTCGCCCGGTGGTTCACCCCACATCTCGACCACCTGGGCCTGGGCGTCCGGGGCCAGGGTGGCGAACCACGCCGAGTAGGCGTCGGCGTCGAGTCCGCCCGCGGCGGCGCTGACCTGGGCGGCGCTGAGGCTGGGCAGGTCGTAGGTCAGGGTGTCGGCCAGCTCGGCCATCAGCGTGTCGCCATCGGGGGGAATGCGGTCCACCCGGTAGCCCTCGCCGGCCAGGGTCTTGAGCAGGTCCACCGCGGACGCGGGGGTGTCGAGGCCGACGGCGTTGCCGATCCGACTCCGCTTGGTCGGGTAGGCCGATAGGACGATGACGACCTTCTTGTCGGCGGGCGGGATGTAGCGGAGCTGGGCGTGTCGCACCGCGAGTCGGGCCAGCCGGTCGACCCGTTCGGGGTCGACCCGGGTGACGACGATCTCTTCGCCGCGGCCTCCGTCGCCGTCCTCGACGATCTCTTTGAACGCGACGGTCGGACCGATGATGCGCCCGTCGAACTCGGGGATGGCTATGCCCATCGCCATGTCGATCGGGGACAGACCGGCTTCGTCCTCGGCCCACTTGGCCCGAGAGCGGCTGCTGGCCGGGGCCTGGATGACGGTGACGTCAAGGTCGGCGAGACGGGGCACGTCCCAGCGGTCCCCGTCGGGTCCCGCGGTGGCGCCCGCCGCGAACACCGACGTGATGAGCGCATCGACACCGTGCTCCGCGGCAAGATCGAGCACCGGTACCCGACCGGTCTCGTCGGGCCGCAAGGAGTAGGTGTACAGCGCGAGGGCGTCGGCGCCGGCCCGCTCGAGCGCGTCGCAGATGTCGCTCACATAGGTGGTGTTGCCGGCCACGAGATGGGCCCGATAGAAGATCACCCCGACGAGGGGCCGGGCCAGATCCCGCGGGGTGTCAGGGCGGCCCAGATCCCGACGACGGTCGGGCCGGCCCAGACCGGCCTGTTCCCAGATCCCGAACCGGGGCGGCTCGACCGGAGGCTTGAATCCGTAGCCGGTGAGCCGGACCGTGTCGGAGAGGAAACGGAACAGCTGGTCGGTGTTGGTGGGACCGCCGGCGACGAGATAGCGGTGGGCTTCGGCCACGATCCCTGCGGGGACGGTCGACGCGGCCGCCAGTTCGGCGTCTGGGGATGCTTCCCCGCCGACGGCGACGAGGGGAATCGACGCTGCGCTGCACGCGTCGACCAGTTCGCCAAATGGTCCCTCCCAGGCTCTTACCCCTCCCAGGAGGCGGACGAGCACGAGATCTACCCCGTCGACATCAGGGGCCGTGGAGAGCCGATCGGGATTGGCCCACCTGATGGGCCCGAAGTCGTCGGGCAGGTCGTCGACGATCGTGCGCGCCGCGAGCAGCTCGCTGTCGGCGTTGGATAGGAACAAGATCACGAGTCGGGCTCCAGGTTCTGCTCTTTGGAGCATTGGGTGGCCAGCGCGTATCGGTCCTGGCGCTGGGCGGAGGACCACAGGGAGCAGTCCTCGCATTTGAAAGGCTCGGCGGTCGGGTCCGCCGGTGGAATCTGGTACACCAAACAGCACCTGGAGCGCTCCCAGAACCAGCCTGGCTCGGGCTGTTCTCCGGCGAATTCGACGAAGCGTCCCGCGCTTTGCGCCTTGGGCGGCGCCCCGTGGAAGAAGTCTGTCGCCGCGCGCCGCACCGTGGCTCGACCTTCGATGGAATCCTGGGCGCCGTGGAAGGCGCCGAAGGCCGAGGCGCAACCGGCGGCGATGTTGCCCCACAGGGTTGCTTCACCGAGTCGCCGCTGACCACTGGGCCGCTCACCACTGGGCCGCTCAGCGATGTGCTGGCGACCGGGGTTGGCCAACGTGTTGTGGGAGGTGGTGACGAGCCGCGACAGATGATCGTCGAAGACCGCGGCTGCGAGTGGCTGATCGGTGAAGGCCAACCGGCTCAGGGCGACGGCGTTGGGCCGATGCCGGCCCAGGGCGATGAACATGTTGTCCGGGCTCACATCGAGGACATGGCTTCGGTTGCTGCACAACCAGCTGCCGATGGCGGTCGACGCCACCCGGAAGGCGTACGCCTGGACGAATAGCGACAGGGCGATGTCGTCCCGATCGGTGCCGCGTCCGGGTGCGGTGGCGCGGACCACTTCGAGTAGGCGTTCGCCGTTGCTGACCAGTTCGGCGCACGGCAGCCATTCGAGGCTCGGGTCGGCGTCGGCGCGGTCCGCCACCCTCAGGTAGCTCACCGTCGAAGTCACCTGGTCGAGGAGCCGTCGGGGGGTCATGGCCATGATGGTCCGGACCCGGCGGACGAGGTGGCCTCGAGCAGGGACCACATCGCCGGGAGATCGAGCGAGGCTTCCAGATGATCGGCGAGGCGGTCGAGCTGGGCCTGGCGGGTTTCGTCGAAACTCTGGGTACCCGGAGCAAAATCGGTTCCGGCGTGGGCGGCCACTCCGGCCAGAAACCGTTGTCTGAACCGGTCCTGGTCGAACAGACCGTGCAGGGTTGTGCCGTAGACCGACCCGCGGGTGAACCCTTCAGGCTGGTCGTCGATGCTGAGCCAGGGTTGGTCGCCCGGCGGGCTGCTCGGGGGGTTCGACTCGTCGGGCCGGACGCGGCCGTGGTGAATCTGATAGCCGACGACCTGTTCCCCGAAGGCCGAACCACACTTGGTGGCGAGAACCTTGTCGGCATCGAAGGTGGTCGTGACGTCGAGCAGGCCCAGTCCTGGGGTCGTACCCCGACCGCTCTCCACCTCGTCGTGGACGACGGTGCCGAGCATCTGGTAGCCCCCACAGATACCGATGACCGTGGTGTGTCCTGTTCCTCTTGCCTCTTTGTCGGCGGGTGCGACGAGCTGGACGATGGCGCGATCGAGGCCACGTTCGCGGAGCCAGGCGAGGTCGTCGAGGGTGGCTTTGGACCCGGGGAGCACGACGAGGTCGGGCCGGCCCAGCTCACGGGGAGAGCGGACATAGCGCACCGCTACATCGGGTTCGAGGATCAGCGGGTCGAGGTCGGTGAAGTTCGATATGCGCGGGAACCCGATCACCGCGATATCAAGCCTCGGGCTCGCCGAGGGGTCGAGCCTTGGGCTCGCCGAGGGGTCGAGTGTCGCGGCGCCTGGGGGCTCGAACGTTCCGGCCAGGGCGAGAGAGTCTTCGGCGTCGAGGCGAAGATTGTCGAGCATGGGTACCACGCCGAGGGTGGGGACCCCGCTCAGGGCTTCGAGCTGGTCGGTACCGTCGAGGAGTAGCGCCGGATCGCCGCGCAGCTTGTTGATCACAAAGCCGCCGATGAGGTCGCGCAGTTCGTCGGGGAGCACTGCCACGGTGCCGTACAGCGAGGCGAACACGCCGCCGGGGTCGATGTCGCCGACCACAATGGCTCGGATTCCCGCTCGGAGGGCGAGCCGGAGATTGACGATGTCGTGGGGCAAGAGGTTGATTTCGGCGGGGCTGCCCGCCCCCTCGACCAGCACGACATCGAAGCGGGAGCGGAGATCGGACAGGGATTCCGCCACCAGGGAGAACAGCTCGGGTTTGGCAGCGTGATACTCGACCGCCGACATCACCCCTACCGGACGGCCCATGACGATGACCTGGGAGGAACGCTCCCCCGTCGGCTTCAACAGGATGGGGTTCATCGCCACCTCGGGGGTGACTCTTGCCGCTTGGGCCTGCAGATACTGGGCCCGGCCGATCTCGTGGCCGGTGGAGGTGACCGCGGAGTTGAGCGCCATGTTCTGCGCCTTGAAAGGCGCGACGCTCACCCCGCGCCGGGCGAGCAGCCGACAGAGGCCGGCCACGAGGGTGGTCTTGCCGGCGTTGGACGTGGTGCCACACACCATGAGCGCGCCCCGGGTCGGTGAGGCCGTCATCGGTGAGCATCCTGACCGTTCACCGGCCGGCATCGGTGTCGGTTACCCCCGCGTCTCCGAAAGTGGCCATGTCCCGCATCAGCGCCGCTGCGGCGCGCACCAGCGGGTAGGCCAGGGCCGCGCCGCTGCCCTCGCCCAGGCGGAGGCCGAGGTCGAGCAGCGGGTCGAGACCGAGATGGTCGAGCGCTGCCCTCGCGCCCGGTTCGACCGAGCGGTGGCCCGCGATCAGATAGCCGGTGACCAGCGGTTGCAGCGCGTGGGCGACCAGCGCGCCGGCTAGAGCGATGACGCCGTCGACGATGACCGGCACCCTCACCGCGGCACCGGCCAAACAGAACCCGCCCAACGCCGCGATCTCCAGGCCGCCCAGTTCGGACACCAAACCGACCGGGTCGCTTCGGAGCGCATCGAGAGGCACGCGCCGCAAGGCATCTTCGATCACGACCTGTTTGAGGGCGAGGGTGGCATCGTCGATACCGCTGCCCCGCCCGGTGACCGCCGACGGGTCGCCACCGGTGAGCGCCGCGATGAGCGCCGCTGATGCCGTCGTGTTGGCGATGCCCATGTCGCCGGTAATCAGGCACGCGGCCCCCGAGGAGATGAGCCTCAGCGCGGTGCGGGCTCCGAGCAGCAGCGCCTGGCCGGCCTCGTCGCGGCTCATCGCCGCCTCGACCCGCAGGTTTGCGGTGCCGTGGCGGACCGGTTCGTTGATCAGCCTCGGATGGTCGGCGAGGGGCTCGGCCACCCCGGCGTTCACCACGGTCACCTCGGCACCGGCGAGCGATCCGATCACGTTGATGGCCGCCCCGCCGGCACAGAAGTTGGCGACCATCTGGGCGGTCACCTCCTGGGGCCAGGGGCTGACCCCTTCGGCGTGCACCCCATGGTCCGCGGCAAACACCACGACCGCGGCGGGTTCGGGCATGGGAGGTATGGCCGCACCGGCGATGGCGGCGAGCTGTACGCCGAGGTCCTCGATCCGGCCGAGGGAACCCGGCGGCTTGGTGAGCTGGAGCTGGTGGTCGCGTGCGGCGGCGGCCGCTTCCGCGTCGGGTGTGACGATCGATCCGACGAGGTCGTCGAGGGGCTGGGTCACGCCGAAGTCCTTTCGAGCCGGGACAACAACCAGCCGAGAACCACACCCATGGCCGCCCAGGACACGGCGAGCGCGGTGAGCGATTGGAGCCGGAACCGCCATAGCAGGTCAGCGGGAAAGTCAGCCGGGACCGTGTCGGGGCTATCGGGCCAGATCACCATGAGCCCCACGAAGCCGATGACCCCGGCCACGAAGGTCAGCGATGCCGTGGTCGGTTGATCGAACCGTTCTCTCAGCTGGTTGTAGGTCAAGCCGAGCGCGGAGACCACGACGAGGGCGCCGCCGACGAGGGTGAAGTACAGCATGGTTCGTTCGTTGACCGTTGCGGGGTCTCCGACCGCGGGAGGGTTGGCGGGGTATTTGATGGCGGGCACGAGGGCGGTCGCCAAAAAGGCGATGGCGGCCAACAGCACGGATCGGCGGAAGTCGTCGGCCAGGCGCAGCTTGTGGCGGACAGCGGCGAAGACGGTCCCAAAGGCGGTACCGGTCAACAGGCCGTAGATCACCGCGGCGAGCACGCCGCCCACGACCTGCACGTCGCGCGAGAAGAGGGGGTCCTCGTCCGCGCCGCCGGCTGCTTCTTCGATGGCGATGGCGGCGTTGATGCTGTCTTCACCGATCGTCACCACGAACACGGCGGTCAACAGGCCGCCGACGATCCCGGCCACGATGGCGCGCGCCACGATGGTCATTGATGTCATAGCTGTGATGTCACCGAAACGATGTCTCCGACACGATCTTCCCGATAACGGGCCGTCGGAGAACCCCATCACCAGACGGGGAAAAGCGATCAGTGCTCAGTGGCAGGCAACACCAAAGAGGTGCCGGCCGTCGTGGAAGAACTCGTGGGCTACTTCCCAGCTCTCGGCCAACACGAGGCCGTTCTCGGAAAACGCCAGGTAGACGAAGGCCAACGCGAAGATTGCGGCCAGCCAAAGCTCTTTGGGGACATGCAGGGCCGCGGGGGCGGCCAGGGTCTCGACAGCTTCGGTTGGTAGGGCGGCGGTTGCGCTCATCGGTAGCTCCATCCTCGTGGTCGGCGGTCGACTCGGTGGCCTGACTTCGGGCCGGTGGGTCCTCGAATGGCATCCGGCTCGTCACAGTTGCGGGACAGTCCCGGATTCTCACCGGCGTTCCCCGAGTCGCGCGCCCAGACCCTACCCCGCCGCCAGGCCCGAGGCGAGACAATCCGTGGCCGAGCCCCGCCGGTGGGGTGTTGTGGCTCCGGCTCAGCGACTGGCCGAGGCGCCCAACTGGTTGAAGAAGAACGATGTGGGTTCGAGACCGAGCAGCACCCGGCCACCGTCTTCGAGATGTTGGGGGGCCACGGTGATGTGGGTGCCGACGACCTTGATGTCACGGGAACGGCGTTCGAGGGGGGCGCCGATGAAGTTCGGGGTGGTCCCCGCGGCTTCGACCACCCGATCGACGGCCTCGATGCACCCCTTGGCGGCATCGGAAGAGGCGATCTGGAAGAACGCCCGTTCCTTGTCGCTCATCTCCCGACCGGCGAGTACGTCGGCCCACAGCTGGTCGACGAGCTCGTACATCAACGCTCGTACCGCTCTCAGCCGGACTTCGGCGAGGGCGACGGCCCGCTGGGCGGAGGGGCGCTCGCGAAGCTTCTCGGTGCCGAACCGGGGGGTTTTCCCTTCGGCGAGGGCCACGAACTCGTCGATGGCGGCGCGGGCGACGCCCAGGGCGACGCCCACCTTGTTGTAGGACAGGCGGGCGCCGCTCGGGATCCGCAGGGCCGGGGACTCCGCGTACAGCTTGGTGAGCCAGGGGCGGGTCGGGATGGCGATGTGGTCGTCGGGCACGAACACCTCGTCGAGCCGAACGTCATGGGAGCCCGAGCCGCGCATTCCGACGGTGTGCCAGGTGTCGAGGATCTCGTAGTCACCCAGGGGGGCGAAGGCGTAGACCGGCCGTTCCCGGGTCCGGTGCCCACCGTCGTTGAGAAAGACCATGCCGCCGAACCAGCGGGCGTTGTGGGCGCCGCTTACGAACTGCCATTGGCCTGTCACCTTGTAGCCGCCGTCCACCTTGACCGCTTCGCCGACGGACGCGGTCGACGAACAGATCAGCGTCATCGGGTCGGCGAACAGCTCGGCACCGCGCTCGAAGGTGAGACAGATCAGCCCGAAGCTCTCCATGCCGATCATGAGGTTCCAGCCGGCCGCGCCGTCGGCTTCGGAGAGCAGTTCGATGACCCGCATCTGGGTGCGGGGCGCGGCCCCCGCGCCTCCGTAGGACGGGGGTGCGGCCACCCGGAACAACCCCGCGGCGGCCATGGCCTCGGCGACTCGCGCCGGTAGGTGGCGGGTCTCGTCGGCCTCGTCGGACGCCTCGCGGGCGAGGGGTTGTAACGACCGGGCCCGTTCGATGAACTCGTCGTCGGTAACGCCCGCTACGGCGGGTCGGGTGTCGGTCGGAACGGCCATCGGCTCACCCTATGACAGGGCCCGACGGCGTGCCCGGTGGACGGGGTCCCGGTGCCGCGGCGGCGGGTGGCTCATGGCGGGCGGGTTCGTGCCGCTCCGAGATGGCAGGCTGAGCACCAGAGGGTTGGACCATGGTGGTCCACCAGAGTGTTGGACCATGGTGGTCCACCAGACAGAAGGGGGTGTGCGATGAGCGACCAGCAACCCGTGCCAGCTTGGGGCGCGACGAGCGGACATGTGCAGGTGCAACCGTTGGGCGCCGACCGTGATCCGGGGCACGCCGCAGATCGGGTGATGATCGGTGAACGTGTCCACCGGTACGGATGGGGCTTCGACGAGAGAAACCGGGATCAGCTCGCCGGGTGCTTCACCGCCGATGGGGTGTGGGAGGGCAACATCATGGGCACCGACCAGGTCGGGCCCTTTGTTGGTCGCGAGGTGATCGTGTCGTTTCTCACCGATTTCTGGGCCGAGCAGACCGATCAACGTCGGCACATCTTCACCAACGTGATCGTCGACGATCTGACCGACGAGACCGCGGTGGCCCACGCCTATCTCACCCTGACATCCACGGCCGACGCCACGATGCACGCCATCACCAACGGCCCCTACCGGCTGATGATGCGCAAAGAGCAGGGCGTGTGGCTCATCGCCCACCTCCTCGCCGGCTTCGACGCGCCGTTCTAAGCTGGGCATAGCCCAGTCTGAGCTGGGCATAGCCCAGTCTCAGCTGGGGCGTCCCCTGAAAGGTCGAGCTTTCGGGGGACGCTAAATGGCCAGATGACTAGGGCCGTACGACCGAGGCGTCCCAGTCGAACGCGGGGTCGTCGGGGTAGCGGCCGCCGGCGGTGTAGCGGTCGTGGGCGGGTGCCCGCTCGGTCGTCTCGGCTTTCTCCCAGTCACAGACGAGCAGGCGATGGGCGATCCGCCACTCGCCATCACGTTTCTCGAAGCGGTCGAGGTAGCGGCCGGCGTAGGTCAACAGGTGCCGGTCGTCTTCGCTGTCGCGCACATGGCGGGCCACAAGGTAGGACTCACAGGTCGCCCGGTCCCCGTCGAGATCGATCCGCACGTTGGACACCAGGTGCTGGGTGGCGAGGTCGTGGCGACGCAAGGACTTCAGGGCGAAGGTGACGAACCCGTCGGCGTCTCCGCGGTACACCCCGTGGTCGTCGTAGGCGTCGGGGTGATACACCGACCTCAACAGCTCCTCGTCGCACCGGTCGATGCCCGAGCAATAGTCGTACAGCACCCGCTCGATGGCGTACTTGTCCAGCAGGTCGTCAAGAGCCCTCTCGTCCATCGACTGAGCGTAGTGGAGCGTCGTCGGCCACATCATCTGGCGCGCGCCGCGCAAAGCGCGGGCCGATGATGTGCAACTACCAGGACCCCTGCTGCAACACCACCCCGGTACCCGAGCGGGTCGACGAACGTCCGGCCGATCGGCGGAGCGTCGGGTGCCCTTTGGTCCATCGGCCGAGCGTAGTGGGGCACCTTTGGTGCCGACACCCGATTCGCTGGTGTCTGCGGCTTGACGGCGACTCCGGCGGGCGGCTCTGCCCTTTTTGGGGATTGACGCTATGAATATGGCCATGGCGCGCCGATCGATCGTGTTGATCAACACCGGGGACGGCAAGGGGAAATCGTCGGCCGCGTTCGGGGTGATGACCCGGGGCTGGGCCCGGGGCTGGACCGTTGGGGTGGTGCAGTTCGTCAAGGGCGGCAAATGGAAGGTCGGCGAACGCAAGCTGGCCGAGGAGCTGGGTATCGAGTGGCACACTTTGGGTGACGGCTTCACCTGGGAGTCCACGGACATGGACGAGACCATCGCCAAGGGCCGCCACGCCTGGTCGGTGGCGGCCGAGAAGCTGGCCAGCGGTAGCTACAACCTGTTGATCCTCGACGAGCTGACCTACTCGATGAAGTACGGGTGGGTCGAGGTCGACGAGGTGGTGGAGGCGGTGGTGAACCGGGCGGAGGGCACAAACGTGGTCATCACCGGGCGCAACGCACCCCAGGAGCTGATCGACGTGGCGGACACCGTCACCGAGATGCGCAAGGTCAAGCACGCCTATGACCAGGGCATCAAGGCCATGAAGGGCATCGAGTACTGACATGGGGAAGTACTGACATGGGGAAGTACTGACATGGGGAAGTACTGACATGGGGAAGTACTGACATGGGGAAGTACTGACATGGGGGGTACGGGG
>Ga0316190_10004645_pt1 | contig 10021 bp, 9 predicted proteins | sample Eddworburrow2_MG_FD_204929 | JGI IMG/M metagenome (GOLD analysis project Ga0316190, IMG submission 204929) | Coastal sediment microbial communities from Maine, United States - Eddy worm burrow 2 | ecosystem: Environmental > Aquatic > Marine > Coastal > Sediment | place: USA: Maine | collected... | reverse complement strand
TCTTCCAGGATTTCAAATTACTGAAACGACGTACTGTCTTTGAAAATGTCGCTTTTCCTTTAGAGGTTCAGGGTCGCAAGCGATTTGAAATCAGCAAGAAGGTCTACCAGGCCCTGAAAAGCGTTGGGCTTGAACATCGCCTCAATCATTACCCCTTACAACTCTCTGGTGGAGAACAGCAACGGGTTGCTGTCGCACGGGCCCTGGTGGTTGATCCACTGATCCTGTTGGCGGACGAGCCGACAGGGAACCTAGACCCGGAAGTGACTCTTGATATCATGGGGCTCTTCAAAGGAGCGAATGCCCGCGGCACAACCATTATTATGGCGACACATGATCGCAGCTTGATTCGTGAGTTCCCCAGACGGATTGTTTCGCTGGATGCGGGTCGTCTTGCCAACGATGATTTACCACTCTTTCGTGGCACTGCCGTTAAAACGGGGCAATCCTGATGCTCTTACGCTCTGGTTATTTCCTGAAACGTGCCTTGCGTAACATGCGGCAAAGCCCCGTGCTGAGCCTGGCCTCGATTGGCACTGTCGCGGTCGCTCTGGCTCTTTTGGCCTTTTTTGCCATCGCCGTTCTGAACGTTCAGCAACTGACCGCTTCATGGGGTGAGAACCTGGCTGTGGTTGCTTACCTCGAGGATGTCCCGGAACAAAAAGTTGTTAATGGCTGGATCAAAGAGATAGAGAACTATCCGGAGGTAGCAAAGGTCACCTTCGTTTCTCGCAAGGTCGCGCTTGAGCGTTTTAGCCAACGTCTCGGTGACGATGCGGACCTGATAGAGGGTCTCGGCGAAGATGTCTTGCCTGCCTCCCTGGAGATCGCTCTTGGTAGTGAGTGGCGCAGCAAGTCGTCTTTGACCGCGGTTGTCGAACGATTACGCAAGGATCAGCGCTTTTCTGACCTGCAATATGGCCAGGGCTGGTTGGAGAAGCTGGAGGCTTTTCTCCTCTTGCTGCGCGTGGCGGGTTCTGCGCTCGGTGGCTTCCTGGTTTTTGCGGCATTGATCATTGTCGCCAACACCATCAAACTGACTCTCTATGCGCGTCAGGATGAACTCGAGGCAATGGCGATGGTTGGTGGGACGTCACTGTTCATCAAACTGCCTTACCTGGTTGAGGGTGCACTTCAGGGGCTCCTCGGAGGATTAACCGCACTCGGTTTGAGTTTTCTAATATTTCAGATTATTCTGCAAAAAACCCTGGGCAGTCTGCTGTTGATCACCGGTATCGACACAATTCATTTCCTGCCGCCTGTCTGGCAAGGTTCGTTGGTGGTTGGGGGCGGGCTCATCGGCTTGATGGGTAGTCTTTTTGCCTTGCGTAAGTTTGTACGTTTCGGAGTGTCATGAAAAGGCTGCGTGACGCAATCGGCAAGAGGGTTTGTACGCTGTTGTTTGTCGGTCTTGCCATCTCATTTAACCCGTCTCCTGTTGCGGCTGACGACCTGAATGAGAGCAAAGAACGCCTCAATAAGATCCAGAAACAGATCGAAGAGGCTATGCAAGGGCTGCGTAACAAAGAGTCGCAAAGCGGCACCCTCTCGGAAGAACTTTCTCGTCTCTCTGCTGAAACGCGTAGAATTGAAAGGCTGACACAAAAAAGTAACCAGCAACTCTTAGAGCTCTCTGCTCGCCTGGAAAAACAGCGCCATTCCCTCAAAGAGATTGAACAGCAACAGGACCAGACTGAACAACAGATTCGTCACCGTCTCGTGGCCCTCTACAAAACCGGCGAAGTCGGTTTGATCAAGGCGTTGCTCTCAGAAGCGGAAAGTCCGCGTGAAATTGCCGAAAAGTATGTTTTCTTGTCCAGAATGGTCAGACATGATCGTGCGCTGCTCGTCGAGTACCGCCAACAATCGGAGACTCATCGTGTTCTTATGGTTGAGTTGGAAGTTTTGCGTAAAAAGCAAGCCGCTGTGGTCGACCGCCGCAAAGACGAAAAGGAAACTCTCCGGAGAGCAAGAAAAAGTAAAAAAACTCTGCTGGCTAAAGTGAATCAGGATGCTGAGCTGTTGGCAGGCGTTGTGCAGGAATTAAAGGCCAAGGCCTTGCGTCTTAACGGGCTCGTTAAAAAACTTGAAACAGAGCAGACGCAACCCTATACTGGGTCTCTGGATGGCCTTTCTTCGCAGAAGGGCCGTTTGTTTTGGCCTGTACCAGGCAAGCTCAGGGTTGGTTTTGGGACCAGCCGTCATGGCGATCTTGGTACGCTCATAGAGAGTCATGGCTTCGATATAGAAGCGGCTTCCGGAACCCCTGTGAATGCTGTGGCCACAGGTAGAGTCATCTTTGCCAAACGTATGCGTGGTTATGGTAAACTGATGATTGTCGACCATGGAGAAAAGTTTTATACGCTCTATGCTCATGTGGCACGTTTCACAAAGAAGCTTGGAGACATGGTTGCTGCTGAGGAAGTGATAGCTTTCTCTGGCTTTGAAGGTCGGGATGCTGTCTATTTCGAGATTCGCCAGGGGGGCAAGCCTCTTGACCCATCGAGCTGGTTGAGGCCGCGTTAATATCTGGAGGGAAATATGCGTCAAAAAAAACGACCAATTCTTCTGCTGACCAGCGTTCTTGTTCTGTTGTTCGGTCTTCTCTTGTTCGGTCGTATTGATGTGCGTCAGGCCGATGCCGCGACAGACTACCAGGAGCTGCAGTTATTTACGGACGTGCTGACGATCGTCAAGCGTAGCTACGTGGAAGAGGTGACAATCAAGGACCTGGTTTATGGTGCAATCGATGGGATGCTCGCTTCACTCGATCCTCATTCAGGCTTCATGTCTCCGGATATTTACAAGGAGATGAAGGTTGACACCCGTGGCGAGTTTGGGGGCCTTGGTATTGAAATATCTCAACGAGACGGGGTACTGACCATCGTTTCGCCTATTGAAGACACTCCCGCTTCACGTGCCGGTTTACAGGCCGGCGACCATATTCTGAAAATCGAAGAAGAGTATACAAAGGATATGGAAATCATGGAGGCTGTGCAGCTCATGCGTGGCAAACCAGGAACTTCAATTTCTATTACGATCATGCGGTCAGATTTTGAGAAACCTCAGCCTTTTATCCTCGAACGTGAAGTCATCAAGGTCAAGAGTGTAAAATCAAGGACTCTCGAAAATGGCTTTGGTTATGTCCGTCTGGCCCAGTTCCAGGAACGCTCCGGCGAGGATCTTAGCAAAGCCCTGGACAGGTTGCGGAACGAAAATGACGGTTCCTTAAAGGGGCTGGTGCTGGATCTTCGCAACAACCCCGGCGGTCTTCTGGATCAGGCTGTTGAAGTGAGTGATAAATTCATCGCTGAGGGTTTGATCGTTTATACCAAGGGACGCGAAGATGATGCGCAGATGGAGTTTTCCGCTTTGCGTAGCGGCACCGAACCTGATTACCCAATGGTTGTTCTGATAAACGGTGGCAGTGCCAGTGCTTCGGAGATTGTCGCAGGAGCCCTGCAGGATCAAGGTCGTGCGGTGATTATGGGGACGCAAAGTTTTGGCAAAGGTTCGGTACAGACGATCATTCCGCTGAGCGATGAATCTGGTCTGCGTCTGACGACTGCGAAATATTACACGCCGAACGGGACTTCGATTCAGGCCCGCGGCATTGTTCCCGACATCGAAGTGATTCAGAGCGAAGTGAAAAACGTTAGAGATATGATTCATTTCCGGGAAAAGGATTTGAAGAATCATTTCAATACAGAAACTAATGGCGACGACGCCCCCCAAGAGGAAGAGACTCTCCTCGATGAAGAAACCCGCAAAGACTTTCAATTGATGCGTGCCCTTGACCTGCTTAAAGGCTGGACGATTTTCCAGGGTTTGAAAGCCGCCTGAATCAACCCTTTATCGGTCTAACCAAGAAGAGTTGTCGATGACGAAACGAACCCAGCGGCGCCGCCCGAAAAAGCGGCGCCCTGATTTTTTATTGAAAAACAAGCTCCTGCTGTTGATTCTGGGAGTGGCCGGCCTGATGGTCTTCAGCATGGTGTTCTTTGCTCGTATGGAAGAACAACCATCCGCTCCGGCTCCAAAGCCTGTGGCGAAGCCGCAGGTGGGTCCCCTCAAGAAAGTTCATGCAGAGGTTGAGGCTTTTCTGGCTGCTCTTAATGTCTCTGGCAACGACATTCAGCGGGATCTCACTTATGAGCCTGCCCGCTACATGCTTGAAGGCGCCTTCCCTGCTCCTGAACTGGTCGACGGCTTTAAGGCCCGAATCCAGCAACTACCCGGTGACTACCTCGTTCGTTTCCGTGAATCAAACTCACTGACTGTTGAGAAAAATCGCCGCACTTTGATCGTTCTTCACTTCGTATCGCCAAAACCGGATCTGCCTGACGGACCTCTTGTGACGATTATCATGGATGATCTTGGCAGGAGCCTTTACACGGCAGAAGCTCTTCTGGCCTTGCCGCAGGCCGTGACTTTTGCAATCATTCCCGGAGAGGCTCAGGCTGTTCAGGTTGCCGAACTCGCTTATGCCGCTGATCGTGAAGTCATGTTGCACACACCGATGGAACCTCAAGGCTATCCTGCTGTTAATCCAGGAGACGATGCCCTCTTTGTCGAATATAGTGATCAAGAGATTCGCAGACGTTTAGATCAGTTCCTGGCGTATATCCCACATGTAACCGGCATCAACAATCATATGGGGTCGCGTTTTACGGAAGATGCCAGAGCTTTAACGCCGGTTATGAAAAGTCTCCAGGAAAAAGGGTTGTTCTTTGTTGATAGCCGAACGACAGGCCGTACGCTAGCCGCTGAGACCGCACGCCGTTACAATGTCCCAACGATGGAGCGTGATGTCTTTCTGGATAATGTCGCCGAGGTGGATGCGATTGTGACGCAAATACAGAAATTGGAGGCTAAGGCACGCAAGCAGGGCATGGCGATTGGTATCTGCCACCCCTATCCGGAGACGTTGGAGGCCCTGCGCAGAGAGCTTCCCGGGTTGGTCGAACGCGGCATCTCGCTGGTGCCGGTTTCAGTCCTGTTGCAGAAACAAGCTTTGGCTCAGGGGAGTTGAGTTCCGACCTTGTTCATGATGGCGGAAAAATTTGCATAGTTCTGGTCGTAGAGGATTTCTTCCGGGAGATCGGAACTGACCTTACGCAAAAGCAGAAATTCGCCTTCAAGCCGGCCCTGGTCGTTAAAGAGCGTTCTCTCAAGAAGAGGAAAGAGGTCTGATCTTTCTTTGGAGAGCAGACGCTTTTCAAACTCTTGTAGGTCGATCGTTTTGTGCGAGACTTCCAATCCGCTATCGTCGAAACGATAGAAAGACAGCTTCTGTTGATAGAAGTTTTTCGTATGCGGGGCTCGTTGCAAGATGAAATAGGACCTTTGCGCTGATTCGCGAAACAATTCCCAAACCGGGTCATGCGTTTCAATGGAGCGCTTTGCTCCATAAAAATAGCGGAAAACCAGGCTGGTAAAACATTCCTCCTCAATGAAACCGGAGATTTTCAGGTCTGAGGTCTGGGCGAAGTAGCCGGCCATGCCGATGCTCTCTTTGCTGACGAGAGGGTTGCCGCAGACCAGGCAGTGGGTAGCAAGGTTGTCGCGTCGCAAAGCGTAAGCACCTTGATGCTCTACTTCGGCCTCGGCCATCTCTTTACGATACTCATCCAGGCGCCTCGTCTCAGCGTCGAGCATGGTCAGGTAAACCTGGCGAGCGATGTGGGTCATCTGTATATGGACTTCGGTCTGGCGGCCGTGACTGAGGATCGGATAAATCTTGCCTTCGGGGTTGGTGTTGAGTGACTCTACTTTGGGGCTTTTGGCGATGAAGCCTTCCATGCAACGATAGCCGCGGTTGATGGCATAAGCTTTCAAGAGCTGGTAGGGGTCACTAAAGGGCCCATCAAAGTGAATGCGGTTATCAACCAGGCAGGGCAGGATACGTAATGGTCGTCGCGAGATCCCATGTGAGTCGAAGAATTCGTAGATGTGCCGGCAGTTGTCCATGGAGGGCGCGTCTTTGACCGGCACGATCACTCGGTCTGCAGCATAAAGTGCACTCTGGGTGAAAATATCCAGATCGGGGCGTGTATCAATAATGATGATGCCGCCAAGAGATGCCTTTGCCAAAGCACGGGCCAGTGCTGTAGGATCATCAAGCTCTCGCCGCATGATGTGCAGCTGTTTACTGGATGGAATGTACTGGACGCCATATTCCCCGGTCTCTATCAGGTCGTCAGGGTTGCTGCCAGTGAAAAGGCCCGTGACATCTCCTCGCTCGGGCTGCCGCTTTATCCTGAACATTTGGTCGACCGAGAAGTGGTTGTCGAAGCTCAGCAAGGTGACTGGAAGATCTTCGTGAAGGGCTTTCAGGTAGATGGCAAGGTTCGTTGCCAGGGTGGTCTTGCCGACCCCGCCTTTTTCACTTGAAATTGTTACAATGTACGGTGCAGACATAAGATTCCCTTGTTGATTCAGGCTCGCCAATATATAGGGTTAAATTGATGAAAAGTCAAATAAAAACCACAAGATATGGGGTGTGCAGCGAGTGACAGAATCCCCTTCAAAATTATCAGTCAGTGGGTTGGTTGAACTCCTGCAGGACGTCGTAGAAACTAATTTTGTCACTGTGACGGTCGAAGGCGAAATCTCTAATTTTGCCGCACCTGCTTCCGGGCACTGGTATTTTACACTCAAGGACAGTGGCGCACAGTTGCGGGGAGTGATGTTCCGCAGCCGAAACCGTCTTGTCGAGCGTCCACCGAAAGATGGAGCTCAGGTCGTTTGCTCTGGAACAGTGACTGTTTACGTCGCACGCGGTGAGATGCAGCTGGTCGTTGATCATTTAACTCAGGCGGGGCAAGGCCAGCTGCAGGAGGCCTTTGAAGCTCGTAAAGTGAAACTGGCGGCCGAAGGTTTGTTCTCTGCTGAGCGTAAGCGTCCATTGCCTGCCTTTCCGCAAGCCGTTGGTATTGTGACTTCGGCAACAGGGGCTGCTGTCCATGATATCTGCAATGTTTTGCGCCGACGTGCGCCCGATATCCATCTGCTCCTGCGACCCGTCAAGGTCCAGGGAGATGATGCTGCTGTAGAGATCGCTGAAGCGATTTCTGATTTGAATCAGTATGGTAGTCTGGATGTCCTGATCGTCGGCCGAGGCGGCGGCTCTCTGGAGGACTTGTGGGCCTTTAACGAAGACGTTGTTGCCAGGGCGATCGCGGCTTCCGATATCCCTGTTATTTCAGCTGTCGGCCATGAAACGGACTTTACCATTGCTGACTTTGTCGCTGATTTACGCGCACCGACACCCAGTGCTGCAGCAGAACTCGTCGCCCGGAGTCGACAGGAGTTGGAAGCCCACCTTGATCACCTGATCATCAGGTTGCAGTCACGAGTTGCTCAATCCGTTGCTTTGATCGCCGAGCGCCTCACCGGCCTTGAAAGACGGCTTAAACTGAGTTCGCGGGATTTTGTCAGTTTACCCGACAATGTTAACGACCTCATGAACAGGCTTGCCCTGGCCATGACCTCCAGAATGCGCCAGTATTCAGATGTCTTGCGACTCTCTGCCGCACAGCTCAACGCTTTGTCTCCTTTACTGCAACTGGAACGTGGTTACGTGATTGCCAGTAAGGAAGAATCCGGAGGAGGGCTTGTCTCCGCCGAAGAGTTGCAAAGAGATGATCTTCTCTGGTTGCGCTTTGCCAGGGGACAGGTCCGTGCCAGGGTGGAGGACGTCGATTCATGAGACAAATTTGGCTTTCACTGCTTCTTACGTTCTTCCTGGTTTCCTCGGCTTTTAGTGGAGAACTGTTTCTGCGTTCTGAGCAGGTTAATAATGGTGAAGCGGCTGTGCTGCAATGGCAGGGAGAACCTCTTTCTTTTGGTGTGGTGCGTTTTAACGAGGAAGTCTACTACCTCTATCCAGATAATGATGGTGCTATTGCCTTGCTGCCTGTCGGCCTGGACGTCGCTGCTGGCCATTACCCTATTATCGCTGCTATGGTGGACCTGCAGGGTCAAACTTCAACGAAAGAAATACTCTTGGCTGTAGTCGATAAAAAGCGGCCTGAAGAGAAACTGACTCTACCTGAACGCATGGTCACGCCGGGCAAGAAAGACAGTGCGCGGATCAGTCGGGAGCACAATCAGCTCAAAGAAGTTTTTGCCGGGAGGTCTCCGCGTTTCTGGACGACCTTCGAGCGGCCGGTCGGTGATCCTGTCAACAGTGTCTTCGGTAAGCGCAGAGTGTTGAATGGCAAGCCTAAGTCGCCTCATAGCGGTACAGATTTTCGCAGTCCCTCGGGAACGCCTGTGCGTCCAATCAGCAATGGTCGCGTGGCCCTCGTCTCTGATCTGTTCTATACTGGCAACACGGTTGTTGTTGACCACGGCGAAGGGTTGTTCTCTCTCTATGCCCACCTCTCTGAAATCCTGGTGGAAGAGGGGCATGACTTGCTCACGACTGACGTCCTGGGCAAAGTTGGAAGCACAGGGCGATCAACAGGGGCTCATCTGCATTTGACTGTGAAACTGTTTGGCGAACGGATTGATCCTCTCGCTCTGTTGACTGCGTTTAAAGATTAAGTTGCTTGACACTATGCTTAAGAGCGTGGTGTTTTACGAATGGAAGGAATCGGAATGCCTGAGGAAATGACATTTGAGCAAGCCCTGAAGAGTCTCGAGGAAGCCGTTGCCCAACTTGAGAAGGGGCAGATGCCACTGGACGAGTCTCTTGATTGTTTTGAGGCGGGCGTGCAAAGCGCCAACCTGTGCCGTAAAAAACTACAGGCGGTCGAGTTTCGTATCGAAACCTTGATGAAAAATGCTGATGGCTCGTTTACCACGGAGCCTTTTAACGAAGATGACGGCCAGGACTGATCAGCCCATGGACCTCAAGGAATATCTAGGCAATCGTTCTGCACTCGTTGATCAGGCCCTGGAGAAATATCTTCCGGCCGGGGACAGGATGCCCCAATCTTTGCATCAGTCGATGCGCTACTCGGTTTTTGCCGGTGGCAAGCGTTTGCGGCCGATTCTTATGATTGCAGCTTGCGAGGCCGTTGGTGGTTCTGCTCAGGATGTTCTCCATGCGGCTTGTGCACTGGAGATGATTCATACTTACTCTCTTGTCCATGACGACCTTCCGGCCATGGACGATGATGACTTTCGTCGTGGGCGCCCCACGAATCACAAGGTTTATGGCGAGGCGACAGCAATCCTTGCCGGTGATGCGCTCTTGACCGAGGCTTTTCGCCTTTTGGCCGATGCGAAGGCTAATTCCGGAGTCTCGGCAGAAAAAGCCCTGCGGGTGATAGAGATTCTGGCGCGTTACGCCGGTTCGCAAGGTATGGTTGGCGGTCAGGTTGTCGATATGGAGTCTGAAGGCAGGGAGATAGACTTTCCGACCCTTGAATATATCCATACCCATAAGACGGGAGCCTTGATCCTGGCCTCTGTCCAGGTTGGAGCCCTGCTTGGTGGCGGTGATGAAGAGCAGCTTGCCGCTTTAACCCGATTTGGAGGTGCTGCCGGATTGGCTTTTCAGATCGCAGATGATATTCTGGACGTCATCGGTGAACAGGCTGATTTAGGTAAGGATATCGGAAGCGATCAGAAACGTGGCAAGGCGACCTATCCGGCACTGCTTGGTGTCTCCGATGCACGAATACGAGCCAGTGAGCTTTGTGCTATTGCCGTTGAAGCCTTGGCCCCACTTGGTGCCAAAGCTGCAACCTTGCAGTCTCTGGCCCGCTATATTATTGATCGAAGCTCTTAAAGAAACCTTTTGAATATTATGTGGTGAATATGTCCGACTTATTAAAGCAGAAAAATCCTATTGCGGCGTTAAAGGCTCTTCCGGAAGACCAGTTGCCGAAACTGGCGCAGGAGCTTCGGGACGTTATTGTCAACTCGGTCGCTAAAACGGGCGGGCATTTGGGAAGTTCTCTCGGCGTCGTTGAGTTAACGATTGCGCTACACCGGGTCTTTGACTCTCCCAAAGACAAGATCGTCTGGGATGTCGGGCATCAGGCCTATGCCCACAAGCTGTTGACCG
>Ga0316190_10004644_pt1 | contig 10022 bp, 3 predicted proteins | sample Eddworburrow2_MG_FD_204929 | JGI IMG/M metagenome (GOLD analysis project Ga0316190, IMG submission 204929) | Coastal sediment microbial communities from Maine, United States - Eddy worm burrow 2 | ecosystem: Environmental > Aquatic > Marine > Coastal > Sediment | place: USA: Maine | collected... | reverse complement strand
AACCTGATAAGTGTCCACTATCTTATATGGTCTTGGCGGCATAAAGCCATGCATCAACCACCTCATGTTCATCATCTTATGGTCGAAGTTTTTCCCGTTGTGACTGATAACTATATCAGCTTCATTCACCAACTCCCATAATGATAATGATACTCTTTCATCATCTTCTTCAATAGCCTCCTTTGGTGTCACTACGTCGTTCATCATTTCTGTTTCAAACAACCACTTAGCAGACCATGACAGCATCCACCAATTAGAGTTTTGTAGCATTGCAGGACTAACGTAGTCCGTTTTCAACCGCCAAATAAATGCTGATAAAGGTGCGGTTTCTATATCAAGTAAAAGTATTTTTGGTAACTTTGTTTTTTCTTTAAGTGGCTCAAATAAAGCCAGTTTCCCTTGTCTAAACTGTTCTACTACCTGAACCTCATTCGGGGTTAGGCGTAGTCTTGTTCCGTAAATTTTCCTCATTAAGCTTTCTTAGTTTTTCTACCAGTTTTTTTATTGGCTAATGTCCTATTTCTACTGGCAGACATAACCCTTAGATTACTTATACTATTTGATCCGCCTTTCTTCTTCGGTTTGATGTGATCTACATCTTTACCATCACCTTTTCTTACCTTTCCAGCCTTCTCCATTAATCTCCTTGCTTTCCCTCTCTCGGTTCTATCCTCGACTGATCCCGGCCCTTTCTTTTTCTTTTGGTATTTTTTATCATATGTGTAGTCACGACCAGTGCTTTCATTAGATTTAGGTCGCTTATTCTTGCCGTTTCCAGCCATTCTGTTTCTCTTGCTTGGCCCTGTTTTAGACCTACCGCTTTTAGTTGCTGCCATCGTATATATTCTTTTTTGCTATGTTAATGCTTTCAAGCCATGCTGGTACATCAAAACAAGGACAAGCCTTGTGTGCTACTTGATTATGTCCTCCAACCTTAATGTCAGGGTGTCTCATAATCATATACCTTACATACACCTCCATGTGGTACAGTTGGTTTGGAGTTCTTGTATCGGCTGGCTCCCAGTGATCGTCAATAACTTCCTCTCTTAATCCACCAGCATAGCACAAGTGCCTTGATCTGCTATTGAATCCAGCGGCTCCGTTAGCCACCTCCCAAGGATCAACTTCCCCGTCTTGATTAAATGGTGTAAGGTTTTCAAGGGTTCCGTTGATACGCATGAAATCATTGTATCCAACACCTCTCCATCCTCTGCCGTGAAGGTTTTTCACAAGCCTACCGTTGAGTTTATCATCTGGTAGGTCATCCCTTGAGGCGTATATCTTCCCAAGGTATGTAACCGTTCCGTTCTTGTTATCTTTTGGCCCTCTGTGCCACTGCTCAATATCATCCTTAGTTATGTCCCTTCCCTCTGGCGTTGCGCTACAGTGGATGAATAAATAATCAAGTTTTGCCATGTAAATTACATTTTAGTTTCGCTGCGAATATAAGTAAAATATTCGAGACTACCAAATTATTCACCTGTTTTTCTGAACTCTTTTACCATTCCTTTTTTGTACCCCTCATCTTGCGCATTCATTTCTATAAGAACCTCTGGTGTTATCACCTTGTACTCAAGAAGTTCATTCATAAAGTTCTCGAATTGAGCTGGGTTCATAGGCGGCCCCATAGCACGCATTAGGTCAGCTATTGATGTTGGCGCTCCGAACATAGTTTTACCGTCACGTATAGATCGTAGGTATCTTGCTCTATCGTGATTGGTTGCAGACGTTGTATATAGGTAGTTAACGTCTTCATTATAACCCTTAAAGTGATTATACATGCGGAACTCGCTAATCCATCTCTTCTCGTTTAACTTATAGTAGTCCGGGTCTGTGTGTTTTCTCATCTTAGCGAGAAATCTATCCACGTTTTCTTCTGATCCAAAGTAGGGAGCCATAGTGTTGTACTGAGGGCTTCTATCGTAGTGACCAAGAACACCTGAACTGTACCCAGCCCAAGCACGAATGTCATCAGTCTTACGGTTACGAAAATCAGAAGCTCCCTTGATCATAAGAGCTGGCGATCTTACCGGAATACCAGTGTATTCAGCAGCAGTGCCAAAGAATGATAGCAGGTCAGCCCAAGTGATAGCTGCCGTTCCATCCATAATTCTATTCCATTCAAGCTGAAAGTCCTCTGCTGACGCTATATCAATAACCGTCTGAATCATCTCTTCAGTACCAGCTATAACATCCTGAGCTACCCCACCTATCTCTGTCTTAAACGAGTGTCCTGTAACCGCTAAACTAAGCATGTTTGTAAGCATGTCGCCAAGAACAAACGGATACGCAAGGCTACCGAGAGCTGCTGTAACAATTTGACCTTCATCGTCAATAAATCTGTCTCTTCCTTTATCATCACCACCTAAGTAGAATCCCTGAGATGCTGCACGGAAAGTCATTGGCAATATGAAGTGATACACAAAGAAGTCTCTTGCTGATCGCTTAACAGTTTGTCTTGCCATAGCTCTTTGCTCAGGGGTAAGGTTCTTATTTTTAAGCATCTTAGCAGCGTTTCCACCGTTCCTTAGCGCAGCCATCTCCATTCTGTAATACTGGTGAGGTGTGTTTTGGAATAGTGTAGCGTACTTACCCAAAGTACCAGCTCTCTGTATGTGTCCAAGGTCTTCTATGTTACCGGACTGCTGTGTAAGCTTGGTGAATGTAACGAAGTCCTCGTAAGCCTTTTGCTTAGCGGCACTCTCGCTCATACCAGCCTTCTTATACACATCAAGTTTAGTTCTATATAAGGCTTGTCCACCAATAAGGATAGCTGTCCTGTCACCAAGTTTAGTGGCGAACAGTAATGTTTCGTTAAGGTTTCCCGGTCTTAGTTTACCTACCTTGTATAGCTTAGCAGCTTTCTTCTGCATCTCAAGCAATTCCTTGTTGTATGAGTGTCCTGCTGCACGATTTATCATCATCTCAGACCTGTTAAGTTCGCCCATAGTTCCCCAGCCATCAACAAGCGTTGACATTAAGTACCTTGTGAACATAGCCTCTTCAGCGGCATTACTTAATCCAGCCCTGTAAGCGTCAACAGACATAAGCTGCTTAGGAAGTAATATAACGTTAGCTCCGAGGTTGGCAACCGTAAAGTTGTTCTTCAGCTTGGTAAGCCACTCAATCTTAGTTCCGGCAGCAGCGTCAGCACCAATATCTTTCAGCGACTTCTCCATCACCTTATTAATATAGTTACCAGCCTTACTACCGTACTTAGCCGTGATAGCTTTCTTTATGTTGTTGTTGCCAAATACCATATCAGCCCTTCTAAGTGGCTCTTGGAAGTGCTTGTAGTGCATAGCAGAGCTTAGGTAGTCGGCAAATACCTGCTCACTACCAAGGCCAAGATTCAGCTTAATATTCCCACTTCGTTGAGTAGCCTTAGTAAACACTGGCGCTGATGAAGCAACCCTGTGTTCTGAAGACTTATCAAGTATATCGTTGTATGATTCAATGTTAACATCGTTTCCGTTAGCGTCTTTCATAACGCCCTTCTCGAATATCACGGGAACATAGTGCATTGTGTAGCCAAGGTCAGTACCGTGCTGCTTTGAATACACCTCGTTAACATCCCTGTAAAGTTCTGAGTACTTGTCCATTTGATACTTACCAACATCAAGCGCCTTTCTGTCACCGTTATTGGTAACAACAAAATTCTCAATGGCATCTAATAGTTGCTCAACCTCCTTCAGTTCAAACTTCTCACCCTTCACACCGAATCCCATCTTACCCCAAAGAGGCCAAGTAGCTTTATTGTGAAGTAGTTGCCACCACCTAACAGCCTGATCTACGGTGACACCCTCTCTGATTTGCTGAACGTTGTTTGCTATGTCATATACGAATGGGTGTACTTTCTTTGAGTTACGCTTAGACCACTTATCGAATTGCCTACCTTTAAGTCCGGTAATTTCCTGAAGCTCCTGTCTCATCTTGTTGAGCATCTTGTTCTTCTCGGCAACCTCACGCTCTCTTGAGCGGTGGAAGTCCTTAGACATAGTATGGAAGAACCCGTCCCAAGGCCCAGTTCTGTTTGGATCGCCTGAGCTAAGCATTTCCATCATTGTGATGAAGCTTTCGTGGGATGTTCCAACATATTTAGAAGCTGCTTTTATTCTATCTATTACAGCCTCACCGAACCCCGGCTTCTTAGGATTAATCTGCTCCATGCCTTCGATCTTAAGTTGATCTACATTAAGTGAAGTAAGACCCTCTTGCACGTTGATGGCATTAATTACTTTTCTTGACTGATCAGCCCTCTGCTGAACAAGTCGCCCCGTTCTCTCTATCTCAAATATAGTTTCCCTTGCTCTAAGCGCATCAATATGATTCATCTTAGTACCATCAACTAATCCAAGTAGCTCGTATTCAAGCTTCTCTGCATTGGTAAGCTCTCTTGTTGTATGCTCTACCTCTAATTGCGCCTGACGCTCCATAGCAAGCTCTCTGCTTCCAGTAACTTTAAGCGCATTAATCTGAGCATCAATGAAATCTGTCACAAACTCATCACCCTTGAAGCTCTCTCTTAATGTCTTAAGCTTAGTCGTAATGCTTTGTGCGCCCTCTACGTTATTAGTAAATAGGACTTCTGACGTAAGAATTTTAGCTCCCCCAACTATACCAATCTTGTTTTCTGTTACGTTTGAACCTATGATCTTGGGTGAGAGACTTCTGAACTTCTTGATTATGTCAGCCTTGTATTGTCTTGTCTCTAACTTCTGGAACAATTTATCCATCTGATCAAGACGTTTTGCGACATCTTTTACTGTGGCGTTAGCTGGCAACGGCTTAGCAAGACGCTTAATCTCAGCAGCAGTGAGTACTTTCTCTACCAGCTTAGGTGACATTCTTGTTTTGATGTATTCATATACCTCGTTAGCCCTTTCAGCAAGGTCTTTACGACCCTCTCTTTGACCACGCTTATACGCAAGGATGTTTCCCCTGAAGTCTGAATACTTTGATACCTCAGATTCACCTTGATTCGGGCTTCTTGTAACAAACTCAAGCCTACCGTCTTCCGGCCTTGTCATAAGTTCTACCTTATGCACAACATCTTCTATCTTACCGACTATTTCAAGCGCCTCTGCTTTTGTCTTTGTCTCAAATAGCATGTTAACCAGAGCGTCAAGCTCTCTCTTGCCGTTCTTCAGTCCTGAGAACCTTTCCACAACCTCGTCAAATGTCTCTGCTCTTTTTACCACACGACCCCTGACAATAGACTCGTATTCCTCTATGGCCTTCATTGTGGCTATATCATTAATTTCAGGAACCTTAACACCCATATCATCACGGGGCATCTTATCTAGTTCTTTAAATAATTCTTCCTTGCTCTTGAAGGCAACACGACCCATAACGTACTCACCATCTGGCACATCTGTCTCGCCAGCCTCTTTTCTCCTGTTAAGTTCTTCAGTAGCCTTAGTCTTGTAAGCCTCTAATATTTCCCTTGCCTTAGCTACGTCTGACTTGGACTCTATTTTAAAATAATCTCCTTCAGCTTCAGGGAAATATCTCTCCATATCCTTAGTCCTTATAGACTCTTCCTTATACTTACCTTCAGATTCGATCCTGTCAAGCTCTGATAACATTTTATTCACACCGAATCTTTCGTGTGATAGCCTCGCCTCAAGACGGGGAGTTGTTTCGTATTTAGTATCTATATCCTCAGATGTGTATCTTGGTGATTCAACCTCAGATGCTTTGCTTGCAGCATCAACCCTTTCCTTCAGTTCTTTAACTGTTCTTGCTACGTGCTTAGCGGGAGCTTGCACAGCTTTTTTCCAGTTAACATCCTTAACTATAGATGATATGCCTTTCTTTACTCTCTTTATCTCTCCTTCACTCTCGTACTCAACTGGTTTGCTTTTACTTACAGGATCAATAAGGTTGTCAGTCTCAGGCACAGGCTCAACACGTTCATTTATATCCTGCATGTACTCGTTGCTTTTCTCAATTATCTCAGCATACTTAGCGTCAATTTCTGATAGTGGAGTCTTCTCCGTTACAACAACGTCGTTTAAACGAAGCGTTTCAATCTTTCCAGCAAATTCTCTGGCATCAAAAGCAACCTTCTCGTTCTTATACTCCCCAAGAGCAGCAGATACCTTCTTATTCTTTAAACCATCAACCTGACCCTCTTCAGCCATAAGCTTTTCATACTTAGCATCAATATCTGCCATAGAGTCAGCTCTGTCGTACTTTTCATTCTCTTTAAGCTTGTCTATCTTGTACATTGTATCGCTGTACTTCTCATACACCTTACTGTCTCCAAGAGTTGCAGCCATAGACCTAAGTTCAGCAGCGGCCTCGCCCTTTCCGTTCTTTTCGATAACATCAGATATTCTTGCAAGCTCTTTAGGGGAAACAAGTGGCATAGAGCCACGCTCGTACATACCCTTGATACCAAACGGAGCGGCTGAAAATAGGTTAACCATAATCCTTCTCGAAGCAACGTCAAGAGGCCCGAAAGCATCGGTCATCTCACGTATAACATCATTGTCCATAGCGGCTGCATGGAATGCTGTCTCTATCTGAGCAGAACCCTCCATAGCAATAGTCATTCCAGCCGTACTTTTCATAAAACCGTTCCAGATAACGTCAAGCCACTTCTTATTGCCAAAGTTAAATGTAGGCATTATCTTATTAGCCATGTAGAATGACGCACCAGTTCCGGGACTTCCCCCTACCATCCTGAATTTACCTTCTTCAAGACCCATCTTAGCAAGTCCGGTAGCAAATTTATATACCTTACCACCCTGTCCAAGTATGTCAAGGAACTTAGTCATATTAGCGAACCCTGCCTTATCAAGAAACATCATCTTTAATGCTATGTCAGTAAGGTGTGCGCCACCCTCTATAACATCAGTAACGAATGTATTCTTAATTGCCTCAAATTCCTTCTCGTCAAGATCAAGCCCTAACTCCTGATAAATTTGATCTGCATAAGTTCTAACTTGCTCAATAGATGGATTAGGATTGTTCTTGAATGGCATTATATTAATATCCCTGATTGTAGCAGCACCTAAGCCAGTAAGTGTCTTAAGGTTTCTGTCTTCAAGCATAACGTTTTGATTGAGCAGATACATACGTGATATAGCTTCACCCCTGATATTTTCTTGGCGAATCTCCTCAAGGATTAAGTCTCTACGTCTTTTGTATTCATTGGCTCTCTCGAAAGTCGCTAAGTCTTCAGGATTAAGCTGAGCCTCCTTCTGTTTCGCAGTGCCATATATAGTAAGTGTTTTTGCTGCTTGATAATCAGAGAATTGCTTCTCAAGGTCTGCGAGTTCTTGCTCTAAACTCAACATGATCTTTTCTGATTTTATACCACCAAGTAAAAGTTTCTGAGCATCATCGTTGATAGCCTCATTCTTTTTAATTTCCTCGGTTACTTGTTGCTCATGCTCGATTTGTTCTTTTGTCTCATCGCCACGCATGATCTTCTCACCAGTTACCTTGTACATTCTATAGAATTGGTCGGGAGCGAAGTTCTTATCGCTGACTGATACTGACTTTGGAATTGACATACCTCCGGGCATAAACACGCCACCTTCATAAGCAACCCCCTGTGTGGCAGCCTTTTCAGTTTTATCTACTCCAAGATACTCGTCCAGAACCTTTATCTCATCTTCTATTTGAGCTATTAATTTAGGGTCAGCGTTTTTTTGCTTACGAAGCTCCTCAAGGCGAAGGTTAGCTTGCATTCTCTGAAGCTCGTTCTTGTTGAACCTGTCGGAAGACCTCTCAACAAAACTATCGTATATGTTTTTACTTATAGCCTCCTTGTTAGCTTCTATATCTTTTGGATCACTGTTCTTTATGATTGAGTTATCATACTCTTCAGCGAAAATCTCACGCTTGTCATCGTAAAAGACCTTATCGAACGCACGATCTACCATCTTTCCTGTATATCCCATATCGACATACATCTTCTTCATCTCGTTAAGCTTCTTAGGATCGCTAAGAATAAAATCCATCTTCGATGTACCGTTTGCTTTGTTGATTGCGGAAACTCTTTCTTCGAGTTCGCCAGAGATTACTTCAGAATATGCCTCTTCCATTAGAACCTCGTTGTTCCATCGTTGAGTCCTGTGATCTTTAGGATTGAATGTAGTGGCGAGATTATTCCTTGTAGCCTCAACATGTTCTTTAATATCTATTGAGGCATCTCTTCGCCCCTCTTCGTTAAGTAATGTTTTAACGCTATTGTCCACACTCTCAACCATTTCGGTGCTTATAGCATCCTTATCTTCCTCCCCGGCATCCCTTAGTGGATTCGTATAATTTACCGCAACCGCTCCACCATAAGACGTTGAGGTTGGTGTCATAGACATAGACATATTTATAGCACGACCAATCCTATTAATCAGACCACGCTTCTTAGTCGTGTTCTTCATTTCAATACGTTCACTCTTAGCCCATTTAGGCTGGTTTTCGTATTGCACATCGCTGCCAGCATTCTCAGCATTGTACCTCTTATACTTTTCATTCATCCACCCCTGAATCTGGTCTTGGGTGTAACCTTTTGCTGCTAAGTTCTTAGCGCCTGTTTTAATAGAGTCAGAAAATTCTTGAGGATATACTGGCAATCCGGTTTCCTTTTTTGGATCGTCTATGATTTTTGCCATCTGTGTATTTTATTTAATTGTTTGCGGCCTCTTGTGCGGCCTTCTCCATTGCATCGAAATCAAGTTCACCGTCTGGTGTAGTCGTTATTGGGCTGGCGTAATGGTCTTTGACATCATAAATACTAAGATTGTCTTCAATATCTTTTATTTGATCTCCGTGCATCTGAACGTCACGCTTATAGTCATCCCACTTTTCTGCAATACTCCTGAACTGTTTCCCAGTTAATGAGTTCATGTATGACAATTTGTTCTCTATGTCAAACCCGCTTGCATAGGATGTGTTACGTGAATAAGCCACTTTACCTTGCCAGATATGTTTACCAGCGTTTACATCTCTAAGTAATGGCTGCTTTGCTCCGTTCTCATCTATGTAACTTGCTCCACCTGCGTCAACAGCAGCAATCATCTCCTCACTAAGAGCCGCACCCTTTGGTGCTGTATAGTCTTTTAATGTAACCTTCTTGCCCTGCTCGTCAGTCATAGTCAATGACTTAAAGTATATAGGAGACTCAGCAAGGAAGCCATAGTCTACATTAGTTAATTGAGAAAGGTTATCGTCAGTCAAGTTTGTTTCTGACCAGATGTTATCCCTCATGTCCCATCCACCGGAAGCCCCTGCTCTACGCCTAAAGATAGACTTACTTCCATAGACCGCAACGTTACCCCTTGAGGCTGGCGCATAAACGTAAGGCACTGTATATGTGTCTGTTTTCTCTTTCTTAGTGGTTACGCCAAGAACTTTAGTTGCTGGTGTCACCTCGTTATATGTGTGCTGAGCTATTGCGCTCGTTCCAGAAGGTGCTGGCTGAACATCCCACCTGTAATCAATCTTACTACCATCATCGCCTTCAGATGGTTGTGTATATTCTTTAGGGTCTGTGTGTGACGGAAGACCTCTCGTTGCTGCTTCAGCAAACTCAGCAAAGTCAGGATATTTTCTCTGTATATCTGTTGCTGAAACAAAATCAGCGCCGATAGCATATCCATTCTTGTACATATCCTCTAAGTCACCACCCATTCCTTCGGTATCGTAATTGTACTTATATCGTGATGATTTTCTCCTACCCTCTATGGTTGATATTTCCGGGTTCTCAAAGTCTATTTGCCCGTACTTCTCCATTTTCTTTTGAAGCTCATCGGTATCAATAATAATGTTTTTATTGAACTCCTTCATAAACGAGTTATTGAGAGCCTGACCAGATAAGTATCCCTCAGAAAGACTACCATATTTTTCACCAGTAATAATGCTATCTATCAAGGCTTGATTCTCAGGCGTATCATATAACTTTGGCTTGTCAAGCATAAGCTTTTGAGCTTTATCCACATTCTGACCCATAGCTTTGGAAGCAACCGCAAAATTACTTAGCTCATTTTCCATTGCCTTCATCTCATAAA
>Ga0316190_10004643_pt1 | contig 10023 bp, 7 predicted proteins | sample Eddworburrow2_MG_FD_204929 | JGI IMG/M metagenome (GOLD analysis project Ga0316190, IMG submission 204929) | Coastal sediment microbial communities from Maine, United States - Eddy worm burrow 2 | ecosystem: Environmental > Aquatic > Marine > Coastal > Sediment | place: USA: Maine | collected... | reverse complement strand
ACTCCCTTTGGAGAATTGTTAAAACCAACATTTAACCCCGGAACGTTTGCTCTTAGTACATCTGTAATTGAGTTTGGTGATTGATGTGCAATTTGCGAAGCATCAATTTGTCCCACAGCACCAGTTAGATCTTTCTTCTTTACTGTACCATATCCTACCACAATGACTTCATCAAGAGAAGAAATATCAGCTTCAAGTGAAACATCAATTATACTTTGGTTGCCGACCAGAATTTCTTGAGTCTTGTAACCCACATAGCTAAATATTAAAGAACTTCCATCTGGAATGTTCATTGTGTAATTACCGTCAATGTCCGTAATTGCACCTGTGGTAGTCCCCTTTATCATGATGTTTACACCGGGGAGCGCTTCACCTTCTACACTAGTGACCTTCCCACTTATGTCAAGGTCTTGTGCAAAGGAAGTCAAACTTAGGAACATCAACCCTAACGTTAATGCGAACAACCGCCGCAATTTGGTTAGAAAGTCATGAACCTTTTCTGTAAAGTTGGTCCTCATAATTTTTTGTGTTTAAATTAAAAATTAGTGTGTGTGCATAGTTATGCATGCGAAAGATAAACAAATTTATAATATATACACAATCGATTGTGTAAATATTATGCCATATTTGTCAGATGTATTTCCTGGTCAGCTATTGCTATGAAGATGGGGATTGAGAATATTATTAGGTATTTTTTTTTAGTGAAGACCTTCTGACGATGAGTTTTGTCTCAAAGGTGATTGTCTGGGTTACGGTTGTTTGACTTTTTCCCGAAACCTTATCCAAAACCATTTCGGCCGCCTTTCTTCCAATTTCTTTGGCAGGATGATCAATAGTCGTTAATTGCGGTTTTACGATGGTGGTAATGGGGTCGTTATTGAAGCCAACTATACCAATATCTTCTGGTACCAAGAAGCCCATATTTTCGGCTTGCTGCATAAAACCGACGGCTGAAGTATCATTGGCAGCAAAGATTGCATCTGGTTTTATTTCCTTACTAAGTAAACTTTTAGCTGCAATCCTTCCGTCTTCCAAATTTAGTCTAGAATAATATATAAGATTCTCATTTGCCTCTAGATCCTTTTTTTTTAGGGCATCAAGATAGCCCTCATATCTCTTTTGATAGATGTATCTATGCTGTTCTCCGGCCAAATGACCAATACGTCTGTAGCCTTGTTCAATTAGGTGGTTGGTTGCTTCAAAAGCAGCATTATAGTTGTCAATAAGTACTTTATCTGCATCTATTTCATATGCAACACGATCTGCAAAAACAAGGGGATAATTCATTTTCAAGTAAGGTTTGAAATGGTTGTAATTCTTCGTTTCCATAGCCAAAGACACAATTAGCCCATCGACGCGGCTATTAAACATGGTCTTAACATCTTCGATTTCCTTGGCATAACTATCTAAGGACTGGGAGATGATTACATTATAATTGTATTTGCTTGCCACTTCTTCAATGCCACTTATTAATGCCGAAATAAATGTTCGGTCGATGTTGGATACAATTACCCCAATTGTGTTTGTTTGTTTGCTTCTTAGACTTGATGCAATTGCATTTGGGGCATACCCCATTTGCAGCGCCATCTTCTTTACCTTCTTTTTTGTTTCCTTTCCAATGCTATGATGATCACTTAAAGCTCTAGAAACAGTCGCTGTTGAAACCCCTAAAGCCTGGGCAACCTCATAAATGGTAATATGTTTTTTTCCATTATTCATAAGCATGTGGTAAAAATCAAGCTAAAATAAAAAAAACTGGTACTCAGTTTTAAAAGCTCACTACAATTTCTACAAAATCACACAATCGGTTGTGTAATATAATTAATTAAATTAGTTTTATACAGTAATTTCAAATCTAACATCATAACCTGTATCTGAAAAGGATATAATTACAAAGTATTTTTTTATCAATTTTCGTCATGAAATACCTTAGTAATAAATCAATGCATCTCTTTGGGATGATTACGTTGTATATAGTTGTTCTGTTTTTAGCAATTGAAGCAGTTGGGCAGGAAAGGAAATTTACATTATCAACAGGCGAACACCGTCTGCTCAGCATTCCCGTTAAAATATATATTGATGACTTTAGCCCAAATAATGATTCTTTATCCATAAAGGTGTATAGAGACAATAAAGGAGAAAAGATACTACTGAAAAGTCAGATTCAACAAGGAGACAAAACTGCTCTATGGCTTGTGCCAGATAAATCTATTGCACCGAGAACCAAGGTAAGTTTTGTTGTTGAAGTTGTAAACAAATGGCCAAATGATCAGGGGAAAGTACTGGTTTCGATTGACAGTAAGGACATACATCTGATGGTAGGAGATCAGCCTGTTTTAGATTACCGACATGTATATCAGGAGGCACCGGATGCCGCTGATCCGATTTATGGGAAAAGTGGCTTCATCCACCCACTTTATTCCCCTAAAGGAAATGTGCTAACTAGAATACAACCAGGTGACCATTATCATCATTACGGAATCTGGAATCCATGGACCAAAGCGCAGATCAATGGTGAGGAAATTGATTTTTGGAACCTTCTTCTTGGGCAAGGAACTGTGCGCTATGCAGGATTATTAGCAAAATCGTCCGGCCCGGTTTTCAGTAGTTTTAGACTGAAGCAGGAACATGTCACGTTTCAGAATAAAGGTCCTGACGAAATAGCAATTAATGAAACCTGGGAAGTGAGAAGTTATCCTGTATATATTGATGGTCAGCAATGCTGGTTGATAGATATGATCATAAAGCTGAACAATAATCTTGACACTAAAATCGAACTGACCAATTATCGCTATGGTGGAGGTATAGGATTCCGAGCAACAGAATACTGGACAAATCAAAACAGTAGTGTATTGACTTCTGAAGGTAATACAAGAGAAGATGCGGATGGAACATTTGCCAGATGGTGCAAAGTTGAAGGTTCATTCCCCTCCGGTACAAATTCCGGCATCGTATTTTTCAGCCATCCGGATAACAGAGCCCATCCTGAGCCAATGCGTGTATGGCCATTTGATGCAAATGATGGCAGAGGCGACATGTTTTTTGAATTTTGTCCTATACGGCATCAAAAGTGGGATCTTTATCCGAATAAGGAATATGTACTGAAATATAGAATGTTGGTTTTCGATGATGAATTGTCGGCTGACATTGCTGAATCAGTTTGGCAAACCTATGCCAAAGGAATAACAATTGAATGGAAATAACTTTAAAAAGATTTAGACACAATGGAAAGACGAAAATTTGTAAAGACTGGGTTGACTACTACCGCTGGGGTATTTGCCGTCCCAACCATAGTTCCTTCTACGGTTTTTGGTAAGCAGGCACCAAGCAATAACATACATATAGGTCAGATAGGTTGCGGTAGGATTGCCAGAGATCACGACATGGCTGAAACACTAAAATATGATCACGCGAAAATTGTAGCTGTGTGCGATTTGGACAGTAACCGGAAAGTTGATGCCAAAGAAAGAGTGGAGTCATATTATAATAAGAAGACCGGCAGTGGAAACTCTATTGATGTTAAGATGTATGACGACTATAAGGAGTTGCTTTTAAATAAAGAGATCGATGCAGTAGTCATCAGTACTCCGGACCATTGGCATTCCCAACCTGCTCTGGAAGCAGCGCTGGCAGGTAAAGATATCTATTTGCAAAAACCTACTTCACTTACGGTCACTGAAGGAAGGTTACTCAGTGATGTGGTACACAGACAGGGTGTGATATTACAAGTAGGTACCCAGCAACGCTCATCACCTCAATTCAGAATTGCAGCAGAGCTGGTAAGAAATGGGAGAATCGGAAAAATTCATACGGTAAAAATTGGGCTCCCCGGTGATCCTTCTGGCCCTGATGCTGGAGAGATGCCAATCCCAAAAAATTTAAATTATGACATGTGGCTTGGTTCAACCCCTGAGGTTCCATATACTGAAATAGGTGTACACCCACAAACAGGATATAGTCGGCCTGGATGGTTGCGATTAGAGCATTACGGCGCAGGTATGATCACTGGTTGGGGACAGCATCATTATGATTCAGCTGCCTGGGGAATGGATACAGAGCACACAGGACCGATATCAGTTGAAGCAGTAGCTCAATTTCCGAAGTCGGGATTGTGGAATGTCCATGGAGATTTCATGGTAAAACAAGAATATGAAAATGGAATTACGGTTTATACAAGCGGTGGATATCCTAATGGCATCCGGTATGAGGGTGAGAATGGTTGGATCTTTGTTTCAAGAGGAAGCTATGTTGCTTCTGCAAGCGACCCTGTTGATGTAGCTAAAAGTGCTAAGGCATTGGATGCAAGTGATCCAGCTATATTGAAATCTGAGATCAAAGAAAATGAAATTCATTTATATAAAAGTGATGAACAACATGGTAATTGGTTAGATTGTATCAAAACAAGAAAACAACCCATATCTCCGGTTGAGATCGGACACCGGGCATGCTCGGTATGCCTGATTAGTCACATTGCAATGAAAGTCCCCGGAGTTTTGTATTGGGATCCAAAAAAGGAAAGATTTGTTGATAATGATGTAGCTAACTCAATGCTTTCACGGCCACAGAGATATCCTTACGGGACCAATTATGTGAAGATTTAGAAAGTAGGATTAACTCCTAAACTATTGAGCACATTATACCGGCAAGCTTGGAGCAATATAATGACCTATTATTGGATGATTAAATGCTCAAAGAGACAAGTTGATTTAAAACTTAAACAGATGAGAACAAAAATATTTTTATGGATATTTCCGCTACTGCTAGGTTTAGCAGGAAATGCAATAGCACAGCCAAAAGTAACCGCCGAAAAGACTGGAGATAAAATTGAGATTAGGATCGATGGTGATTTATTCACAAATTATATCCTTTCAGAAGATGAAAAATATCCTTTCTTTTTCCCAGTAAACGGACCATCAAAGGCAAGCGTTACCTCTATGAGAAATGCCAACTATCCTCATCATAGTTCACTGTTTTTTGGGTGCGACCGCGTGAATGGAGGTAATTACTGGCAGGAAGGTTTAGAGCGTGGACAGATTGTTCCGCTACGTGCAGACATTGTTGAAACTGGAGGTGAAAAAGTCGTCATTGAAAATGAAAATATCTGGAAACGTCCTGGTGCTATGGCACCCATTAAGGATTTCCGATTGATTACAGTAACTGCCATTTCACCGGACATGTATCAAATCGACTTTAATGTGACTATGGAGATGTTACTGGACGTTACAATTGAAAAAACCAATCATTCACTATTTAGTGGAAGGATGGATCCAGACCTGGCGGTTACTAATGGTGGTACTATGGTAAATGCTGAAGGTGAAACAAGTGAAAACGGCACTTTTGGAAAACACTCAGCTTGGATGGATTATCATGGACAAAGAATGGGAAAAACAGAAGGTATGGCAATACTCCAACATCCTGCAAATAAATGGTTTCCAGCACCCTGGTTTACACGTGACTACGGATTTTTCTCACCAACACCAATGTACTGGCCAGAAAATGAGAAAGCCACAGACCTTAAGAAGGGAGATACAATAAAACTAAGATATCGCGTGTTGGTGCATACAGGTGATCATAATGAAGCCGACATTGCTTCACAATTTGAAAAGTACAAAGGCGAATAAATTGACTAGATAATTCATTGAAGATAAAATAATAACTGAACCCTATCCATTTAATGAATATACTAAGCTAATATCAAGAAATAATAATTAAGAGTATCTAAATTACTAAGGAACGATTTTTAAGGATTAGGTTATTTTTTTATTTGGCATTAATAAACCTAAAATATTGAATAAAGGACAAATCCCAAATGCGAAAAAGACCAACTTTAGGTGGGCGATCGTAGCCTTGTTATTTTTTGCTACTACTGTAAACTACTTCGACCGGTTTTTGATGGGGATTCTGGCCCCTTTGCTTGAGACTGAAATTGGCTGGACTGAGTTGCAGTATGGGTATATTGTCTCCTCTTTTCAAATTGCTTATGCATTTGGCACACTGATGGCAGGTTATGTCATTGATCGTCTGGGAACACGTTGGGGATTTGCACTTGCAGTGAGCTTATGGAGTATTGCCAGCATGCTCCACGCAGCAGCCCGCAGTTGGATTAGTATTGCATTTGCACGTGTAGGATTGGGATTGAGCGAAGCCGGTAATTTTCCAGCAGCTATAAAAACAGTTGCAGAATGGTTCCCAAAGAAAGAACGTGCCTTAGCAACCGGTTTATTTAACGGAGGATCAAATGTCGGCGCTATCTTGGCTCCCATACTAATTCCTATCATAATAGGCTCATTTGGCTCTTGGAAATGGGTATTCATCTTATCAGGAGCTCTTGGATTTTTCTGGTTAATTTTGTGGTTGATCTTATACAAACAACCAAGAAAAAATAGATTTACAAACCAGGAAGAAGTCGACTATATCGAAGATGGAGAGCAGGAGGAAGAACCGATTAAAGTTCGATGGAGTAAGCTTTTAAGATATAGGCAAACATGGGCAGTTGCCTTGGGCAAACTATTTGCTGATCCTGTTTGGTATTTTTACCTTTTTTGGGGTGCAAAATTTTTACATTCAAAATTTGGAGTGGACTTAAAAGAGCTTGCTTTACCGCTGGTATCCATATATCTGATTGCCGATTTAGGAGGTATTGCTGGAGGAGCAATTTCGTCACGGTTTATGAAAAAAGGAAAATCTACTAATTTCGCACGCAAGGTTACGATGCTTGGTTCTGCATTATTGGTGCTTCCAGTAATGTTTGTGCCATATTATTCCTCCATTTTTATGAGTGTAGCATTAATTGCACTGGCAGCGGCAGCACATTGTTCATGGTCAGCCAACATATTTACCATGGTCTCCGATCTTTTTCCCAAACAAGTGGTGGCTACTGCCACAGGTTTTGCAACTACAGTGAGCACCCTGGGTGGTATACTAATGGCCCTTTTTGTGGGATATGTATTAAATGAAGATGGAACAGAAGGCTATAATGTTGCTTTTGCGGTTGCTTCATGTGGATATTTAATTGGCATAGCAATAATCCAGTTGCTTGTTCCTAAATTAGAACCTCTTACCAAAATATAAATGACCTCAAGAGAAAGAATTCTAAAAACCCTCAATCATGAAGAGCCGGATCGCATCCCTTACGATTTGGCTGGTTCTACATGGACTGGAATTACAAATACTGCCTATCAAAATCTTCGTACGTACTTAGGTAGAGGTGAATCAGAAGCAAATTGGTCAGATGTGATCCAGCAAATCGTTGTTCCTTCTGAAGAAATTCTGGATGAATTCCAGGTAGATACGCGAGGTGTTTTCCCATTGACAAGTCACAACTGGGATGTTTATGCCAAACTTAAAGATTGCGGTGATTATTGGGAATATTTAGATGAATGGAGCTTTACGCATCATTTTCCTAAAGATGGCTACTGGTTTTCATTGGTAAAAAGTCCCATGGATCAGGTTGATTTTGAACAGGAAAATATCGTAGAGGATTTCCCATGGCCTGATGCAGGAAATAAACTCAGATTTGTCAGACTAAGGGAAAAGGCTATCCAATTTAGAAATCAGGAGAAAATCGTTTTGACCAAGGGCCTATGTGCCGGATTATTCGAAATGCATCAGCGCGTTAGAGGAATGACCAACGCAATGATGGATCCCTTGTTATTTCAAACCAATTCAGACAAGCTGATTGGAAAACTGGCCGATCTAAAAATCGAGTTCTGGGATGAAGCGTTAAATGAACTTGGGGATGTTGTCGATATTGTTGGTGAAGGAGATGATTATGGAACACAACAATCACAATTGATAAGCCCGGAACAATTCAGAGAATTTTATAAACCTCATTTTGCGCGAGTTTTAAGTTTCATAAAGCAAAAAGCGCCAAACGTAAAGATGCTTTTTCATTCATGTGGCAATGTTAGGCCAATCATTCATGACTTGATCGAAATGGGAGCTGATATTCTAAATCCTGTTCATGTAAATGCGACTGGAATGAACCCACTTCAGTTAAAAAAGGATTTCGGGGAAGATATCGTTTTTTGGGGAGGAGGAGTAGATACACAACATGTGTTGCCCAATGGATCTGTTCAGGAGGTTGAAAACGATGTCAAAAGAAACATAGATGCACTGGCACCAGGAGGCGGCTTTGTATTTAGTGCTGTTCACAATATACAAGCTGAGGTGCCACCAGAGAATATTGTTCAAATGTGGAAAGCACTTAAAGAATTCAATTATTAAAAATTTATTTTTTGGTAAACTGACAGTCAGATACGTGCTGAAATCAATTACGACAAAAGATATAAATTATTGACAGGCTTAAAATAAATATTATGAAAAGACGGGACTTTATACAAAAGACAGGTGCCACTGTTGCCGCAGGTATTTTTGCTCCAACCATTGTGCCAGCTTCAGTATTTGGCAAAAATGCACCGAGCAATCAAATAAATGTAGGCATGGTGGGGACTGGCAGGCAAGCTATTCATGCCAATTTGAATAATGGTTTTTTAAAGTTGGACAACTGTAGGGTCATTGCAGTAAACGATGTCGATTCGTGGCGTATGGACCTGGGCGCTAAAACGGTTAATGATGCTTACTCAAAGGCAGGAAAAAAATATGACGGAGTGAAAAAATATGATGACTATCGAGATCTTATTGCCAACAAAGATGTGGATGCTGTCATGATTTCCACAACGGATCATTGGCATGCACCTGCCACAATAGCTGCCGCACTGGCAGGGAAACATGTTTGCATGGAAAAGGCTTTCACTGTTGCACCAGCTTGGGGAACTGCAGTTGTAGAGGCTGTCAAAAAGACTGGCGTTGCTAACAGGCTTGACAGTGAATTCCGTTCAATAAGAGAAATGAACAGAGCTGTGGAACTTGTCCACAACGGAGTTATCGGAAATTTGAAAGAGGTAATTGTCGGTGTGCCAGGCGAATTGAATGGTAGTGCCCTGGGACCACAGGAAACCATGCCCGTTCCGAAAGAATTAAATTACGATATGTGGCTAGGTCCGGCATTCCCAGCGCCATATACCATGCAGCGTGTGCATGAGCCAGGTACAATTGATTCACGTCCCGGATGGTTGCGTATTTCTAACTATTGTAATGGTATGATTACGAATTGGGGCGCCCACCTCAATGACATTGCCTTATGGGGAATGAAAAAAGAGTATGAAAATCCAGTGACCATAGAAGGGACAGGAACCTTTGATCGGGGAATCTGGCATACCATTAATGCATTTAACATTAACTACGAATATGCAGATGGAATGAAATTAAAATATATGATTGATGTGCCCTTTGTTAAATTTTTAGGAGATGATGGATGGATCAGAATTGAATATCCAAATAACCTGTCAGCCAGCAGTGATTCTATATTGGATTTTCAACCAGGGAGTAACGATGTTTCTTATGAAGATACTTTATCCGATAAAGCAGATTTTTTAAAGGGTATTGAAACTGGAAAACCTACCTTGGAACCACTGGAAGTAGGATACAATGTTTACATGCTCACCATGATGGGCCTTTTCTCGATCACTTTGGATTCAAAATTAAGCTGGGATCAGAAGGCTGGAAAATTTGTCGATGATAATGCCGCAAATTCAATGCTTACACGCCCGTTCCGAGAAAAATGGATAGATAAAAATGTGGTGGATTGGATGAATAAATATCAGGAAGTTGTAATGAAATAATTATGAGGAATTTATTATTAATTGCATTAGTAGGCACATTTTTGGGCAGCTCCATGCAAGAAAAGAAAAAGGAATTGGACAATGTATTTTATTGTTTTAATAATGGTGTAAGGACGTTGCCAAATGCTCCTGTTGGGTTTGATGCCCAGGCGGCTTTAATTAAAAAGATTGGTTTTGATGGAATCTCAGGACACACAAGTGAAGATTATTTCGGGCGTAGGGCATCCCTTGATAAATCCGGTATTGAGATGCCAGAAATTTATTGGGGAATGGATCTTTCTGATGATGGAGAAATTAAGTACAAAGAGGAGATAAAAGAAATAATTAAAGATTCAAAAGA
>Ga0316190_10004642_pt1 | contig 10024 bp, 9 predicted proteins | sample Eddworburrow2_MG_FD_204929 | JGI IMG/M metagenome (GOLD analysis project Ga0316190, IMG submission 204929) | Coastal sediment microbial communities from Maine, United States - Eddy worm burrow 2 | ecosystem: Environmental > Aquatic > Marine > Coastal > Sediment | place: USA: Maine | collected... | reverse complement strand
CGGTTGGGATGGTACGTATAACGGCAATCCCTTACCTTCGAGTGATTATTGGTTCTTGATTGAATATACAGAAGATGATGTTCAAAAGGAATTTAAGGGTCATTTTACTCTCAAGAGATAGTAACTAAATAAAGAATACATATAAAAACTCCCGCCAGAATATGGACGGGAGTTTTTATTTAATAGAAATTTTTAGAATTTAAAACCTAAAGTAAAGGCTATATTACTGTATGTTGTATTAACCATGGAACTATCAGTAAGACCAATTCCATAAAGTTGTTGTTGTCTTTTTTGTTCAGCTCTGGCATATGAGAGATCCAAATTATAGTTTCCGAAGTTATACCCCATACCAAGGGAGAATCCACTTAAATTATCTAACATAGCTTCGTTCTTATATGGACTCTCCTCATAACGAAGACCACCTCTTAGACTAAGGTTATTTATTCGGTATTCACCTCCCAATTTAAAAGTTGAAGCTCCACCCAATGATCTTTTAATATTATTATTTACAAGGTCGAAATATAAATCATCGTTATAATCATCTAGTCTAATACGTCCATAATCTTTGAAGGAATAATCGAAGCTAATAAGTCCATTTGGTCCAAAAATATAGGCGGCACTGGCTGTTATCTGCCCTGGAGTTAAAATGTAATAGTCTTCAAATACATTAAGCACATTAGGATTTATGGCCTGAAAAACCGATTGACCATCTTCAATTCTTCTCGTTTCTAAGTATTGGGTTGTTTTTTCGGAAATATAATACCATGTAGGTGATTCAAATGATAGACCAAGCCTTAAATTCTCTTGAATTTTGGCAATGCCTCCTAATTGAGCGGAAAATCCAGCTCCTCGAACCGAGAGGTTGTTTTCAAATCCGACTCGATTTACAGTGCTTCCTTCGTTTGAATTACTTTCAAAAAGGAAGGTACTACGGTCGTATCTGATAGAATGTGTATTTAAATTTATTCCAACGAAAAAATCATTGGTTATCTGAGTTGCAAAATTGATTGTAAATTTACTATTTGCACCATCTGTTAAATACGCATATTCCTGGTTAAATACACCTGAAGCAATATTTGAAACATAGCTCGTGTTTTGAAGGTCATCCGGATCTACAGGGTCGATAATATATCCCTGATACCCTAAAAATGCGTTTTGTGCTCTGGTCCCTTCGTTTTCTCCCAAATATGCATAAAGATCTGAAATGGACTCACTTCCTTGTAATTGAAGAAGGTCTAGTGGTATTCCTTGTGCTGATTCCAGAAAAAACTCCCCAATAGAAGTGTCTCCTGTACCTTTAATAAAAAGTTCGTTATCAAAATTCTGTGTGGTTTGGAAGTTAAATCCGATCGTAAATTTTTTCCATGTTGTTGCTTCTGACGATTTATTGAACACAAAAATTGCCCCTCCCTGGTTTATATTTATATCAGTGTCAATACTCTTTGTTTTTGTTCCAAAGTAAGTTGCTTTGTTAACTACATCATCAACTGCCACTGTTAATGAGGCACTAGATTTTAGAAATATTGCGCCACCAGCGGGATTCACGTCGAGGGCTGATAAATCGCCTCCTAGTGCTCCGAAAGCACCACTTAATGCGGTAAATCGAGCAGATCCGGTATTCGCTTTTGAAGAGTATCTAAGTCCGTCTAAAATGTTTTGTCCGTTAGCATTTACTATAGCTAAGCTAACCACGAGTAAAAGAGTAATTCTTTTCATAGGATAAAAATAAAACCAAATAATATTGATAATTAGTTGCGACCTCCACCTCTTCTACCACCACCACTGCTTCGACTTCCGCTAGACCTGCTACCTCCGCTAGAACTTCTCACTGCGCCTCCACGATTTGAAGACGAAGATCTTGTTGTGGGTCTTGTACTAGGCCTCGTTGTAGATCTAGTATTTGTTCGAGGTCTGGACTCCGTAGTTGTTCTTGTTCTAGGCCTAGAATCTACTTGAGCTCTTGTGTTTGAAGATCGTCTGGTCTCACTTTGTGATCGCGTTCTGGTAGCTGGTCTAGTTTCCCGGCTATCACCTCTACGGTATGCTTCAGATCTTGAGTAATTGTCTCTTCTACTTCGGTATGGATCACGCGAATTAATATAGTCTGTATTTCTTCTTCCGCGATTGTAAGCAACTGAATTGTTATAACCATATCCGTTACCATAATACGGACTGTAGTAACCTCCATAAAATGGTGAACAATAAAAACCTCCATAATAATATGGGTATCCCCAACCGTAGCTTATACCCCAGTACGGATACGACCCATAGTATGGATATCCCCAACCACCATACCAATAAGGCTGGTGCCAATAGTTATAACCATATCCGCCATAATTATAAATATTCACGGTTACCTCATCAGTATTGCTGCCCCAGGTTCCGTAATCGCTATTTTCTTCTGTTACAATATACCCGTCTTCATCAAGGGTGTCGGTAGTAGAATAGGCTTCAATATCTGTGAATATAGCGCCTTCATCAGGTAATTCATCATAAGTACCATTCTTTGACTTAAAATATTGCTTGTAATAGTTTGTTTTGTCTACTTCAGTAACAGTAACAGTATCAGTCGCTGTAGTTTTTTCTGAAATATAAATTCCGTCAGTGTCCGCATAACCATTATTGTGTGTACCACAGGCGCTTAAAAGAATAAGAAAGCCCCCTGATAACAATATGGGGAATGCTTTTTTTATGTTAAAAATTTTGGTGCGCATAACTACAATATTTAATTGTTGGACATTATAAAATTAAGTAGTTTTGTCGAGAACTACTAATATTTAAGGTGCAATATTTGTGCCAAACTTAAGAGCTATGGCGAAGAATTTAACGACGAGAAGTGAGGATTACTCGAAATGGTATAACGAGTTGGTAATACAGGCAGATCTGGCTGAAAATTCAGGTGTAAGAGGTTGTATGGTAATAAAACCATATGGTTATGCTATTTGGGAAAAAATGCAAGCTGAATTAGATCGCATGTTTAAAGAAACGGGGCACCAAAATGCTTATTTTCCGATTTTCATTCCTAAATCATATTTTAGCAAGGAGGCGAGTCATGTCGATGGATTTGCAAAGGAGTGTGCCGTAGTAACCCACTATCGTTTAAAGAACGCAGAAGATGGAAGTGGAATTATTGTCGATCCAGATGCAAAGCTAGAGGAAGAGCTTATTGTAAGGCCTACTTCTGAAACGATTATTTGGGATACCTATCGCAAGTGGATACAGTCGTACCGTGATCTTCCACTTTTAATAAACCAATGGGCGAATGTAGTTAGATGGGAAATGAGAACTCGATTGTTTTTGCGCACCACCGAATTTTTATGGCAAGAGGGTCATACAGCACATGCGACAGAGGCCGAAGCTATTGCTGAAGCCGAACAAATGATGAATATTTATGCCGAATTTGTTGAAAATTATATGGCAGTACCAGTCATTAAAGGTATAAAAACTGAAAGTGAACGTTTCGCAGGAGCGATTGAAACGTATTGTATTGAAGCCTTAATGCAGGATGGAAAAGCATTGCAGGCAGGTACATCTCATTTTTTGGGCCAGAATTTTGCAAAGGCATTCGACGTGAAATTTGCAGCCAAAGATGGAAAACAAGATTATGTGTGGGCAACTTCCTGGGGTGTTTCAACAAGGTTGATGGGAGCGCTAGTAATGACTCATAGTGATGATAATGGATTAGTATTACCTCCAAACCTTGCTCCCGACCAAGTGGTAATTGTTCCAATATATAGAAATGATGAGCAGTTTGATGCGGTAGGTAAAGTGGCTAAAGAACTTCAAAAAGAGTTAAGGGCCAGAGGTCTTCGCGTTAAATTTGATGATAGGGACACTCAAAAACCAGGTTGGAAGTTCAACGAATACGAAATGAAGGGAGTACCTGTGCGTATTGCAATAGGTCCTAAGGACCTGGAGAATGGCACTTTTGAAGTTGCTAGAAGAGATACGCTGCAAAAAGAAATTATCTCCAATGAAGTCGTTGTTGACAGGGTAGTTGGGTTAATGGATGAAATTCAGAAGAATTTATATACAAAAGCGGCAACCTATCGAAGCGAGCATACTACCGAAGTTTCAACCTATAGTGAATTCAAAGAAGTGTTGGAAAGTAAGGGTGGATTTGTTTCGGCTCATTGGGATGGAAGTTCAGAAACAGAAGAGAAGATCAAGAATGAAACAAAAGCTACCATAAGATGTATTCCATTTGATACACCTAAAGAAGCGGGAAGCTGTATGGTTACTGGGAAACCGTCGGCCGGACGAGTATTGTTTGCTAAAGCATACTAATTTTTTATGAAAAAAGTTTAATTGGATTTGTGACATAAGAAAATAGTTGTATTTTTGCATCCGCATTAAAAAATTAATGGTCCGTTCGTCTAGGGGTTAGGACGCCAGGTTTTCATCCTGGTAACAGGGGTTCGATTCCCCTACGGACTACAAAAGATAAGAATTAAAATAAGCAAGATGGCGAATCATAAGTCAGCATTAAAGAGAATTAGAAATAGCGAAACAAAGCGTTTGCGCAATCGTTACCAACATAAAACGACGCGTAATGCTATGAAGAAATTCAAAGAACTTACAAGCAAGAAAGAAGCTGAAAAAATGTTTCCGGAAGTTGTTTCGATGATTGATAAATTAGCGAAGAAAAATATCATTCATGATAATAAGGCTTCAAATCTAAAATCGAATTTGGCGAAGCACGTAGCTGCGCTTTAAGAACGATTGTTATTGAAAAAGTAAAGCTCCTTCAGATATCTGAAGGAGCTTTTTTGTTTCATACTTTTTTAATTTTTCTTAGCTGCTTCGACAATCATTTTCCGCCAATGTTATCACATCACTGGTCTGGAAATATCGAACAAGCTTTAACTCTCTAAATAAGAAATATATAAATTGATAAGAATATTATTCTAAAACATGAATATTTTTCTCTTTACATATTTTTTTCAATTCATCTGGCCAGATGGATACTGTTACCTCTCCCAAATGAGCGGTTCTTAACAAATACATATAGGTTCTAGCTTGACCAATACCACCACCAATACTCAATGGAATTTCATCATTTAAAATAGCTTGGTGATATGGTAAATCAAGAAAATCCAATTGGTCAGAAAGTTCTAGCTGAGCTTTCATCGAATCTTTCGTCACTCTAACTCCCATGGAAGTTAACTCATGCCTTCTTTTTGTTACAGGATTCCAAACAAGAATGTCTCCATTAAGACCATACATTTGTTCTCCGTCTTTTATGATAGTAGGAGTAATCCAGTCATCGTAATCGGCAGCACGCATTTCATGCGGATATCCATCTTTAAGTGTGGCGCCTATTCCAATAATGAAAACAGCTGGATATTCTTTAATTAATTGTGTTTCTCTTTCTTTCCTTGGAAGCTCGGGATACATGGCTAGAATTTCTTCTGCATGGAAGAATTTAAGCTCTTCTGGGAAATCGGGATATCTAGGGTCATTTAATTCTGGAAATTTCTCTTTGACCATGATTCCCGCACCACGTATTACCTTCCAGATTTTTCTAACGGTATCTTTTAAATACTCAAGATTTCGATCTTCAGCGGTTATTCTTTTTTCCCAATCCCATTGGTCAACATATGAAGAGTGATCATGATCTAAGAAATAATCTTTGCGAACCGCTCGCATATCGGTATTAATACCTTGACCCACCGCACAATCAAACTGTGCTAAGGCCATTCTCTTCCATTTTGTCGCCGCCTGTACTACTTGTGCATCAATTCGTTTTGGCAGACCTAATCCTGCTGGAAAATCAATAGGCGTGCGTGATCCATCACGATCCAAATAATCATTAACTCCACTATCTTTACTTACAATAAGTGGTACTTGTACCATTTGAAGATTTAATGCTTCAGCGAGTCCATTTTCTATATAATCTTTAATCATATAGAGAGCCTCCATTCTCTTCAATGGAGGTAATAGAGCATGGTAATCATTTGGAAGTATTTCACTAACTTTTTCGTAAGTGCTAATTCCTGGTCCTGCTAAATCTGTTGTTTTGTCGTACATATGATATTAATTTACATGAATAACAAGAAGAAAAACCTACTAATTATCCATAGGGTTTTACAATAGAAGTCTAACAAAAAGGAAATGTAGAAATTTCTTCAACCTTTTAAAATGATAAATATCAGCAAGTAGCATTATCTTCCTGCCGATCTAAATCCTAGTAATTATCGTTTGGCATTCAGAATTAAGAATGAAACATTTGTTTATTGTGATAACCTTGCCCATTCGGGAAAGACATCAGGTATTATATCAAAAACTAATGTGCCAAAATAATAGGTGATAACACTAACGATTATGATACCTATTAAGTTGAGAATAAAACCAGTTTTAGCCATTTGAATTATAGAAATGCGCTTGCTTCCAAAGATAATGGCATTAGGAGGTGTTGCAACGGGTAGCATGAATGCTAATGAACCTGCAATAGTAGCAGGTAGCATAAATAACAGAGGATTTGTTTCAATACTTACGGCCAATCCAGCAAGAATAGGTAGAAGTGTTTCTACCGTTGCAGTGTTGGAGGTAATTTCAGTTAAAAAAGTAATCAGAAAACTAATACATACGATGAGCAATAAAGGATGCATTCCTTCTAACCAATGAAGTTGCTCACCAAACCATAAAGACAAACCAGATTCTTTAAAACCACTCGCCAAGGCAAAACCTCCACCAAAAAGGAGAACGATCTCCCAAGGAATATGTTCGGCAGCCTTCCAATCCATAAGAAACGTACCTGGCTTTGTTTTCGATGGAACAATAAAAAGTAAAATAGCCACAAAAATAGCCACGGTGCCATCGTTAAAAAATTGAGGTTGATTGAAGGTGCTCGACCAACCAGAAAAAGTATAATTGCCTATAGTAATGTCTGCTCTAAAAAACCATAATAAGGCTAACGAAACAAATGCAATAAGCAATACCTTTTCTTCAAAACTCTTTTTGCCAAGACTACGATAATCCTTGACAATCTCATCGTGACTTAGACTTTTCCAATTCTTCTTTCTCTTCACAAATACAAAATATAGATATCCGAATAAGACTATGAATAAAATAACGGTAATAGGAAATGCATAAAAGAACCAGGATGCAAATGAAATCTCGGGAGCATTCGGAAAATAGATATCAAAAATACGAGCAAAGGAGAGGTTTGGTGGAGTGCCTACTAGTGTGGCAATACCTCCAACCGAAGCACTATAGGCAATACTAAGTAACAATCCAACGGCAAAATGTTGAACTCTTTTTTTACCGTTAATTTCTTCAAGTTTTACAATAATTGAAAGTAATATAGGAACCATTAACATAGCAGTTGCGGTATTCGAAATCCACATGGAAAGAAAGGAAGTTGCAAGCATAAAACCAAGTAGTATCCTTCCTGGGCTGCTTCCAATAACACGAAGGATGTTCAGTGCAATGCGTTTATGTAAATCCCATTTTTGGATAGCAAGAGCAACCAAAAATCCACCGATAAATAAAAAAATTACATGATTGAAATAGGTAGCTGAGACGTCTTTTCCGTTCATAATGCCAAGAGTAGGAAATAACACGATTGGAATAAGTGATGTTATTGCTAAAGGTACCACTTCTGTTACCCACCAAAGTGCCATCAAAATGGCAACAGCCAAGGTATTAGTAACTGCTGGATTATCAGCGTCGAGTTCGACAAAAAAAATCATATAAGTAGAAATAATGGGCGCTAGTATAAAAATGGCATAGCGCACATTTTTCCCATAGTTAAACTGAAGAAATTTTCTACCTGTTGGCATGAATCAGTAAAAAAACCGCTAATCATTTAATGGATTCAACGGTAAAAAGATAAAAGAAAACTAGACAATATTCGGACTACTTAAAATGATAAATGTCAGTCGACACGACTTAAAATTTTAACTGCTAGGGTAATGCGTTGAACTCTTTCCTTTTATTTTCAAACCATGTATTTATTGCATCAGGTGATTGCATGAGTGATTGCATCTCTTTCATAGCTTTAAGATGAGCCGAATCACCTTTTTGAAACATTTCCATACCATGCTTCTTACTCAATGCCGCAACTTCCTCAAAAGTGTTTCCGCTGAATTCCGTTTCACACGCTCCTCCTAATTGATTACAAGTCATTGTCTTCATAATTTTTAGTGTTTCAATTAGAGTGGTTTTAAAACAGCTAAAGGTACCAAACCGCTAATATCTCCTCCATTGCGTCTAACATCGCGTACGATCGAAGAAGATATATTCGAGATTGCTGGTGTAGCAACCATAAATATACTTTCAATTTCTGCTATCGCAGCATTCGTCTGAGCTATGGATTGTTCATACGTGAAATCTGTTGTATTACGTAGCCCTCTCAGGATATAATCTGCCTTTTCAGTTTTGCAGAAATCCACGGTGAGTCCAGTATAGGTTTTCACTTGTATTTGTGGTTCGGCCGCAAAGGTCTTTTCAATAAAAACTTTGCGCTCCTCCAAAGACCACATATATTTTTTATCGGCATTGACACCAATAGCAATTATGACCTCATCAAAAAGCGAAAGCGCTCTTTTAATAATATCTACATGTCCCAATGTAATGGGATCGAAAGAACCAGGAAAAACAGCACGTTTCATAATTTAAATATACTTAGTTTTTATTTAACGCTTCATCTACAAGAATACCAAAGAATTCCTTTAGTGTCATTCCGGCTTCTCTGGCTTGCTTCGGAATAATACTTTCTTTTGAAAGTCCGGGAGTTATATTCGTCTCTATTAAAAACGGTTCACCTTCCTGAATAATAAAATCACTTCTAGTTACCCCTTTCATATTTAGAAGTTGATAAATCCTTTTTGCCTCTTCTTGGACTTTTTGGGTTTCCTCATCAGAAATACGAGCCGGCGTAATTTCTTGTGATTGCCCTAAATATTTAGCTTCGTAATCGAAAAAATCATTTTCTGAAACAATTTCGGTAGGGGACAAGATTCTAGTTTTGCCATTGTGAGTAAAAACACCCACCGATACCTCAACACCAATCAAGGCCGTTTCAATAATCACTTGATGGTCTTCCTCAAAGGCTTTTTCTAAAGCAGGAATTAATTGCGCCATGGTACTCACTTTACTAATTCCAAAACTGGAACCCGCACGGTTGGGTTTAACGAAGCATGGCAGCCCAACTTTTTTAACAATTTCTTCTGTATTGATTTCGGTTCCTTTATTTACAAAATAGGAATTAGCACATTTAATTCCAAAGTTCTTCAAAACTGAAAGACAATCCCGCTTATTAAAACTTAAAGCTGCCTGATAAAAGCCTGTGCTCGTTTGTGGGATTCCTAGTAGTTCCCAATACGCCTGAAGGTAACCGTCTTCGCCAGGATTTCCATGTATAGTATTAAATATGACATCTGGAATAATCGTTTCATTTCCTGTGCTAAAACTGAAATTTGACTTGTCCACAGGGTGCTTAGTACCATCTTGGGCTACATAACTCCAACCATCTTTTAAAATATGAACTGGATAAATCTTGTATTTTGAGCTATCAAGGGATTCGCAAACCACCGCTCCGCTTAATAAAGAGATCTCATATTCACTAGAATAGCCGCCCATTGCTACGGCGATTTGTTTTTTACTCATAACAAAACTATAAATACATCTTTAACAAAAATATCACTTATCAATAGAAGTATACTAACTTTAGGTTTTATATTTTTGCGTATATAACAAACAAGCTATGACATTTTTGCATTATCTATTCACCAAGGCGTTTTTAAAGCAGTTGTTGTATGCTGGCCTAGTACTCTTGGTACTGTCCTTCCTCATGCTCTGGTGGTTGCGCATTTCGACCAATCACGATCAGAAGATTGAAGTTCCTAATTTAGCAAAGTTGTCTTTAGATAAAGTAGAAGAACAATTAGATGAATTGGATCTACGGTATGAAATTTTGGATTCGGCTAACTACAATCCCGACTATCCTAGATATTCGGTGATAGAGCAATTGCCAAAAGCTGGTAAGTTTGTAAAAGAAGATAGAAAGATTTATATCACT
>Ga0316190_10004641_pt1 | contig 10024 bp, 8 predicted proteins | sample Eddworburrow2_MG_FD_204929 | JGI IMG/M metagenome (GOLD analysis project Ga0316190, IMG submission 204929) | Coastal sediment microbial communities from Maine, United States - Eddy worm burrow 2 | ecosystem: Environmental > Aquatic > Marine > Coastal > Sediment | place: USA: Maine | collected... | reverse complement strand
GCACTCGATATAACCGTCCGCCAGTCTCCTGCGGTCACCTCGGTCAAAAGGGTCGACGCTTGAAACAGGGACTGCAGTGACAGGATAATCAAGAGCGGGGCAATCCAGAGCAGCGAGAATAACCTGTCGGGCCACACACCGATACCGGTCAAACCTGCCGCGGCCAGCATCAGCACCCCGACGGCCAGCAGGCGCGGCCGGCGGCAGCGCAGTTTTATAAAATGCCGAAAACCGTTCTGCAGCCAGGACAGTGGCCGGATCAGCTCCCTCGTCGAGAGGACGGCCGGAAGAACAGTGGCGAAAGGCAGGGTGGCATACCAGAAATACTCCCAGGCATCGAAGCGCGAGCCCGCATAGTGCCAGTTCTGCACAAATCGGTTCAAATATTCGAAAAACCACCAGAACACGGCGCTGGCAGGGAAAAGTGCCAGAAAGAAAAGGGGACGGGAAGTCATCAGGCAGTGGCCGGTTCCGCGGAAGCTCAACGCATTGACCACCAGGATGTAACACAGCCACAGAGGGGCGAAGGTGTGGGGTTGGAATCTGGCAAACCACTCAAACCGGGTCCAGGCCAAAAACCACATGGCCGTACCGGCCACCACCCCCGCCCAGCCCCACCAGGGAAAAACAGACGCTACGGCCGCAACGGGCGGTTTGCGGCGTCCGGATCGAAGCGCCCTTACCAGGAGCGGTCCGACGGTTGCGGCGATAAAGACCGCATAGGCGCTGAAAATCGCCCAAGAAAAGGGCGCATGCTCGACGGTGCGGGAGCGGGGTGGGAACTCGAAGTATCCGGTCAGGGGAATTCCCGCCAGCCAGACACCCAGCGGCGGTAGTCCCACAAACATAACCGCCATGAGCACAAATTTAATGATAAAACGCGTCACGTTAGGGTTCAGGACGCTCCCTGAAGCAAGGCTTCCGGCAGTTCGCAGGTATCGTCGGCCGCCGCCGCTTTTTTAGCCTCCACATAGTGAGCGGCAGCCAGGGCGGCGGTGGCACCGTCTGCGGCCGCAATAACGATCTGACGGGCGTATTTTTCTCTCAAGTCTCCGATAACGTATATGCCGGGGGTATTGGTTTCGCACTTGTCGTCGGTGACAACATAACCGTCGGCATTCATTTTGGTGCCGGCCGGCACCAGCTGGTTGTTCGGATCGAAGCCGATAAAGATAAAAACCCCGTCGGTTGCCAGTTCCTTTTTTTGACCGGTGTTGACATCTTTCAGTTCAATGGCGGTGACCCCGTCCGCATCGGCCTTGATGGCGGTAGCGACCGTGTTCCAGATGACCTCCATTTTACATTCGGCTTTGACCCGCTGTTGAAGAATCATGCCGGCCCGCAGTTGATCCCGTCGGTGTACGAGATAGACCTGACGGCACAGCTTGGCCAAATAGAGCCCTTCTTCGGCCGCGGTGTCACCGCCCCCGACGACGACGACGGTCTTATCTCTGAAAAAAAAGCCGTCACACACGGCACAATAAGATATGCCTTTTCCGTAATACTCATCTTCGCCCGGGATATTCAGTTTGCGCGGAGTGCCGCCGGTGGCCAGAATGACGGCGTGGGTTGTCAACACGTCGCCGTTGTCGAGGTGGACCCGGTGATAATCGAGTCCCGGCAATAGAGCCTTGACCTCACTGGTAATCATCTCCATGCCATAGGATTTGGCGTGCTGGACAAATTTTTCGGACAGCTCGCTGCCGCCGATGTTCTCGTAGCTGGGATAGTTCTCCACTTCGGCCGACATCGCCACCTGTCCCCCCGGGAGACCCTTTTCGATCAGGACGGTCTTCAGGGCCGCCCGCATCGCATATATTCCGGCCGACATCCCTCCCGGACCGCCGCCGATAATGATTAGATCATAAATGTTCTCTTCTGACATACCCAGCCTCCTTCAACTGTGGCACGGCTTGAAAACCGGCTTAAATTTTTATAGTTTTCATCTCACACGGTTTTACGATATCAGGATAAATAAATATTACAACCGAAATTCTGGCCCGGGAAGCCCCGCAGCGGGATTGACATCCCCTCCGACTTCTGGAATTGTTGATAGGGCACAGAAGCTGCCGCGTTACGGCATCGCGGTAAAAACCATTTGGAGCGTCTCACATGAATCCGATGCCCTACCTTCACATGCTGGCTCCTCTTGACCTTGGGTTTGTCACCCTTAAAAATCGGGTCGTCATGGGATCGATGCATACCGGTCTCGAGGAAGCGCCCGACGGCTTTCAACGACTGGCAGCGTTTTATGCCGAACGGGCGTCCGGTGGGGTGGGCTTGATCGTCACCGGAGGCATCGCCCCCAATGAAGCCGGTTGTGTGGCGCAAAACGCCGCCAAACTCACCACCGAAGAAGAGATGCACGATCACCGGATCGTCACCCAGGCGGTCCATGAGGCCGGCGCTAAAATAGCCATGCAGATCCTGCACACCGGCCGCTATGCCTTCCACCCGAAGCTGGTCGCCCCTTCCGCTATTCAGGCCCCGGTCAACCTCTTCAAGCCCCACGCCCTCTCGGAGGACGAAGTCGAGCACCAAATCCAGGATTTCGTCGCCTGCGCCGAACTGGCTGAAAAAGCCGGCTACGACGGGGTCGAGATCATGGGATCGGAAGGCTACCTGATCAACCAATTCATTGCACCGGCCACCAACAAGCGCACGGACCGATGGGGAGGCTCTTTCGAAAACCGCATCCGTTTCGCAATCGAAATCGTCCGGCAAGTTCGTACCGTCGTAAGATCGAACTTTATGATCATATATCGTCTGTCGATGCTGGACCTGATGCCAGGGGGGAGTTCGTGGGACGAGGTAGTGGCGCTGGCCCGCGCGATCGAGGTCGCCGGCGCGAACGTGATCAACACCGGTATCGGCTGGCACGAAGCCCGCATACCGACCATTGCCACCATGGTGCCCAGAGCCGCCTTCACCTGGGTGACGGCCAAGTTGAAAGGGGAGGTTGCGGTCCCCCTGATCACCAGCAACCGGATCAACACGCCTGAGCTGGTGGAAGCGGCGCTGGCCCGCGGCGACGCCGACATGGTTTCAATGGCGCGGCCGTTTCTGGCGGATCCCGAATTTGTCAACAAGGCCGCTGCGGGACGAGCGGATGAAATCAATACCTGCATCGCCTGCAATCAGGCCTGCCTGGATCATATCTTCCTTGGCAAGATGACCTCCTGTCTGGTGAACCCCCGGGCCTGCCACGAAACCAAGATCGTCTATCGACCAACCCGCCGCAGAAAGCGTATCGCGGTGGTGGGCGGCGGCCCGGCCGGCTTGTCGTTTGCCGCCGTGGCCGGCGGGCGCGGACACCGGGTCACCCTTTTCGAAAAGACCGGGCAACTCGGCGGACAATTGAACCTGGCCGTCCGCATCCCCGGTAAGGAAGAATTCCATGAGACCCTGCGGTATTTCAAACGGCAATTGGAACTCAACCGGGTGACGGTTCGCCTCGGCACCACGATATCGGCGCAGGAACTGCTGGAAACCGGTTACGACGACATCGTGGTGTCCACCGGCGTGGCACCACGCCAAGTAGAGATTCCGGGAATCGATCACCCCATGGTGCTCACCTATATCGATGTGCTCGGAAAGGGAAAACCGGTGGGAGCGCGAGTGGCCGTCGTCGGTGCCGGCGGCATCGGTTTCGATGTTGCCGAGTTTCTCACCCACAGCGGCACCTCCAGTGCGATCGAACGCGATGACTTTCTATCGGAATGGGGCATCGACAAGAACTACCCGGTTCCCGGCGGGTTGTCGCCGCAGGGTCCCCGACTGCGCCCCCCGAAACGTCGGGTGTATCTGTTGCAGCGCAAAGGCTCGAAAATGGGAAAGAACCTCGGAAAAACCACCGGCTGGATCCATCGGAAGATCTTGAAACAGCGCGGCGTGACCATGCTCAACGGATTAACTTACGAGAAGATCGACCGACACGGTCTGACCATCAGTCGTCAGGGAGAGCAGCAGACACTGCCGGTCGATACGGTGGTCATATGTGCCGGGCAGGTCCCGGTGGATGCGCTCTACCGGGAAATCGAGAACAACGGTGTGTCGGTTCACTTGATCGGCGGCGCCGAACGGGCGGTGGAGTTGGATGCCAAGCGCGCAATAGAGCAGGGTTGCCGGCTGGCGGCGACTCTGTGAAGAGGATTTCTGCTAAGGTACCGGATATATTGACACCACGACAAAATTTCGTCATAGTGCTCACGCGGACGCCAGCCCACCCACGTGACAGCAGCACGTAAAAAAGCGCGGCAAAGGTCTGCGGCTGAAGATTGATGAACTCGTAAAAAGTCTCAATTCAGACGTTTCATGCCCTTACTCCTAAATGAGAAAGGATATCATCTTGAAATCCGGCATCTGTCCCAAATGCGCATCCGGCGAGGTTTATTCCGGGGCCGAGATCCCGCTCAAAAAAGGCCCTTTCGCCAGCAATTCCATTCCCGTTAGCCTGGCTTCAGTAGCCGCCCGCGACAACTACGTATGCATCCGGTGCGGTTACGTCGAAAGCTACATCAGCGAGGCAGACAGGCTCAGTGAAATCGCCAGAAAATGGGTGCGCGTAAAAGCAGCCGGGGACGAACCGGACACGGCCGAGTCGGTATGAGCCTATCCAGAAGCACCCACCGTATTCAGGGCATCAAGCGCTTTGCGGTGATCGCAAGAATTCTGGCGAAACACGGGTTCGGCGATCTACTGGACCGTACCGTTTTTCGAAACAAGATCACTGTCACGGCACCCAAGGCCAAGACCGTCTCCAAATCCGTCTACCCGTCACCGCAGCGCCTGCGCCGGGTCCTCGAAGAACTCGGACCCAGTTTCATCAAACTGGGACAACTGATGAGCACCCGCGCGGATGTCTTTCCGCCGGAATACATCGAAGAACTGAAGAAACTGCAAGACCGGGTCCCGCCGATCGACTTCGAAGAAATCCAGGGCGTCATCGAATCGGAACTGAAGCGTCCGTTGGTGGAGATTTTCGCCGCTTTCGAACCGGTGGCACTGGCCGCCGCATCGGTGGCACAGGTCCACCTGGCCGGGTTGAAAACCGGCGAAAAAGTGGCGGTAAAGGTCATTCGGCCCGGAATCGACAAAAAAATCAGGGAAGACATCGGATTGATGTACTACTTTGCCGAGAAGATCGAGCGATCCTCCGAGATCGGCCGCACCGTCGGTGCCGTCAATCTGGTGAAAGAATTCGAAAGAAATATATTTCGCGAACTCGACATGTACACCGAAGCGGGAAGTATCGAACGCTTTGCCGCCAACTTCAAGGACGCCGAAGACCTCTACATCCCGAACGTCTACTGGGACTATACTTCCCGGTCGGTCCTGACGATGGAACACATCGACGGCATCAAAATGGACCGGGTCGAAGAGATAAAAGCCCACGGGATCGATCCCAAGGAAATCGCCATGATCGGTCTGCGTTCCTTTTCCCGCCAGCTGATGGACTTCGGCCTCTTTCACGCCGACCCGCATCCCGGCAACACGCTCGTGATGTACGACGGCCGTGTCAGCCTGGTGGACTTCGGCATCATCGGCTATCTGGACGAAGAAACGATGCTTCAGATTGCCAATATTTTTCTCGGATATGCCGAGCACGACTACGATCTGATCATGGAGGCCTTCGAGGACGCCGGTCTCATCAACCCGGATGCCTTGGATCTGCGCAGCTTTCGCACGGACCTGAAAGACATCAGTGAGCCATTTTACGGACGAACCCTGCAGACCATTTCCGTCAAAGATGTTTATGACCAGGTGATGCAGCTGGTGTTGAAATACCGGATCCGCCTGCCCCGTAATCTTTTACTGCTCTTTAAAACCTTTATCCAGACCGAGGCCCTCGGTAAAATTCTCGGCAGCGACGCCAGCATTCTCGAGGTCACTCGGCCTTATGCGCACAATCTGCTTCAGCGTGGATACGAGGCCCGTAAAATAATGCGCAATGTCGGCAAGGAAACCCGCCGCATAGGCGGTTATTTGCGGGTGCTGCCGAAGTTTCTTCACGATATTCTCCGCGCGGCAGCCAGCGGCAAACATCGGATCGAGGTCTGGCACAGCGGGTTTGAGCAGCTTGACGACAAGATTGAAAAGGGCATCAATCGTCTGACAATCGGCATCATCGTCAGTGCATCGGTGATCGCGGGCTCGCTGATATTGAATTCTTCGCAGAAAGTTATGGAGTTCACGCTGAATTTCTTCGGCGTGCACACCGTTTCCATCACATCGCTGCTGGGAATAACCGGCTACTCCATGGCAACGGTTCTGGGGATATGGCTGGTTATTTCCATCATGCGATCAGGCAAGATGTAATTTTTTTGCTTCACAGCCGCCCGGATGACGGAAAAACCATGTTTTCTATCGACCAATTCAACCGGCAGTATGACACCGAGCGCCGTGACATCGTCATCGACGACCACCGCTATTGGTTTTTTGTCCCCAGATCGATCGACCGGTTCATCGACCCGGAAGACCCCTTGCAGGACTTTCCGCTCTGGGCCAAGATCTGGCCGGCCAGCGTTGTGCTGGCCGGGCACCTCCGCCGCCTGCCGGTGGCGCCGGGCCAACGGATACTCGAAATTGGTTCCGGACTCGGGGTGGTCGGCATCATTGCGGCCTGCAGCGGTCACGACGTCACCCTGACAGACGCCAATCCCCACGCGCTCGAATTCGCCCGCGCCAACGCGTACCTCAACGGTTGCACTCAGCTGACGGTCCAGCGTCTCGACTGGCAGGACCCCCAGCCGGAGGGGGAATTCGACACCATCGTCGGCTCCGAAGTCGTTTACAAGGATCAGGATATCGACCGACTCCTGACGTTGTTCGTTAATTGTCTCAAACCCCAAGGACACATCATTTTGGTCGAAGAGATGCGCCGGACTCTCGATCCGTTTTTTCGGCACCTCGATCCCCATTATCGGATCAGTATAAAAAAAAAGGTCCTGCGCGCTGCGGACGAAGAATCCCTGGTTCTGCTGATAAAAATGCATCCGCGCAAATAAGCCTGAGGTAAGCACTCACAGGGCACCGCATCTGCTTTGTTGTCGGGCACTTGAAGTACAAAAGTACGTCTGCGCGCCCGACGTCTTGCATCTGCAGCACCCTGTAAACGCCTACAATGAGGTGGTTTGAAGCGCATCGGACTTTACACCCCTGTGAACGGTTACAACCTGAGCATTGCTGGTAAAGCCACAGCCGATGCGGTTGACGCCTTTTTGTCCCCAACGTTGCCATTGCAGCATAAACCAGTGACATGACAAAGCGGCATGGTGACGTATCTGTCCCGGTGAGGGCTTTTGTACTATAGATTACGCAAGAAAATTCACTATTGTCCGCAACCCGCCCTCACCTCCGTCGACAGATTTAATAATGGACCCTGACATTGCAACGGGGGTATTTGACATTGGCAGGCCAAGTTAATAAGTTAAATTTAAAGTTTACCGTTATATGGAATCACAAACATCGTTTTGGACCTCCAATGAGATTGTTGCGGTTTGCAACTCTGCTGATAGTCGTTATTATGCTTGCCGCTACCGTCCCGGCTGAAGAGCTCTATACGTGGACGGATTCAAAAGGGGTGACACATATCTCCCGGACCCCCCCGCCAACAAATGCCCGCCACCAAGAGGTGATCGAATACACTCCGCAGACCCCTTCTGAAATAGAAGCCATACGGCAGGAGAAGGAGGCGTTGCAGGACCGTTATAACGAAGAGGCCATTCTGCAAAACGCGCGCGCTGCCCGGCGCGAGGCCGAAGTCGCCCGACAGCGGGCGGCAGAAGTCAGGGACGCAGCCGATGCCGCTGAAAAAAGGGCCGCGGAGTTCAAGAAAAAAGTCGGCAATACCATCCGGCGGCAGCAACTCAACCGCGGAACCACTTTGCGATTGGAGGCAGAGGCCTCTGCCGCTCGCAACGAGGCGCTTAAAGCGGCTCAAAACGCCGACTTGGCCGAAAAAAGGGCTGTTGAAGCCGAAAAGAAAGCCGGAGAGGTTTTAAGCCGGGGCGAGGCCGGTGAGACCGGAATGCAGCCGGCATCGGAACAAGCAGACCGGCAGCCGAACCCTGGCGTGGCTCGGTAGGGCTTACCACTGAAATCCGGGACCAATCCGTTGGGACTGCGCTCGATTTCGAGCGACAAATGCCGGATTTGATCAATTTTCTTCGTTTTAAGCGTGCATCCGCCACGGATCGTGTCCCAGTCCACTCCGGCGAAATGGCTCAAATAAGCGCCGGATCTTGGTTCGTCTGCAAGGCGTGGCCACCGGCGAGTATGCGTCTTTGTGTCGGCAGCACTTAACGCAGTCGGCGGGCAAAAGACAAGCAAGATGTGTAATTATTTCTTGCTGGGGCCCATAAAGAAAGGCACCCGATGCAGTTCTACGATTTCAAAGAATTTCTGAGACTCTCCTCGGTCTTGAACTACAACTTGAGCGCTGCATCGTTGAATCGGTATAATGTTCTGCTTTTCATCATCGGTGAAAAAAAACTGGTCCTCGACGAACAAATGGATCGCGAGCACCGGCTGATCGTGATGGAGGCCCTCAGCTATCTTTTTAACGTCTACAACCAAAAAAGACGACGCCTCGGTCCAATGGCGGTTCTGCACCCTCTCAGAGCCGCGGCCCTCTATGCCAGGTCATGCGAGGTTATCAACATCGTTTCTTTGCTGAGTGCGCTCTTTCACGATATTCTCGAAGACGTCGATCCACTGGAATTCGAAAAACGTCGCTGGCGCGAGCTGGAAGTCCAGCTGTCAACCCTGCTGGAAAAATTGCATTCCGACAATGAGGCGTCCCTCGTTGAGCGACTCCGCTACCTGACCCGTCTCGATAGCGAAACCTACTACCACTACATCGGCCGACTGCTCGAAGAGTCGCGTCAAGCGCCGGATCTTATAGAAGTCAAGCTCGCCGATCGCCTCGACAACACGCTGGACATGCGTATCGACCTTCAAGATCCGATCGACGAGGTCAATTTCTTCGAGACAATTTTTCAGATCCTTTTTGTCAACAACTATTCCGGCTACCGACCGAAAACCGAACACCCACCGTCAGCGGTTTTAAATGGCTCCAAACGTCTGTATCAGCTGTTCAAAAACGCGGTCATTTTATCGCTCATCCGGCAGATGGTCGATATCGAAGGCAACCGCTCGGCGCTGGTCCTCTTCAAGGCCTTGTCGGATGCCAGTCTATTGGAGGCCCAGCGGACCCTGATTCACCTGCTGGGGTACCATCATCGCAATCCGGACACCCTTAGGCCTTTGCTCATGGAAGCAATGGAATACTGTTACAACGGTCGCACGGACCTGGTAACAGAGCCAAACACCCATTGGATGCTGGACGGCCTCTTTTCGACTTATTTCGGTTACACCTCCGGCCGGCTGCGCAATCAGCAGCTCGATCGCCTTTACCAAAACAAGCCCCTGATGATCGAGGCCTCCATTGCCTTCATCGTTATTTTTTTCAGCTTCTTAAACGATCACCGCTACTATGTTAAAGGAATCAGCTCATCGGGCATCACTGCCGGCTGACCGCCTTTAAGATCGGTATCGAGGCCCTTAGGGCTCACGAGAAAACAAATTGGCAACTTTGGGCGATGAAGCGCCCGGTCGACAAGGCGCGAAAACGCAGGAATATCTGGATATTCCGAGTTTTCACAACGCAGCCGGACGGGATGCATCGGCGTCCAAAATATTAAGTTATTTTTGAGTGAGCCCTTAGATTCGTGTTCATCGCTTCATTCCGATTGCCCGCCCCCACAGCCACCGGCCGCCGCTGTGCCGTAACACCTGTTTGACAGATTTCAAATGATCGATATATTCTTGCGATGTTACTGTCGCGCATTCAGAAGAAAGCGGCCGTCGCCTTGCGCTGCCGACACAAGTGTTTCCGGAACATAACCAGGATATCCAATGAAAATTTTCAATCGCTTCCAAAAACCGACCCTGCTGAGTTTGTCGAAGAGCTGCGGCTGAGCGGCGAAAATCAGCCCGGTCGGGCTGAACGAAATGCTGAAAA
>Ga0316190_10004639_pt1 | contig 10026 bp, 10 predicted proteins | sample Eddworburrow2_MG_FD_204929 | JGI IMG/M metagenome (GOLD analysis project Ga0316190, IMG submission 204929) | Coastal sediment microbial communities from Maine, United States - Eddy worm burrow 2 | ecosystem: Environmental > Aquatic > Marine > Coastal > Sediment | place: USA: Maine | collected... | reverse complement strand
TAGGTATTTGTTATATGCAAATATACCAGTCGTGAATACAAGTATCAGGATTAGGAAGGTTTTGAATTTATGGTGTTTTACCCAACCCAGTTTACTGAATGACTGCCTGCTAGTTTTGGTGTTTTTGCTCTGACTATTTCTGGGCATATATTTTCAGCCTATTTTATAAGCGACGATTTACGAGTAGGAGATCCAGGGCTAGTGTCATATTTTATGAATATTTCCTCCGAAGCATCGCGGTTGCTGTAGCGTACGAGGAAGTTACAACGATAATGGTTGCGGTTCGCATCCCTCACAAGGCTATTTTCGTCTAAAATAGCACAGTCCCCAAAAGATCGTAGATGATCCGTTTCTGACTGTAGGGCAGCAAGGCTGAAAGGTTCATTCCAAATTGCTTGCTTGTGAAATAGCCTGAGAGAACACGCATAGCTTTCCGCAAACTTACCAACACTACCGCAGCTTGCCTCAACATAAAACTCCTCACCAGTCTCTGCCTCTATATCACGCTCAAGCTGCTCGAAGTCTGCCAGCAACTGCTTCATGTCGTTAACATTCTGCCAATCTAGGTATTTGTTATATGCAAATATACCAGTCGTGAATACAAGTATCAGGATTAGGAAGGTTTTGAATTTATGGTGTTTTACCCAACCCAGTTTACTGAATGACTGCCTGCTAGTTTTGGTGTTTTTGGTTTTCTTGTTAAGTTTCTTTCCTAGTGTTTTACTGCTCATGAGTTTTAGTGTAGATCGAAAACACAAAAGATCCAAACACTCTGCCCAAGTTGCATAACGAAGAAACTAAGCAAATAAAGGGTTAGTACCCAATAGTTACTCTCCTCATTTCATAAATTATTCATAATAAACAGGCTATAGTTTACATAATGAAACCACCGATAATAATAGTTTGCACAAAAAGTCTAGATATACATGCCTATGAATCTTCTGAAGCGATGGACGGAGGCCTTGAAGCAATAGATGTAGGAAACAACGAGTACAGAGCTTACGATGCAGATGGTCAAATCCTAGAACTCGTAGTAAAGATAGAACATTCTAAAATACTTAGAATCATCCCTAACGGCACGGAGCATATATCCGTCAAAGAGACAGGAAAAATGAAGCCGAAGGCCGTGAAAAAAAGAATCATAGAGTACATCAAGAGCGAGACAATAATTGACAAGGCCAAGAAAGATCTAGAAAAGATGAGCCTTAAGTCATTAGTTGGCCTAATAATGTAATTTTAAAATGTCTTTGGTCGAAGTCTAGTCGTAACCCACCATCCTAAAAGCAAAAATCCATCGACACTTTGATTTATGATAATCTGAGTTTACATATGAGAACATTTAAAGAGATAGAACAACATATTCGCTCTAGAACAGGACACATGTCTAGGGCTAGCGTAGACTTAGAGAACGGTTCAGAGAATAGCGGAATACATGTTACTTTTTCCGACCCCGAGCTACTAGATTTTAGTATTTGGGGCGTGCCGGGCGATGGGCTAATATCGATATACTTCTCAAGTCAAAGCAACCTAGAGTGGCCTTACAAAAACGAAGAAATGCAAGAAGCAATAAGAGCCGTGACTTTGTTTATCGACGAATATCTTAATAATGGCGCTACACTAACCGAAAGATATGTTGGTGATGACTTGGTTTCGGTGAAAATAAAGATAGGCACGTCTGAGGAGACTACACATACAAAAATAAAATTCGGAAAAAGAAAAAAGATAATTAAAAAGATACCTCCGCCACTAGCTAAATCCTAGTCGCGTAGCCAAACATCCTAAAAGCAAAAAACCGAGGAGCGGTTTTAAAAATTTACTGAATCATATATGAAAACGTTTAAAGAAATAGATTTTATTTAGTGCCAACAACGGTGACCCAAGCAGGGTTATCAAAGAATAAGTCTGGGTCTTTTTGAGCAGCTCTGACACGTTCAACCATATCATCGACAGACTCAACCCCATTGGTTTTAAGACTTTCAGCAATCAAATTCTTGCTAACTTCCAATAAAGCCTCGATCACTAGCCAGTCTGCGTCTTGCGTACTCGTTCGGTGTTCGTGTATCCTGGAGTCCACATCACTTAATCCTTGCTTAGATACCGACTCCTCAATATCCTTCCCTACCGTCGGATTGATGCCATGAGACGCCATAGCAGACATAATAGACCGCTTAAAAACCTGAAAATCGTCCCAGTTGGCATCAGCAAAGTCCCAGTCTGGTTCTTGGATGAACAAGACGCCATGTTTGTCGAGTTGACCTGTCATTGAAGATACAGCTTTATCAATATCTTTAATGTGAAGTAATGTGTTTCTAATGAATACAAGATCAAAAGGACCAAGCTGTTGTAGCTTTTTATTGTTTTTAGTACCGATAATGTCACCTACCAGTACATCAACTGCTATCCCACGCTGTTGGCTTACACGTACAGCACCCTCTGATTGGTCTAGCCCAGTTATGCTAGCATTTGGAAATATCTCTTGCAGTAATCCAAACGCATCCCCAGTTCCACATCCTGCATCAAGGATACGGTCTGGTGCGAAGCCTTTTGCTGCAAGATTGCCCAGCCTCTCTCGACTAACTTCATTTGCAGTTAGTCCAATAAGTCGCAGTCTTTCAGCCTCATCAATAATATCGCCACTCTGTTTATAGCCATTCATAATTAACGATTATACCACTGCTCGAGTAGCATATGTTGAACCCTGCCGCAGCCACTCATCCTAAGACAAGAAAACCGATGGCTTGCTATTGAATATGATTGAATCACTTCCGACGGGGAGCAGTGCCGGTGGCACTGCGAGAAGCCTTTTCCTTCGGTAGCTATGCTGGTGAAAGCGAAAGGGCGTAAAGTCGAGAATACTCAAAATCAGTAGCTACTTTCGGTCGCTTGCGTCCTAGCCAAGAACAGTGAATTTCTAAAATCTGGTCCTTCGTAATTTTTTGCCCAGATGCGGGGTTTTTGCTATCTTTTTGACCTGTAGCAAAAAGATAGTCGTAGTGTGGCAAGAATAAGCCACGTAAAAAAAAGTAATAAAAAACGAAATCTTATTTAAATCCGCTTTAAATCTTATTTAAATAAGATTTCGGCTTGATATACATTAAGAAGTTGAATTAAAGAGTAATACTTGCAGATATCAGGCTCTCTACAATAACCTAGCGAGCCCAAGAGTCTAAGAATTCTTGGTTCGAAAGATTTTGTTAACAAGTAAATATAATTGATTATCAGATAAATTAGCTTTAACAGTGTAGCCATCAATACCTAGATCAGGTAATACAAGGCTGGGTTGTTTGTTTTTGTGAGAGGGAATCGGATGATATATAATTGACTAAAACACTACAATATGATAGAATATACATTATATTTATTCACAAGAGAGCATAACGAACTAAGTAGCAGTAACCCATGAATGATACCCACAATAACTCAGGTGAGGACCTTGGCTATGATCCAGCCCGTCTATCGGTCCCAGAAGTCATTGCTGCTATTGATCGCCGCGAGCCAGTTATTGGACCGGACAGTATAGGAGACTTCAAACATGGTAATGTTGAGCGCGGGTGGACGGCTGCAACGGAGATTGTCAGGCGTTTAATTCCTGGTAGTGAAGAATTGCGCCGTGAGCTACAAGGTTTTATAGACGCGCCGATTACAGAGCAAACACCGCGAGAGTTTGTAGACGCCGTAGACGAGAATTTGATAGCCAGAGAGGAGACAGAAGATGAAGAGACCAATAAAAACGTTTCGAGATGGAGTGCTGCATTAGGTAGGGTTAGAGAGTTTGTTCAGCTGCCAAGTGTTCCTGACTCTGCGATTCAGCCCGACATAACAAGTGCACCAAGTCTTCTGAGCCCAGAATATGTTGCGCATAATAGAGACGACTCGCTTATGAGAGGATATTTTGAGTACGGCAACGATAAACCTACTGTCAACGAAATGGTGCTTTTGGAACAAGATCGATACATTAACGGACTTAGTCTTGATGAACGAGATCTTATTGAGGCCAGATATCGTTATGCGCGAGATGTAAAGCTACTGGCACTTATGGCCGAGTTGACGGAGAGGCCAATCAAACAAGAAGATATTCAGCAAAACGGGGGTATTTACGAGATAGACCTGCCAAGTGGGGTTAACGCGGTGTTCGATGCTGAAATTGATAGCGGATCGCTTGAATCGTTAATTAACCCAGGTAACTGGGAAAAACGTCGTCAGATTAAAGACCGGGTGTACGAAGTAACTATTGACGGTAGTCGCTATATACTGAAGGAGCGTAAAACAGACAGGCATAGGCATACGAAGGAAAAGGGTCATAGCCCGGGCAATACATCTAGGCGGGAGTTTGAAGTGGCTCAGCAGATGCATAATGAGTTTCAGGTCGAAGAGGATGATATAAGTCTCGTATGGGAGAAGCCACTCGCGGCTGTCACATACCCTGATGGATTTCAGTTTGTGCTGTTTGAGTTTGATGATGTGCTTGAGGGGATAGAGCCAAATTCAGATATGGAGTTTGCTGCGCAGCACCGCCTTGCAAATGCTATCTATGGGTCGCCGTATTATGATGAGGAGTATAAGGATTTTAAAGAAAAAGCGGAAGAATGGTTACGTAACAGTGAGCGCATAGAAGAGCTTACCGGCTTTACTGTGGTTGAGCGAACAGGGGCGCCAACGGCTGAGCACAGTGCTCCAGAGGAGTCTAGTCGAGGATGGTTCAGGAAGTGGCTACAAACGCGTAGAAGTCAGCATGATAACGATGAGGTGGCTGTAGGAACGGTTGCTGGAAACGAACAGGTCGTTCAACCCGAGGATAACGAAGTTACACGAGTAGATTATGCACGGTTGAAAGCTATGCGCATAACTGACAGACTACGAAGACTACATCAAAAAACTATGTTTGATGCCGGTATGTATAACTATGACCTTGATGGGTATAAGAACGTCGTCAAAGTTGATGACAGAGGCCGTGCCTATCTTGAGCGACATATCTTTGACCTCGAGTACCAGTTTACAGAGGACCCCGATCGTAATGCAGGGCTAAGGCGTGACTACGAAACACAGCACTGGCCAAATGATGACAAGCGCTTCCTGCGTAGCAATTTTGATGAGACCCCAACGGTACGGGCGGCCCGATTTGCGCTTTTTGAAGTAGAGGGCGGAACCGTCCCGTCTTCACTTGATCATGAATGGGAGTAGCGCGATTGAACTACTCACTGTTCAGAGATAATTAGGCTGTGCTTGAACCAGTAGTGGTCCATACTGAAGAGTCTAAGAATTCTTGGCTTGAAAGATTTTGTTAACAAGTAAATCTAATTGATTATCTGATAAGTTAGCCTTAACGGTGTAGCCATCAATACCAAGATCGCGCAGTCCTGATGGTGCATCGGCTTCGTTTAAATTGGACAGAACGTGTACGGGGATGTCTTTGCCCCAATCGCTGGCGCGCATTCTTTTGAGTACTTCGTCGCCAGCAATGGCGGGGACCATTAGATCTAGTAGTACAAGATCGGGTTGCTCTTTCTGAATGATGTATAGAGCGGCTATGCCATCAGTAGCCACGATGGATGTATAGCCAGCTAGTTCTAGGCGCGTTTTGTATATGTCGGCTAGTGCAGCGTTGTCTTCGACTATGATAATTTTCTTCTGGGTTTGCGGTTCGTCCATATTTTATATGATAGCGCAATATGGGCTTATCTACCATAGTCTATGCAGAAACATATGTATGGAAGAAAGTTGAGTTTTTTACTGTACAATAATGGGTAATGGCTTTTGATGTTCTGATTTTGGTCTTGGCTTTGGGCGGCGTTGTGAAGGGCGCTGATTGGTTTTTGGGCGCGGCAGAAAAAGTTGGTGTAAGTCTACGTCTGCCGCCATTTATATTGGGTGTTGTGCTGGTCGGATTTGGCACCAGCTTGCCGGAGCTGGCTACGTCGTTGACTGCGGTCAGTAATGAAGTTGATACTGTTACCCTAGCCAACGTAGCTGGTTCTAACATGGCTAATGTTCTACTGATACTAGGTATATCGACAATCGTATTGGGTACGATTCGCTTTGATAAAAATTTGATTGATTTAGACATTCCGCTGATGGTGGCAGTAACGGCCCTTTTCGGCCTGCTGATAGTTGACGGTGAATTAGTCCGTACTGATGGAATAATCCTGCTAATTGGATTCATGGGTTATATTTTCTACTCTTTGGGTTATAAAGAAGACAAGGAACACCACCAGGGTTTGGTAAGTTTAATTTCTTCTTTGACCAAAGGCTCGAAGACTAAGGTAGAAAGAAGCCAGAATTTAATAGGGCCGTTTACATTACTAGCGCTATTGTTTTCGGTGGCACTTCTGGGGGTTTCGTCTAAATTTGCTGTGGATAGCCTACAAAGTATCGTATTGCAGATAAACGTTGGTATTGATGTTTTGAGTTTCTTTGCACTTGCTATCGGCACGAGCTTGCCCGAGCTAGTGGTGTCGTTTAAGGCTCTAAAAAAAGGCCAGGGCGATATAGTGGTTGGTAATGTTATCGGGTCAAGCATGTTTAATATATTGCTTATCGGCGGTGTTGCTAGTGTGATTAGGCCGCAATTCATGGAGCCAAGTCTAGTGGGCTGGACACTAGCTGGGCTTGGCCTGTCGGTTGCACTACTGATGGTGGGTTCTATTTCTAAGCGAATACACGTGTGGGAAGGGTTAATGTACATACTGATCTACTTGGCAATTGCCGACAAGATAATTAAGTGAGCTAACTTTTTGGTGCTAAACTATTACTTAGAAAGTAAGGCGGGGTTCTGTTATGCAGGAAGGTGACCAAGAAGACAGTAAAGACGCGCAAAACGCTGAACAACAGATGCAGCCTCACAAGAATATCCCGCACAAGAACTACAAAATGGCGATAGCGCTATTCATCATAGGTCTCTCGTTAGTCATAGGGGTTTCGTTGGTTTTGCTTAACAGAAACGCCGACGATGTGGCGCAGCCCAGTAACAGTAGTGAGCAAAGCGGTTTTTCGGAAGAATCCGGCCTGGACAAAGCCGCAGCAGGAGGAAATGAACAGCCAACTGTATCTAGCATAGACTACACTAAGTTGCCGTTAGGGGATGACCAATATTCGACATCACCAAAAGTTGGTTCTGTGTACAGTTGCAATACTAGTTATAACGGCGGTGGGGCATTTGAATATGGCCCGTGGATAGACCAAGATGCTGGGACGTGGGATTTAACCAAGAAGATATCTGTTGGTGGAAGTGTGGCCTGGCCCCAGGCACGCTGGGAAGCTGCGGGTAGTGGGGATGTGCGGGTAATCAAGAGTGCTGATCTGCCATTAGGTCATAACAGCGGCACGTTCCCGGTTGCCTCAAACGATGAAGCCTATCAGTACGATCGTAACCCTAACTCTATAAAAGAACAGACTATTGATTTCAAAGTTCCATTGAATCCAGCAATGATGAGCGCTCCAAAATGTGTAGGCGGGGAAGTGGGTATTGCTACAACCGGTGTCCTGCTATTCAATGCCTTTGACGCAGCTGGCAGGGATGCTGTGGCTGTAGAGATCCAAGATTCTTGCGAGGGGCATCCGCAAGCAGGTGGCTATTACCACTATCACGGCTACAGCAGTTGCTTTGAGGATAGCTCAGCACCTACGGCTCACTCGGGTTTATTTGGATATGCGTTTGACGGCTTTGGTATATACGGACTGAAAGGCGAGGGCGGAGTAGAATTGACCAGTTCTGATCTAGATGAATGTCATGGTCACGTCCACACTATAGTTTGGGACGGTGCAGAAAAGGATATGTACCATTATCACTTCACACAAGATTTTCCGTACACGGTTAGCTGTTTTCGCGGTGAGACGCTGGTAACAGCGTTATCTTCTGGCGAAGGTGGCGGTACGGCGGGCGGTCAAGGCTCGCAGCAAGGACCGCAACAACAGAGTCCACCACTTAATGGTCCTGGCAACCCACCACCCAATAATTAAATAAATTTATAAAGGGGGGAAATATTAAAATGGCTAAAGCTAATAAAGGTAAAGATGATTTCTCAGACCTAAAAGCATTGTATATAAATTGTTCTATTAAGATGGACAAAAAGAAATCGCATACGTAGCTGTTGATGAACCGATCAATCGCCATAATGAAAGAGCAGAAGGTCACAGTAGAAAATCTCTATTTGCTAGACCATGACGTAGCCTTTGGAATGGTAAAAGATGGCAAAAAGGAAACTGGTAAAAAAGACGATTAGCCAAAAATCCAAAAGAAAATCATGGAAGCAGACATATTGGTGATTGGAACGCCTATATGGCTGGGGGTAAAGTCTAGTGTTGCTACCCTAGTAATTGAGTGCATGTATGCCTACAGCGGTGATTACAATGACAAAGAGCAGTATGCTTATTACGGAAAGACAGCTGGCTGTATAATCACGGGCAACGAAGACGGTGTTAAGCACTGCGCTATGGATTTTTGTATGCTATGCAGCACATTGGCTACATGGTCCCACCTCAGGCTGATGCTGGATGGATTGGTGAAGCTGGTCCTGGTCCTATCTACTGTGATTTTCCAGGTTACGTGGCCGAAAACCCAGAAGGCATGCGAAAACCTGCCGGCTACGATAACGAGTTCACTAACCGCAATACTACGTTCATGACATGGAACCTGATGCACGTGGCCCGTATGCTCAAGGATCAAGGCGGATTCCCTGCTAAGGGCAACATGACATCTCATTGGCGACATGTTACAAACGCTGCTGATCAGAATCCTGAATACCGATAGGCCAAACATAAAGTCCTAATTAGTTTCACCCCGAGCTCGTTGCTAATTGTCCCGATTTAAGGTTATGCTTTGGCGTATAAACATTAGTAGGGGGACTTTGATTTGAAGAATAACATGAAGAATATGATAGTCATGCTGGTCGTAGCTGGTCTGCTGGCGGCTGGTGCGGTTTATTGGTTTGTTGTTAAGGATGATGATACGGATATCGCTGACTCGACTCAAAGTACTCAAGTTGTAGAGCTGGCAAAGTCGGACTCGTTTCCGCTTGGCCTGACGTTTTCAGGATTGCAGCCGCTTAATAGTGGTGTATACGAAGGCTGGGTAGTGCGCGCCGGCGTCAAATATAGTTTTGGGACTTTTAATACTACTGACGAGGGTGCGGTAGTGGGCGAAATGTCTCTAACAGAAATTACTCCGCAAAATGGTGATAAAGTTGTGATTTCTATTGAGCCAGACAATGACACAGATCCTGAGTCATCGGCTACTATAATTTTGGCGGGTGATTTAGTGGATGGTACGGCCAGTCTGACTTTTCCAGTTGATGTCAGCGGCTACTCTGGGCAATATATCCTAGGTACTCCGACTTCTGCTACTGACGACGATGAGCTATCAGGGATTTGGTTTACGGCAACTGGAAGCGATCAACTACTAGATATACCGGTGGCTCCTGCCGGTTGGATTTATGAAGGATGGGTAGTTGTTAACTCTACACCAGTTAGTTCTGGGCAGTTTAGCGACCCTAATGCGGCTGACTTGTTCGATGGTTATTCAGGTCCAGGTTCTGCACCGAACAAGCCGGGTGAAGATTATGCAGTTAATTTACCAAATGGGTTGATTGCCCCGCTTAATTTAACAGACGGTAGTTCTTCGGTCGTGCTATCTTTGGAGCCATTCCAAGATGGCGAAGACCCAACTGGTCCTGTCCCAGCTCAAGTTAAGCCACTAAGCGCCAAGATTGCTGCTGACTCAACAGATCATACGCCGTATGATCTGACTCTTAGCACTGCGTCTGTGCCATCTGGATCAGCTAGCCTCTAGTAGATGGCTCTGACCTTCTGAAAATTAAAACAACCCCGCATTTTCATGCGGGGTTGTTTTGCTTAGGGGCCGTCAGGCCACTATGCCTTTATCAAGCGGTCAGTCAGACTCTACTTAAGAATCCTTACGAGCATTACGTCGCATTCGTAGCTGAGAGATACCAGTTCCACCTAGGAAGGTAGCACCAAGTAGTCCTGCTACAGAACCTACACCAGTATTTGGTAGTTCTGTAACTACAGCCT
>Ga0316190_10004638_pt1 | contig 10029 bp, 9 predicted proteins | sample Eddworburrow2_MG_FD_204929 | JGI IMG/M metagenome (GOLD analysis project Ga0316190, IMG submission 204929) | Coastal sediment microbial communities from Maine, United States - Eddy worm burrow 2 | ecosystem: Environmental > Aquatic > Marine > Coastal > Sediment | place: USA: Maine | collected... | reverse complement strand
ACAGAGCCAATCAGCCAGATTAACCTGCCGTTAATGCAAGTCATTTAAAGGGACATGATGCGGGCACTACTCTTCGATCTGGATGGCGTCATTTATCAAGAGGGGCAGGCAATTGCCGGGGCCGTGGAGGTGCTTGCCTGGGTTCGTGCGCAACGGATTCCCCATCTCTTTCTGACCAATACCAGTTCCCGTTCCCGTAGTGCTATTGTGGCAAAACTTGCTGGGATGGGAATTGAGGTTGCTGAGGCTGAGATATTCACGCCAGCCGTTGCCGCAGTGGACTGGCTTAGAGCAAATGTTTCGGGCCGTACCGCCCTGTTTATTCCTGAGGAGACAAAAAAAGAGTTCCGTGGCCTGCCGCTGTTGGATGCAGATGCTGAGCAGGGAGCCGCTGCTGTAGTGGTTGGTGATCTTGGGCAGGGGTGGAATTTTGTCACCCTCAATCGTGCATTTCGCCTGCTGATGGGTGATTCGAAGCCACAGCTTATCGCCTTGGGTATGTCCCGCTATTGGCGTGCCCCTGAGGGCCTGCGTCTGGATACAGCCCCCTTTGTGGTGGCATTGGAACATGCTGCGGGCGTTAAACCATTAGTGCTGGGTAAACCTGCAGAGCCTTTTTTTCAGGCAGCGTTGGATATCCTCGGGTCCACTGCTGCCGATACGCTTATGATTGGGGATGATATCAGGGGTGATATCGGTGGTGCGCAGAATGCCGGGCTCAGTGGCATGCTGGTACGTACCGGCAAGTATCGCCCGGATGATCTGAAGCAGGGGGTTACACCTGATGCCGTTATCGATTCCATTGCTGATCTGCCATCGTGGTGGCGGGAAAATGGCCTTGATAAGTCTGCTACCCATGCTCCCAATCATTGGGTGCACTTTTCCCACGTGGCTGATATTGGGGTGCGTGGTTATGGCCGCTCCCTGGCAGAGAGTTTTGAGCAGACGGCGCTGGCCATGACCGCAGTTATCTGTGATCCGCTGCTGGTGCAGCCGCAAGAGAGGGTTCGTGTTAGCTGTGAGGCTGCAGATGACGAGCTACTGCTGGTGCAATGGCTGAATGCCCTGATCTACGAGATGTCGGTCCGTGGCATGCTCTTTAGCCGGTTCAAGGTGGAAATCAGTGGATTGCAGCTGATGGCGGTTGCCTACGGTGAACAGGTTGACCGGCAGCGGCATATGCCTGCTGTAGAGGTGAAGGGTGCTACCTATACGGAACTTCGGGTGAGACAGCGTGAAGGTGGTGGCTGGCTGGCTCAGTGTGTTGTTGATGTTTAGATAAAGGCAAAGGGAGAAGGAGTGATGGATATCCAACGACTGACACGTATGTCTGAATTTGCCTGGCAGATTGAACCGCACGGTAACATGCAGGTACCAGCGGTAATCTATGGCAATGAGGGGTTGATCCGTGCCATGGATGACAAGGTCTATGAACAGGCGTCCAATGTAGCAACCTTGCCCGGTATTGTCGGCCCGAGTTATGCCATGCCGGATGCCCATTGGGGTTATGGCTTTCCCATTGGTGGCGTAGCGGCCTTTGATGCTGAAGCAGGTGGGGTTGTCTCTGCTGGAGGGGTTGGTTTTGATATCTCTTGTGGTGTGCGGACGCTGCGTACCGGCCTCCGACGCACAGATCTGACAGGAAAAACAGAGCAGCTTGCGGATCAGCTCTTTCGGGAGATACCTGTTGGTGTCGGTAGTACCGGTCATATTCATCTCAGCAAAGCAGGTATGGATGCCATGCTCAGCGGTGGTGCACGCTGGGCTGTGGAGTCTGGTTATGGCGTGCAACGGGACTTGAGCTACACAGAAGAGAAGGGCTGTATGGCAGGTGCGCTTCCAAAAGCGGTGTCGGAGCGAGCCAAGGAACGCCAGCGCAAGGAGATGGGAACCCTGGGATCAGGCAATCACTATCTCGAACTACAGGAGGTTGTGCAAATCTATGACGCTGAAGCTGCCGCTCGTTTTGGGCTCACACAGGGGGATCTGCTGGTCAGTATCCATTGTGGCTCACGTGGGCTGGGGCACCAGATCGGTACCGAGTTTCTGGCGGAGATGGTCAATAGTGCAGGCCACTATGGGATCAAGCTGGTGGACCGTGAATTGGCCTGTGCACCCATCCGCTCCCCGGTGGGCGAGCGTTATCTGGGTGCCATGCGTGCAGCGATCAACTGTGCCCTGGCGAACCGGCAGATCATCACCCATCTGACACGACAGCTGTTTGCAGAGTTGCTCCCTCAGGCTGAGCTCGAACTGCTCTATGATGTCTCACATAACACCTGCAAGCTGGAAAAACATACTGTTGCCGGCCAATCGAGGATGCTTTATGTCCATCGCAAAGGGGCGACACGTGCCTTTGGTCCGGGGCATCCTGAGCTGCCAGAGTCCTTCCGTGAGGTGGGGCAGCCGGTATTGATTGGCGGCTCCATGGGCACAGCATCTTATATCCTGGCGGGCAGTGTAGGTAGTGAGGCGCTTTCATACACCTCAGCTTGTCATGGTGCGGGGCGCTGTATGAGCCGGCGTAAGGCAACTAAAAGTTGGCATGGCAGGCAGGTGATCCAGATGCTGGCAGAGCAGGGCATTACGCTACGTAGCCCATCGCTACGTGGGGTTGCTGAGGAGGCTCCAGGGGCCTACAAGGATGTTAATGCTGTGGTAGATGTAACTGAGCGGGCAGGCTTGGCGCGGCGGGTTGCCAGACTGGAGCCGGTGCTCTGTATTAAGGGTTAGATTTGTTGGGCCCTTTGTTTTAGCCAGCCTTGATAGGGATAATCTGCCACAGATATATCGGTCTCTGTAAAGCAAAGGTAAACAAGAGCTGTAAGGCATCCATCTCTTTTTGATGATTAATCAGTAAAAATAGAGTGACTTGATATCCCTCAAAGGAGATAGGGGCGTTGGTGGTGACAATGCAGGTATCTGTTTGACTGAATAGTATGAGTCCAGATGCTTTATGGACTTGTTAGTTAATGAATAAATAACTATTACCATTTCATTTAGAATGATCGAAGAGGAATAATCATGGCTGCAAAATTCATACTGCTACCCAGTAAAACACTGGAACATACTCGATTGATCAAGATTCCAGAGCATTATGATGGGCATGAGGCATTCCGTCACACCACAGGTCTTATTGCGGGTGTAGAAGAGGAGAACTCTGATTACACATGGGATGATATAGCTGAAGAGCTAGAGGCGCACGGTTTTGAGGTGGTGGACTATATCCTGGGGCCAGAAGTGAGCTGATTCATACCATTGTTTCCAGGGTGATACCAGGTATCGCTAGACCCTTTTACATGGCAAGGTCGGTTGGCGGCTATCTGTTTTGGAGGCGGGAATAGAATTCAGGGCGTCGATCACTCAATAGGTCGCTGAGCGGCGTAACTTTTTTGTCTCTGGCCTGAGCCAGGTCAAGGGTGGTGATGAAGAGCGCTTCTTTCGTGGTCGATGCCTGATGTGTCAGTGCCCCTTTTGGCCCGGCGATCTGGCTTTGGCCGGTAAAATTGAGAATTCCTCTTGGGCGGACATCCGAACCTGTTCGATTTGTAGTGACTGCGAAGATGCCATTTTCCATGCAGCGGGTAAGCATGGCCTGTTGACACCAAGGTAATACCAGATTGGAAGGGTGGCAGATTAGGTCTGCACCTTGAAGCGCCAGGCTACGTGCAACCTCCGGGAAGGCCCAGTCGTAGCAAACCATCAAGCCCACTTGGATACCGTTAATCTCACTAATCTGTAGCGGCCTGTCACCGGGATCAAAATACTCTGCTTCAGTATTAAAGAGGTGGAGTTTGCGGTAGGTCTGAAGAATACCCTCTCCATTGATCAAGAGTGCGCTGTTAAAAATCTTATCCCCTGATTTTTCCGCAAACCCGGTGACCAGATGGAAACTGTTTTCACGGCATAACTGCACTAAAGCCGATAGAGTAGGTGAGGTTGCAGGATCCTCTGCCAATGTTGCGAGTTCATTTCGATCCTGAAAGTAGTAGCCTGTAAATGCCAGTTCTGGCAAGACAATAATGTCGGCATTAGCCCCGCTTAATGCTGTAACCACTTTGGACAGGTTTGCGGAAATGGCACCAAATTCAGGTGCAAACTGGTAGAAACCAACCTTACGTGCAAAATCTGACATAATAATTTTTAATCCAGGATTAAAGCAGTTCAATGACCCCGCTTGCGGTTACCTGAATGGTCTGTTTGCCTGCCTCTATAGCGGGCGCGTTGGAGGCGTCGCTCGCCATGGTGACGCGTTGCCTGAATGCAGGTTGTATGGCTCTGCCTGATGTGTTTATGTCCATATGTACCAATCGGAAATTGGCATGTTCCCATGCTTTGCTTGTTAATTTGGCCCGTGCCTTAAAGGCAGTAATGGCTTGGGTGATTAGCTTGTTTTCGACTTCATCGCGCCTTTTTTGCGAAACCTTATAGCGGATATTGTCCACCATCAGGCGCTGCTGTAGCTCTCCAATAAGTTGGCTCATGACCAGTGTGTTCTGGCTTGTCAGGCGCAGGGACTGTCTTACCCGCCAGCCATTCTGAGACTGCTTGTGGTAGATGGGGCTGGTATGGTAATCCAGTGTTTGAACTGTGATGCCGGGTATCTGTTTTGTTTGTTGGATGGCCCAGTCAATATCACGGTTTGTCTGTTTTGCCAGGTGGCTGGCGATTTGTCCCTCCTTTTGGACGTAGAGTTGCGCAACCAGCGTGTCGTTCTCTATTTCATCGGTTGCGCTGACGGATAGATTTATGCGGTTGTAGTGTTGCTCTGCCTCTTCAGCGGGTGCTGGGCTGACAAAGGTGCAGAGTATTAATAGGGCTGTTATCTGAGGTAGTGCGATTCGGTTGGTCATAATGATCTCCTATCTGCTCTTTGCAGGTTAAATATTACCCTACAAAATAACCTGGATGGAGCACTAGTTTACAGCGTTCAGCTGTGCTGTTTTAAATATTCTCATGCATGATTTGGATGGCCGCCTTGCAAAAAAAGCTTGATTCATGCTTGCAGGATGCTGAAGGGAGCGGCAAGATCCCTCTCAAATCTACCAACAGTTTGGAGAAATAAATAAATGCGTGCTGTGCAGATGACAGAACCGGGATCACCGGATGTATTGCAACTTGTTGAAATTGCTGAGCCTGAAATTCAGGCTGGCACCCAGGTTAAGATTCGAATGATGGCTGCTGGAGTTAATCCTATCGACACCAAGGTTCGGACCAATGCGCCATTTTACCCGCATGACCTGCCAGCCGTGTTGGGTTGTGATGGTGCCGGTATTGTTATGGAGGTTGGATCGGATGTAACCCGTTTTAAGCCTGGAGATGCCGTCTGGTTCTGTCATGGCGGTTTAGGGCTGGAGCAGGGCACCTATGCCCAGTTTACTGTGGTTGAAGAGGCCTATCTCCAGCTGAAACCCAAAAAGTTGAGCTTTGCTGAGGCAGCAGCTGCGCCGCTGGTATTGATTACAGCCTGGGAGGCCATTATTGAACGTGGTCGTCTGCAGGCTGGGCAAACGGTGTTGGTTCATGGTGGGGCTGGTGGTGTAGGGCATGTTGCCATTCAGCTGGCCCAATCAGGGGGGGCTCGGGTTTGTACGACTGTAGGTAATGAAGATCAGGCCATGCTGGTCCAGGACATGGGCGCAGAGGAGTTTATTTTCTACCGTCACCGTGATTTTGTGGAGGCAGTGTTGGCCTGGACCAATAACAAGGGTGTGGATATTGCCTTGGATACGGTGGGACCTGATAATTTTCGCCGAACGATTTCTGCGATGGCTTATGCCGGTAGTCTGGTGACCCTGCTTGATCCTGGCCCGGATATGGATTGGACTGAGGCACGTAATCGAAATCTCAATATTGGGTTTGAATTGATGCTCACCCCCATGCTGCGGAATGATCTTGCTACAGCACGAGCGCACCATGGAGAAATTCTGCGTCGTTGTTCTGGTTGGATTGATACGGGCAAACTCAAGATTCATGTGAGCCGTAAATTTCCATTAGAAAAAGCGGCAGATGCCCATCGACTTATTGAGCAGGGGCATACTCAGGGTAAAATTGTTTTGGAAATTGAAAATTGGGAGCTACCGGTAGCGTGATTTCGTGCTGAAATGTCTGAATCAGAGTGGTGCCTTTGACGGTCTATTATTTGACCGTACACCAGCGACTCTGGTATACATGGCGGCTTGTCGCTAAGACATAGTAGAATAGTAAAGAATTTAGCGGGGGCATTGATGGCAGTGGTTAGCCACTACTTACGCAGGCATAACCGCCAGCAGTGCTCCACAACTCAATTAAACAGTAGGTTTAATCATGAAAAAAAGTTTGGTAACAGTTTTTATAGTCATGGGGATGATGGTAGCCGGTGGAGTTCAAGCCGCAGGTGATGCAGCTGCAGGACAAGCTAGGGCAGCACTGTGTATAGCTTGCCATGGTCCAGATGGAAACAGCTTAAACCCCATATGGCCAAAGCTGGCTGGTCAGCATCCAGAGTATATTATAAGACAGCTCCAGGCTTTTAAAGCAGGTGAGCGGAAGGACCCAATGATGGCACCTATGGCCGCCGCACTTGATGACAAGGGCATGGCTGATGTAGCCGCTTTTTTCTCTAGCCAGAAAAGAAGCCCCGGTGTTGCTGCAGCGGATAAGGTGGAGCTGGGTGGAAAAATCTATCGTGGCGGCAATAAAGCCTCTGGCGTAGCTGCCTGCATGGCTTGTCACGGGCCTACGGGTGCGGGCAACCCCGCCGCCAACTTCCCGAATGTTGCAGGTCAGCAGGCACCGTATATTGAGAAGGCGCTGAAAGACTTTCGCTCTGCTTCACGTACCACAGATCCAAATATGATGATGCGCGGTGTAGCAGCAAAGATGACTGATGCCGAGATCTCAGCTGTTGCCCAGTTTATTCAAGGGCTGAAGCAGTAAAACAGGCTGTATGGAGTTTGTTGTGCAAGGGGCGGCCAGTTGGCCGCCCTTTTTAATGCCCGGAAGGAAATGTTTTTCTGGACTAAAATTGAATCTATTCTGGCCGCTAATGTTTAGCAGGGAATGTTTCCAGCAAAATAGAGCGGCATTGATGACAGCATGCCATGTAATTCATCTGAATTAATAGAGTAGCGGAATGCAGCGAATACGTGTTTTAAGCTATAACATTCAAGCGGGTATCGATACCCAGCGTTATCGTGATTATGTAACCCATAGTTGGAAGCATTTTTTACCCCACCGGGCTCGGGAGAGGAACCTGAACCGTATATCAGGTCTGCTGCATAGTTATGATCTGGTGGGTTTGCAAGAGGTCGATTCAGGGAGCCTGCGCACGGGTTTTGTAGATCAAACCAAGTATCTGGCGAAACTGGCTGGGTTTCCTCATTGGTATAAGCAGGTAAACCGCAACCTGGGTAAATTAGCTCAACACAGTAATGGCCTATTAAGTCATCTTCGCCCCTCTTCGGTAACGGAACATAAGCTGCCAGGCCTACCTGGGCGAGGGGCCATTTTATGCCGTTTTGGACATCCTGGTCATGAGCTGGTGGTTTGCATTCTGCACTTGGCTTTGGGGCAGCGAGCTCGTATGCGGCAACTCTCCTATATCAGTGAGCTGATGACAGATTATCCTTACACTATCATAATGGGTGATCTAAACTGTGGGGCAGACTCTCCTGAGGTGATGCTGTTGATGGAGCGGCTTGGCTTGTGGGAACCTACTACTCAGGAGAGCACCTTTCCAAGTTGGCGGCCGATGAAGAAGATTGATCACATCTTGGTGTCACGTTCTTTGGGTATTGAAAAGGCGCGGGTTTTGAATTATGCCTGTTCAGACCATTTGCCTATCAGTCTGGATGTGTTGTTGCCTAAAGAGATAGAGATAGCTGGATAATCAGCCTTTAATTATAAAGTGATTTATGACAGACATTGACTGGGAAAAAAAATATCGCCTCCTGGTAGAGCGGCAGAGTGTTGATGAATCAGAACAAGCTGAGATAGAAACACTGCTCTGCCGCACGATTAGTCGTCTGACGCTTGCTGCAAGCGGGCTCGACTCTAACCTGGACCCCAATCTCACGAAAATTCGTAATGCCGTGCGCAATGGTGTTAATCCGGAGTTAAAGAGCACTCTTGATGCGCTGTCAGATGCATTGATGCGTGCTGATGAGCAGAGAGCTGATAAGAAATCTGGGGCCTCTGCACCAGACCTGTTTCAGCGTCTATTGGATCGCATCAAGCTAGTCGGCAGACCCGCTGTTCAGCTGAAGAAATTAATTAACCAGTTAAGAGCTGATCCAGCAAATGCATCAGATGCACAGTTGGATGAGCTCCTGGCGCTTATCGCGCCCAAATCAGCTGCTGATAGCCAAGCCAAGCCAAGGCTATTAGGGCGTATCTTCAAGCCTGGGGAGGATGCCAAAAAAGTTGCAGCTGCAGATCCCAATCGAGTACTGCTGGATTTGCTGGAGAAGCTGAATTGGCCAGGGCATTTGGCGGGTGAGCTGACTGAGCTGAGAGTGCGTCTGGGAAAAGAGGTTGATGCTGAAGCCTGGGTGCCGGTATTGGGTGATTTGGGTAAACTGGTTACCACCGCGCTGGGAGAGGTGCAGACAGAGATGCGGGCTACTGAGCGCTTCCTGAGTGAGCTAACGCTACGTCTGCATGAGTTGGATCGGCATATGGCAGGCTCTCAGACTGATTATGTAAGTGCAAGTAAAAATGGCCAAGCCCTGAATGTGGCTGTACAGGGTGAGATGGGGCAGATTCAGCAGAGCCTCTCTATGGAGATGGATCTTGCGAGCCTGAAGTCTGACATTGCCAACCGACTGGATACTATCAAGGGGCATGTTGATACCCATCTGGAAGCAGAGGAGATGCGGCGTAAGAGTGCTTTGATTAAAGAGCAGGCATTGCGAGAGCGCTTGAATGTACTGGAAGATGAAACAGTCAGCCTGCATGCCAAGATGATGAATGAAAAATCCAAGGCCTTGGAGGATCCTGTCACAGGGCTTCCCAACCGAATCGCCTATGAAGAGCGCTTGTCTACAGAGGTTGCCCGATGGAAGCGAACCAAAAGTCCATTGGTAATATTGGTTTGGGATATTGATGACTTTAAGCAGATCAATGACCGATTTGGCCACAAGGCTGGAGACAAGGCATTGGCTGTCATTGGACGTATTTTGAGCAGCCGCCCCAGAGAGCTGGATTTTGTTGGCCGCTATGGTGGTGAAGAATTTGTCATGTTGTTGGTGGATGCCAATCTTGAAAATGCTGAAAAGTTGGCCAATGAAGTCAGAGAATCCGTAGCCAACAGTGGTTTTCACTCATCGGCCAAAGAGAAAATTGCAATAACCATCTCATGCGGCATCTCCGAGTTTCATGAAGGTGATACGGCAGATGATGTCTTTGTGCGAGCAGATGAGGCCATGTACAGAGCCAAGCGAGAGGGTAAAAACCGCGTTATTGTAGGTTGAATCTTTGATCTGTAGCTCATAGTTGCATGGTGTTGTCTGTTAAAATCGTTCTGCCCCAAAACCACTAATTCCTGTACCCTTTCGGTTATGCCTGTAAGAATCAAAAAACTCGAAAGCTGGCTGACTGATCAGGTTGGCCTCCCCCATTTTTCATTAGAACCTGCTTCTGGTGATGCCAGTTTCCGGCGTTATTTTCGCGTTAGCCTGGGTAATAAAAGCTTCATCGCGATGGATGCGCCGCCAGATAAAGAGGATTGCCGTCCCTTTGTCGCCATTGCCCATCAGCTGAAGGCTGCTGGGCTCAATGTGCCAACGATTCACCATGCAGATCTGGAGCAAGGTTATCTGCTGCTTGATGACCTGGGATCAGTGCTTTATCTGGATATACTCACCCCTGATAATGCTGGCCAGCTCTATGGCGATGCCATGCGATCATTGGTGCAGCTACAGAGCAGGGTGTCAGCAGAGGCTCTGCCGCCCTATGACCAAACACTGCTGATGCAGGAGATGGAGCTGTTTCGTGAGTGGTTATTACAGCGGCATTTAGGGTTGCCACTGACGGATAATGACCATGAAC
>Ga0316190_10004637_pt1 | contig 10031 bp, 10 predicted proteins | sample Eddworburrow2_MG_FD_204929 | JGI IMG/M metagenome (GOLD analysis project Ga0316190, IMG submission 204929) | Coastal sediment microbial communities from Maine, United States - Eddy worm burrow 2 | ecosystem: Environmental > Aquatic > Marine > Coastal > Sediment | place: USA: Maine | collected... | reverse complement strand
GTATTGTCATTCCATTGCATATCAGTTTTTCCGAATCTTCCCCGGATATCGGCATGCATGAGCCAATCCGGTAGCGATGCTTCGGGCAACCACTGGAAGCCTGAGCGGTTGATGTTCATCACCCCCCGCATGCTTGAAATATTCACGTCCGCATCAAAATCGACAAATGCCGTGCCTTTCTGCCAGTTCATTTGTTGCGTCCGCGCCCGACCATGACGCAGGCGAACATCACCCGTCCAGGCCTCCCCATCGCGCCCGAAACCCTTTAGCTGCAAGCTGCCGTCCGCTTTCGCCAGGCTTTGCAAAAAGCCCGCATCTGTAGGTATAACAACATGTTCCAAGCCTCCCACCAGGGTTCCTTTCCAACCATTGAGTGCCCCGGGAAGCAATACGCCCTGATCTTTCAGGCCTTGCATATCCAATTGAGCACTGGCCAGGGACAATTCCGGGATCTCAGTGGATAAATTAAGGACCAGCTTAGCCAATCGGCTTTCCCCGAGCTGCAGCTCACTGATTTCCAGCCGTGAGTTTTCAGCCTGGTGGCGGTATAGGCCGTCAACTCGCGCGACAATGCCTGCAGGCTTGATAAAACTGTCGTCAAGGGCGATGGATGCCTCGTCTGCTGTGAGAGAAAAGCGCAGCGCAGAATTTTCCCCGCTGTCCATCCATTGCGCGCTTCCGCTCAGTTTTCCTTGTCCCTCAAGTCGCGTCGCATCATCCAGTTGTAATGCGAAATCCGGTTGATGTAACAGAATATCAGCAAGTGGAGCCCAAACGGTATCCAAGCTGTTCAGCCTTACCGCCAGATTCAGTTTCCCGCCAGCTTGCAGGAGCTTAGATACCTCAAGGTAACCTTTCTCACCCTCCGGCTTGATATTGGCTCGCTTAAGACGAAAATCATCCTCCGAGTTCATGTGTAGATCGCTAATTTCAATCGCCGAATCCGGCAACCCGGTTGAGTCCCACGCCATACCTCGCAAGCCAAGCTTGCCGTCAAGCTGCCAACCCGTCTTTTCCTGCTTGAGATCAACCCTTCCGTCGAGCTTTCCGCGCAACGGAGTATCGATGGCCAAAGCTTTGAGAATCAGGCCGGGATTCGCCCCCTTGGTATTGATCTCCGCTTTGCATGCCTGCCCTGATTCACAACCACCTAACAAGACCAGTCGGGTATTATCACCGAAACGGACAAACGCATCATGCAGCCTAAAATCATCCAGCCCACGACCGACCACCTTACCCCGCCAAGAAAGTTCCGGGAGCTCGCCATGTTTATCCCTGGTCAACAAATTACCAAACCACTGCCACTCTCCTTCGTTTTCGAGCGAGAAGGTCAGCGAGGCATCAAGCAGATCGTAATGTAGGGATGGCAACGGCAGACCTTGCAACTGATCGATGTGTAACTGCGTGGCTGATATCCGGCCAAACACCGTGTCTTCCCCGGAGTTAGACGCACGGAAATAACCCTGACTGGAAAAATCACCGCCGGCATAACGACTTTGCAGCTCCCATGTCGTCTGCTGTTCACGCTCGATGCGACGCACGGTGACAGCCATTTCATCAACCACGGCCACACCATCCACCACGAGCCTCCCCTGCCTGAAACTGAAAATGCTTGTCTCCGGCAGGAGGCTGGCGACAACAGAGGACGCAAACAGCTCTTTGGGAGATATCCCCTTATCCAGATTCAATACCGGATGCACCATATCAATGGCGGTGACGTGAAGGTCGCCGAACAACAAAGCCCAGGGAGAAATATCGAAACGCGCGGCATCTGCAGCAAGCCGCCATTCACCGCCATCAATTCGCAACTTTGCAAGCTTCAGACTGATGCCATGCTGTAAGCTTAGCCTGGCTTTTTCGCCATGCACAGTTTGCCCGGTTGTCTTCTCAAGTTGCGTTATCACCCGCTGATGCAGCGCCTCGTCGTCGAGACGGATGAACAAGACCAGAAAAGCACCCAAAAACAGGAGCAGTGCGCTGAAAATTCCTCTGCGCACCCAACGCGACATCAGGGACTCTTACTCAACCTTTAAGAAGTTCTTGCAGGCGTTGATTGACCATACCCGGATTGGCCTGACCCTTCGATGCCTTCATGACCTGTCCGACAAAAAAGCCGAACAGCTTATCCTTACCTGCACGGAATTGCTCAAGCTGGCCGGGATTGTCGGCCATGATCTGCAAAATCAAGGCATCAATCGCACCGCTATCGCTCACCTGCTTCAAGCCCTTGGCTTCGATAACCGCATCGGCAGACTCGCCTGTTGCCATCATCGCATCCAGCACATCCTTGGCAATCTTGCCGGAAATCGTGTTATCAGCGATACGGTCGAGAAGACCAGCCAGATCCTGTGCAGACACCGGTGATTCGGCGATATCCTTGCCCTGCTCCTTAAGCCTGCCGAGCAATTCATTGGCCATCCAGTTAGCACAGCGTTTGGGATCGGCAGGATGCGCAGCAACCAGCGCCTCGTACCAGCCGGCCAACTCGCGGGTCTGACTAAGGACATCGGCATCGTAACTGGACAGACTAAATTCCGATTCGAAACGTTCACGCAACTGCCCGGGCAACTCAGGCATGCCGGCGCGAATGCCATCCACTTCCTGCTGCGAGATACGCAGCGGTGGCAGGTCGGGCTCCGGAAAATAACGGTAATCGTGCGCCTCTTCCTTGCTGCGCATCGAGCGACTCTCACCTTTCACGGAATCGAACAGGCGCGTTTCCTGAACCACCTCACCGCCGTCTTCGATCAACTCGATCTGGCGCGCCACTTCGTAATCAATGGCCTGTTTGATGAAGCGGAAGGAATTGAGATTCTTCAGTTCGGCGCGCGTGCCCAGCGCTTCTCCGAACCGACGCACCGACACATTGGCGTCACAGCGAAACTGGCCTTTCTCCATGTCTGCACCTGAAACATCCAGAAAACGAATCAGTTGGTGCAACTGTTTGAGATAAGCCACCGCCTCATCGGCCGAGCGCATATCCGGCTCGGAGACAATCTCCATCAAAGGTACGCCGCTGCGGTTCAAGTCGATGTGCGACACGCCATCCAGCCCTTCATGCATGGATTTTCCCGCATCCTCTTCAATATGGATACGCGTGACACCGATTCGCTTTTCACCATCGGCCAGCGGAATATCAAGATAACCGTTCTCGACGATGGGTAAGGCGAACTGGCTGATCTGGTAGCCCTTGGGAAGATCGGGGTAAAAATAGTTCTTGCGGTCAAATTTGGATTCGAGGTTGATGGTGGCATTGATGGCCAAACCCGTCAGCACAGACTTGCGCGCCACCTCTATATTCAATACCGGCAGCTGGCCGGGCATGCCCAGACATACCGGACAGGTCTGGGTGTTGGGTTCCGCACCGAAGGCCGTGGAGCAAGCACAGAAGGCCTTGGTTTTGCTGTTGACCTGAACATGAACCTCAAGTCCGATGACTGTTTCCCAGCTCATGATTCGCCTCCTGCCTTGTTCCCAGAGAAGGCTGCTGGATATTTTGTTGTCCAGTCCGTCGCACCTTCATAAGCACTGGCGGCACTAAGTAACGCATCTTCGCGCCAAGCCGGTGCAATCCACTGCAAGCCGACCGGCAGGTCATCGACAAAACCACAAGGCTGGCTCATGCCGGGAAGGCCGGCGAGATTCAAGGCAATGGTAAAGATATCGGATAGATACATGGTGATCGGATTATCCGTCTTTTCGCCGATTTTAAAGGCCGGAATCGGGCTGGTTGGCGTGGCAATGATGTCCACCTGCTCGAAAGCGTCGAGGAAGTCCTGACGGATGAGTGTGCGCACCTGCTGCGCCTTCAGGTAATAGGCATCGTAATAGCCGGATGAAAGGGCGAAGGTACCGGTCAGGATGCGTCGTTTGACTTCCGCACCAAAACCATCGTCGCGGGATCGCGTATACATATCCAGCAGGTCCTCGGGATTGTCGCAGCGCTGGCCGAAACGTACGCCATCGTAACGCGACAGATTGGCACTGGCCTCGGACGGTGCAATCACATAGTAAGCTGCCACGGCGTACTTGGTATGAGGTAGCGAAATATCAACGATTTCCGCTCCCAATTCGACACATTTTTCCAGCGCGGCCTCAACTGAAGCGCGCACACCTGCATCCATGCCATCAACAAAATACTCTTTGGGTTTGCCGATTCTCAATCCCTTCATGTCCACGGCATCACAGGCAGCCAGCCAGTCAATCTCAGGTGCATCCACCACCGAGGTGGAATCGCCGGAATCATGGCCGCACAGAATGGCTGAAATCATCGCCGTATCCCGCACCGTGCGCGTCATAGGCCCGGCCTGATCCAGTGAGGAAGCAAAAGCGATAATGCCGCGACGCGACACACGCCCGTAGGTTGGTTTCAGCCCCGTAATGCCGCACACAGCGGCCGGTTGACGAATCGAGCCACCTGTATCGGTTCCCAATGCTGCCGGCACCAAACCACCAGCCACGGCCGAAGCCGAACCGCCGGACGAGCCACCTGGAATACGCTCGGTATCCCACGGGTTGCGGCAGGATCCAAAGGCGCTGGTCTCAGTGGATGAACCCATGGCGAATTCATCCATATTGGTTTTACCCACCAGAATCGCCCCGGCATTCTTCAGGCGCGTAATCACATGTGCGTCATACGGGGCATGGAAACCTTTCAGAATATTAGAGCAACAGGTGGTCGGTCCATCCTGCGTGCAGAAAATATCCTTAACGGCAATCGGAAGACCTTCAAGTGGCCGGGCCTCATGCTTGGCGCGATGCGCATCGGAAGCCTTGGCCTGATCGAGAATATGTTTGTGATCCATATCCACAAAGGCATTGAGCTCGCCATTATGGGCATCGATGCGGTCAAGATAGCGCTGCGCAATCTCGACTGCGGTGGTTTGGCCGGCATCAAGCCGGGATTTCAAATCGGTGAGGGAAGAAAATGGCATGCTTTACTCGATGACCTTGGGGACGACATAAAGCCCCGATTGCGTTTTAGGCGCCGGCTTCTGCAAGGCGTCGCGGCGATTGGCATTGGTCACCACATCCGCACGCTGCGGCATGGCAACATCATGCGGATGCGCTGTCGGTGCGACACCCTCGGTGTCCACCTCTGATAACTGCTCGATATAGCCGAGAATATTAGAAAGCTGAGGCCCCAGATGTGCCGCCTCATCATCGGTCAAGCGGATGCGCGACAGCATCGCTACCTTGTGTACATCAATATCCATGATTCCAGCCTCATCTCTTACACTTCATTGTTTTCAGGAAAGGGTGCGAAGCATAACCACCTGTGGCGCATCACTCCAGCGGCGAAGCATAAACAGGCTTTGTATTGTTACAAATCCCCCAGATCACCCGCATGCTTGAAAGACACGCTGCCAATGCCGGCGTTACCCAGATGCAGCTTACCCTTGATCAGATAATTTACCTCTTTGTGCTTATCCAGGGCCAGAACTTGACGGAAAATATCGAGCATGGTGGTCGAAACCACCAATGAGGTCTTCGCCTCCCCCAGACGCGGTACTGTAATCGATTCACTGCTTACCCCGCGGGTAAAGCGCACATCGTTGATATCCAATTTAAAACTGATGCCGGTGATATGCAGGTCGACGTCGTTGGGATTGATGATGCGCAGGTCCACCTGAGCCCGTTGCTCAAATAGTCCTTCCGCCTCAAGCGGCACAATATTGATCACGTTGATCTCAGGGGGTTCCATGGATGTGAACAACGTCGCGCAAGCAAACATGGCAGGTAGCACGGCCACAAGCAGGCAAATAGGTAAGAGGCGTTTCATGTGAAGCAGTATAGCCGATTATGGCGTGGAAAGCCCAAATCGGTTGTGGATTTAGCCCGCAAGCTCAGCCAAGTTCTGCTCGGCCGTCAGTCTGAGCGACTCTACTTCAGGGAGTGAAGCATATTCTCGCACGCCTTCTTGGCATCGGAGAACAGCATCATTGTCTTGTCCATATAGAACAAATCGTTGTCCAGCCCGGCATAGCCCGCAGCCATAGAGCGTTTGATGAAGATGATATGCTTGGCCTTGTCCACATCGAGTATCGGCATGCCGTAGATCGAGCTTGTCGGATCGGTCTTGGCCGAGGGGTTGGTCACATCGTTGGCACCAATCACCAATGCCACATCTGTCTCGGCAAACTCCGGATTGATTTCGTCCATTTCCTGCACTGCGTCATAAGGCACATCGGCCTCGGCCAACAGCACATTCATATGCCCGGGCATACGTCCAGCCACCGGATGGATGGCAAAGCGGACCTTAACCCCGCTCGCGGTCAGCACATCGGCAACCTCTTTCAAGGCATGCTGGGCACGCGCCACAGCCAGACCATAACCGGGAACGATTATGACGCTTTCAGCATTCTGCAGCATGAAGGCCGCATCCTCGGCGGCACCCGTGTGATACGGGCGCTCCACACGATCAGCGCCCGACGAGCTACCACCGACCGCACCGAAACCACCCATAAGCACATTAAACAGCGAGCGGTTCATCGCTTTACACATGATGTAGGAAAGAATCGCGCCGGAAGAACCAACCAGCGCGCCGGATATGATCAGCATATTATTGCTCAGCGTGAAACCGATGCCGGCTGCCGCCCAACCCGAATAGGAGTTCAGCATGGATACAACCACCGGCATATCAGCACCGCCAATGGGTACAATCAGCAAGACACCCAGCACCAGAGCAATGCCGGTCATAATCAGGAAGGGAGTCCATTCGCCCGTTATGCAGAAAACAACACCTGACCCGATCATGGCGATACCGAGTATCAGGTTCACCAGATGCTGGCCGGAAAACACCAGCGGCTGACCGGACACCAGACCCTGCAACTTGGCAAAAGCGACTACGGATGCGGTAAACGTGATAGCACCGATAAAGGTGCCGAGGAACAATTCAATACGGCTGGCCAGAAACAGGCTTCCGTCGGCCCCTGCAATACCGTAGGCCGCAGGGTTGTACAAAGCCGATGCGGCAATCATCACCGCCGCCAGACCAACCAGCGAATGCATGGCAGCGACCAGCTGCGGCATATGCGTCATCGGAATACCACGTGCAATGAGTGTACCCGTACCGCCACCAATCAGCACAGCCAGGAAAATCCAGCCATAGTTGTGTGATCCGGCAAGGGTCAGGGTCACGCCGACAGCCAGCAGCATACCCAGCATACCGAAGAGATTGCCTCGTCGCGCTGACACCGGACTGGATAAGCCCTTGAGTGCGAGAATGAAAAGAACTGCCGCCACCAGATAGGCTATCGCCACCATATTTGCAGACATCATAAACCCCTAAAGCAAGAAACGGATTGGTACATCAGTACGCCCTTATTTACGCTTTCTGAACATACCCAGCATACGCTGGGTGACCAGAAAACCGCCGAATATATTGACCGACACCAGGGCCACGGCAACCAGGCCGAGAATGCTGCCAACATTCATTTCCGCCGGAGCAGCAGCCAGGATGGCGCCGACCACAATGATGCCGGAGATGGCATTGGTCACACTCATCAGTGGTGTATGGAGGGCCGGTGTTACATTCCACACCACCTGATAACCGATAAACACGGCCAGAACAAAAACTGTGAACCCGAAAACAAACGGATCGACACTTGCGCCATGGGCGCTTGTCTCTACAACTGCATTGGTCATATCAGGATTCATGCTGAGTCCCCCTTGAGAAACTGCGGCTTGAGAAATTCACCGTCACGGCAGAGCACGGCAGCCTCGATAATCTCATCATCAAGCTTGGTGTTGAGTCCGCCCTCGCCGTCGCTCATCAGGACAAGGAAATTCAACAGGTTGCGCGCATAAAGCTGACTGGCATCGGCTGCCACCAGCGACGGGATATTGCTCTCGCCAATCAGGGTGACACCATGTTTTTCCACGATTTTATCCAGCTCGGTCAGCGGACAGTTACCACCCATTTCAGCAGCCATATCGACAATCACCGAGCCCGACTTCATGGCCTTAACCACTTCTTCAGTGACCAGCACAGGGGCAGGTCTGCCCGGTATCAGCGCCGTGGTAATCACAATATCAGCCTTGGCCGCATGCTGAGCAATCAGTTCGGCCTGCTTCTGCTTGTATTCCTCACTGACTTCCTTGGCATAGCCGCCTGCATCCTCGGCATCTTCCTCAACCGGCACCTCGACAAACTTCGCTCCCAGACTTTCCACCTGCTCACGTGCAGCAGCTCGCACATCAAATGCCTCAACCAGAGCGCCAAGCCGTCGGGCTGTCGCAATAGCCTGCAATCCAGCCACGCCAGCTCCCATCACCAGCACATGCGCCGGCTGTACTGTGCCTGCTGCGGTCATCATCATCGGGAAGAAACGGCGGTAATGCTCTGCAGCCATCAGCACGGCCTTGTAACCGGCGATATTGGCCTGGCTTGAGAGCACATCCATACTCTGCGCACGCGAAATTCGAGGCACCATCTCCAGCGAAAAACAGGTCAGGCCATGTTTGGCATAATCTGCAAGCAGGGGGTTGGTGAACTGGGAGAACAGGCTAATCACCGTCGCACTTTTCGGCAGCAGCTTGATTTCGGACTTTTCGGGAGGCCGCACCTTGAGCACCACATCCGCGGCTTTAAGCAAGGTCTTGGCATCCTTGACGATGCTTGCTCCGGCATCAGCATAATCGCCATCGGCGATCAGCGAGCCTGCACCGGCTCCGCCCTGCACCTGTACGGTGAAGCCTTGTGCTACAAACTTTTTAACTGTCTCGGGGGTTGCCGCAACGCGAGCTTCATTGTCGCGTATCTCGGCGGGAACAACCAATAACATGTGTGTCTCCTAAAGGCTGAAAACGATTGGTAAGGGAGTCTAGACAGCAACAACCGATTTACAAGCAAACAAAGCGGCGCATGCTGCTTGCTTAAAGAAGCAACGAGCTTGCTTCCAGTAAGCCCGCATCAAACTCAACATCCGGCAAAGATATCAATTCCCTTGCCGGCACATAGGCATGCGCATAGTGGAACAACTCATCGTCCAGCACATTCTCTCCCGCCATCAGCAGATCGAGATCAAGCGTGCGTGGTTTCCAAGAACCCTGAGAGCGGTCACGCCCGTGCTCATCCTCCAGTTCTTTGAGCCATGCACTCAACGCCGGGGCCGTCATATCACTCTTCAGACAGCAACAGGCGTTGAGAAAATCCTCGGCATGATCCATACCCACAGCCGCTGAACGATAAACTTTCGAAAAATAGGCATCGGGAAAAAGCCGGCGAATGGCTGTGGCAGCTGCGGCCAGATGGCGCTCCGGATCGATATTGGAACCCATGCCGACAAGAAAGGTTTGCTTCATACCGCTATTCGGCAACCAGACTGCCGCGCTCAATCACCACGGCCACGTTCTCGCTGCCGCGCACAGCGCCCGGCTTAGACATTTTCAGACGCATCCACGGAACTTTGAACTCATCGAGCACAATGCGGGCGCAAGCCTCGGCAAGCGCCTCGATCAGTCCGAAACTGGAGCCTTCAACAAAGGCAATCAAGCGCTTGGACACCGCTTTGTAGTCGAGCGTATCGGCTATATCGTCGCTGACTCCGGCGGGCCTTATATCCCAGGCCATTTCCATATCCAGACGCACCGTCTGGCGAATCTCGCGCTCCCAATCGTAAATGCCGATTACGGTACGCACTTCAAGCCCTTCAATCAGAACTCTATCCATTTCCTGCATGCGTATACTCCTTGCTGTTATCTGTTTCCCGCCGGGCAAGCTTGACATAAACACCCTACTCGACACAATTCGCGCCCTTATTCGAGGTAGGGATTTACTTATATGGGAGGGATATGTGAGTACCGAAATCAAGGTGACTGAAACAATTGTTTCCTGCTCCGACAACGGACAGCACCCACTGGTCTACATCAATCTTAAAAACGACAAAGCCAAATGCCAGTATTGCGGCAAGCGCTTTATTCGTGTTAACGACGGTCAAGCCAAAGAGGTTAAAGAAGCCGCCTGAGGCCTTGGTTTACTTACAATCCGGAAACTGAATCCTACGCATCCCGCTCAAGCTGCATGCACT
>Ga0316190_10004635_pt1 | contig 10032 bp, 5 predicted proteins | sample Eddworburrow2_MG_FD_204929 | JGI IMG/M metagenome (GOLD analysis project Ga0316190, IMG submission 204929) | Coastal sediment microbial communities from Maine, United States - Eddy worm burrow 2 | ecosystem: Environmental > Aquatic > Marine > Coastal > Sediment | place: USA: Maine | collected... | reverse complement strand
ATGTCACGATAGCGGCCATCCGGAGGGTTCAGCGAGATATCTCGTTCGTTGAGAAACGAGGTTGTCAGGTACTGCTGGCACTATTGTTGATCATCCTATCCGGCCCTCTGGCGGCGGCTTCTTTGCCAAATCCCGGAAATGAGACACCGGTTGCCGTATCCGCCGATTTTGCAGACTTTTGCTGGATCGATGATCTCGTTGAGGAGGCCATCCGGCAAAAGCGTCTGCCGGGCGCGGTGATTCTCGTTGGTCAACATGAACGAATTTTATATCGCAAGGCTTTCGGCCATCGCGCGCTGGTACCCGACCCTGAGCCGATGACCATCGATACGGTATTCGACCTTGCATCCCTCACCAAAGTCGTTGCCACAACCACCAGCATTATGCAGTTGGTCGATACCGGCCGGATCTCCCTGGAGGATTCGGTAACCAGATACATCCCTGAATTTAAACGTCACGGCAAATCGGGTATCACGGTGCGGCATCTTCTGACGCACATGTCGGGCTTGCGACCCGGAATCAATCCGGCGCGGCGCTGGCGTGGATATCGTGCGGCCATCGAGCAGATTACGGATGATGTGCTTCGGACACCACCCGGTGAGGACATCGTATACAGCGACTTAAATTTTATTTTGCTGGGTGAAATTGTGCGCCGGGTGAGTGGTATGTCTCTTGATCAGTTCGCACAGGAGCATCTATTTAAGCCGCTTGGGATGCAAGACACCATGTATCATCCCGCAGAAAAAATACGATCTCGAATTGCGCCGACCGAGCGTTGTTGGAAGGGCGCTCGGCCATGCGGGGGCCCGGATGGCACAATGCTGCGCGGGCTGGTTCACGATCCTTCCGCCCGCCGCATGGGCGGCAGTCCGGGGCACGCCGGTCTCTTCAGCACGGTGGATGACCTGTCAATTTTTTGCCGGATGCTGTTGGGGGATGGTCTATTCGGCCAAACTCGAATTTTATCGCCGGCAACCATCATTGCCATGATCTCACCGTCAACGCCTCTGAATAAAGGCCATCTTCGCAGCCTCGGCTGGAGTCTGGACACAACCTGCAATGACGGAAATAAAAAGCCTTCTCCCCTGCCGATCGACCACTCCGGTTTCACCGGCACCAAACTCTGGCTCCATCCTGCAACCGGACTGTATATTGTGTTTCTTTCCAACCGGCTTCATCCATCCGGAAAAGGAGATGTATTTGATCTACGCGAGCATATTGTCACGATTGCTGTCAGTGTAGCGGCCGGTCAGAGCACATCGGCGCAATTGACCACGAAGACGGATGGCACATCCCTTCGGCCGCTAAACACGTTACTGAAAAAAAACCAGCCTGGCGGTCAGGTCCTAAGCGGCCTGGATATTCTGCGGGCCGAGGATTTTAATCGGCTGCAAGGCCGGAAAATCGGCCTGCTGACGAACCAAACCGGCCGGTCTCGCGACGGTGTCAGTGCCATCGATTTATTGGATGAGGCCGCCAATCTTGAGTTAATTGCCCTCTTCAGTCCGGAACATGGCATTCGCGGCATCCGTGACGATCGCGTGCCCTCTTCGAGAGACAAGAAAACCGGACGGGTTATCCACTCGCTTTACGGGAAACGTCTGCGACCCTTGCCTGACATGCTGGCCGGTATTGACACCATCGTGGTCGATTTGCAGGATATCGGTACGCGTTTCTACACTTACATGTCCACGATGGCCTATATGCTGGAGTCAGCGGCCGAACAAAAGGTGAAGGTCATGGTCTTGGATCGTCCCAACCCCATCAACGGTCTTCAGATCGAAGGCCCCACCTTGGATCAAAAGTTTATGGGATTTACGGGCTATTTCCCCATGCCCATCCGACACGGGCTGACCATGGGCGAGCTGGCCCTGCTTTTTAGCACTGAGAATGATATCGCAGTGGAATTAACCGTTGTAAAAATGAAGGGTTGGCAGCGTCGATATTGGTTTGATGAGACCAGCCTGCCCTGGGTGAATCCGTCTCCCAACATGCGAAATTTGATTCAGGCCACCTTGTATCCGGGTATCGGAGCCATCGAAGGGACCCCCATTTCAGTGGGTCGCGGCACCGGCAGCCCCTTTGAGCAGATCGGTGCTCCCTGGATGGACGGGGTACAGCTGGCTGGGGCGCTGAATGCAAGAGGCCTGGCAGGCGTTCGTTTCTATCCGGTTTCCTTTACCCCGCAATCGAGTAAATTCGCCGGTCGGAAATGTCAAGGCGTCTATATCCTGGTGACGGATCGCCGGTCACTTCGACCCGTGCGTCTGGGTTTAGAAATCGCCGCTATACTGTACCGCCTGTATCCGGATAAATACCGCCTGGAAGAAGAAGAAAATTTGCTGGGATCTGAAACGGTGCTGAGTCAAATTTTAGCAGGAGAAGATCCGGCCGGCATCGTGAAAACCTGGGAAGCTGATAAAACGCATTGGCAACAATTACGGAAGCGGTATTTGTTATACCCTGAATGAGCGAAACTCGGTGTCGCAAATCCGCCTCCGGGGGGGCAGGTTGATTTATCAAGATTTAAGAATTAACTTAGTTTCCCAAACTATTTTGCAACCTTAACATTAGGGTTGATGGTATTTAAAGATGAAAGTGTATATTAGTGCAGACATCGAGGGCGTTACCGGTGCTTCTCATTGGGATGAGACCGAGAAACTGAAACCGGATTACAGCGAGTTCCGTGAACAAATGACAGCAGAAGTATCAGCGGCCTGTGAAGGGGCGCTGCAGGCCGGGAGCACGGAAATCTGGGTCAAAGACGCTCATGGCTCGGCACGGAATCTGATTGCTTCCGGGTTTCCGCGGGAAGCCCGCCTTATACGGGGCTGGAGCGGCCACCCCTTTTCCATGGTGCAGGAGCTTGATGAAAGTTTTCAGGCCTTGCTGATGATCGGATATCACTCCCGGGCCGGCTCGGCTGCAAATCCGCTGGCCCATACATTCTCGGGGAATATCGCCGGTTTGAAAATTAACGGGTGCGATGCCTCGGAACTACATATGTATGCTTATGCCGCCGCGTTAGTGAATGTGCCTTTGGTCTTCGTGTCCGGTGATAAAGGAATTTGCGAGGAAGCCGAACTGCTGATTCCAAATATCGCAACCCTGGCCGTCAAGCAAGGCATAGGAAATGCAACCGTCAACATCCATCCCCATCTCGCTGTTGAAAAAATTCGGGACGGTGTTCAAACGGCACTTCAGCGAGATGTATTAAAATGCCGCCTGTCGCTGCCGGAACATTTCACGGTCGACATCACGTATAAAGATCATGCCATGGCCCGGAAAGCATCTTTTTTCCCGGGAGCCGTGTCAACACATCCACACACCATCCAATTTGAGTCAAATGATTATTTTGAAGTTCTGAGGTTATTCGCTTTTGTTTTATAATTTTTGAAAGCACTCTATGTTGATGGGTATTCTTGATATTGACATTAGGAAGGGGAGATGAACTCGTGAATAGCGGTAAAAAGAGATATTTCATCCTTATCGTCTGTGCAGTTATGATACTGTCCTGTGCGCAGCAGCGACCGGTGTTTTATCCCAATGCACACCTGAAATACGTCGGTAAAGAAACTGCCGAGTCCGATATTGAAGACTGTCTTCAGTTGGCAGCCGATTATGGCGCCAAAGAAGACAGCGCTGCGAAGGTCGCCAAGGATACCGCCAAGGGTGCGGCGGTCGGCGGTGCAGCCGGTACGGCCGTCGGTGCCGTTACCGGAAACCTGGGGGCCGGCGCAGCCGCCGGGGCCGCCGGGGGCGGGGCAGCATCCATGACCCGCAGCATAATAGATTCGGACAAGCCGGGTCCTGTGTTTAAAAAGTTTGTGGACCAATGTCTCCGTGATAAAGGGTATCAGACGATCGGATGGCGATAGCACGTAAGAATTTAAAATGAAGCGAGTCTAAGGGTCTCAACGTTCAAGCCTTTTATTATTTTTCGTAGTATGGGCATTTTGCGATCCGGAGTTTTTGGCGAACTTGACAGTGTCCTTTCCGGCGCCTTTGGCGCCAAACAGCGCCTGATCCGCGCTCGCCAGCAAATTCGTCATGTCATCAGCATGATACGGGAAAGTGGCCACACCGAAGCTGGATCGTATGCTGACATCAAAGCCTTGGTCGCGTAGAAAAACATGATTCCGTATCCTGTCTTGGATTTTCTTTGCCTGCTCCAGGGCTTGCGGTTGATCAAAGTCGGGCAGGACAACCACGAACTCATCTCCGGCGTAGGCTACGGCGTATGCCGGTTTTTCGAGGTTTTCCTGAATGGTTGTAGCGACCTCTTTAATGGTGCGGCTGCCGTTGAGATGGCCGTACGTGTCCACCACGGATTTGAAACGGTCCAGATCCATGAAAATGACGGATACAACCGATCCGTTGGCCTTTGCGTGTTCGATCAAGGCGGTCAGCGATTGATACAGATAGCGCCGGTTGTAGAGGCCGGTCAGATTGTCTCGCAGGGCCTGCTCGCGAAAGCGCTGTTCGCTGACGCGTAGCGCCTCTTCGGCTTGTTTGCGTTTGGTGATGTCGACCATGGCGATGAGGATGCGGCTGAAGGTATCTTCATGGCCGCCAAGCGACAAGGATTTGCCCAGAACACTTTTTTCATTTCCTTTTAAAGTCAGGAAGGTATCTTCGCGTTCAAGAGAAAAGTTGCCGTCCGCCATCATCAGGATGATTTCGCGAGCCATGCGCATAAAGTCCTCGGGGCTGTTGGAGAGTCTGATTCCACTATCGATTTCCTCCATGGTTTGAGTCTCCATTAGGTCCAAAAAGGCTGTGTTGCAATTTACCGTTTTGATCAGACCCATGCAGCGGGCCACCTCCTGGGGATTCTGATTGAAATAGCGATGCAGATCGGAGTTGCCATCGGCCCGCAGTTGATCCAGGTGCCGTTTCAGTTCGCCGGCGTCTCTTTCGATCATGGCCACCGGCGCGGATTCAAACAGCAGACGATATTTCTTTTCGCTGGTTTTAATGGTTTCCTCAGCAACCTTGAGTTCAGTGACGTCTTCGACAAAGGCGATAATTCCGGAAAGTCTACCGTCCGGTTCGAGGACAGGGCTGATATGATAGCGCAGATGTTCACAACCATCCGCAGTCAGCAGACAGGAATGGTCGCCGACAATGCGCGTCTTTTTTTCCAGGCAACGCCGAAACGAGTCGGCAACGCCGGATTCCACCAGGGGAGGATGGTGCAGCACATCCAACTCCGTGACATCCCGATCAGACGGCCAGTCCAGCATGTTTAGCATTCTCTGATTGGCACCGGCCACATGGCCTTCAGGCTCCACGACAATGATGCCAAATGGGGCACTGTCACCCAGAAGCTGATTCCGTGCTTCGGATGTTTGAAATCCATCTTCGGCCCGGCGGCAGCGTTCTTCCAGTTCCTGGATTCTGCGGAGCAATTCATCGCGTTCGCTTGGTTGCAGGTCTGATTTAGGACTTTTCTGACTCAATGTTGTGACCTTTCTATGCGGCAAGAGGGTGTTTTCTCAACGCGGATAGACTGAAAACTGTGGAATGTGTGCCGGCTTCGGCGAAAGCTCAACACGATGAGGCGTCAATTAAACGAAACCAATATTTATCCAGATAACGAAAGTGGGTTTTATTGTCAATATTTAAGATTTAAAAAAATTTCTGCATGTAAAAAGAGCGGTTTCCGACATTCAGTTGAGCTTCTTTTTTGGTTGTGCTATTTCATCGGCAATTGTCAGCATCAATTTATGGGAGAATGCTTTGGCAAATTTAAATTTTGTCTGCAAATGCATCGAGGACACCATCGACGGCCTGCAGGATGGCCTGTCCCATTTCTCGGGTTCCAGTCGAGCCGCAGTCATCTATGCGATCACCCCTGATGACCCGATGTACATCTATGATCGTCAAAATCTGCTGCGGGGACATGAACCCATTTTTGAAGAGCTTTATCTTATTTCGGGCGACTGGCGCAAGCGTATCAGGTTTTGGGGCGAAACAAAGAAGTTCCGACATATGATGCCGGAAAAAAATTTGGAATTGACCGGTCTTATCTCCTGGGGCAGCCGATCCAGTTCCGTCTTTTACCAGATGTGGTTTACCGAGCATCATCCGGATATGTGTTCTGTCGGCCCCACAGAATGCTGGCTGGAACACGCTGCCTGGCGGTTTTCCCATGACGTCGCCAATGAAGAGGAGTTGTACACCGGAATATCGGGCAGCTTTCTCAGTGAATATTCGGCCCATGCCGTGCGGGATTATGTGGTCGATCAAATGAATGTCCTTCTCGGGTGGGATACCCAATTGCGGGCCTATCCGATTCTGGATGCCGTGCTGGGTATTTCCAGAACCCGTGAAGAGGGACAATGGCCCGTCGGTGAGCTGATATTTGTCGACCTGAGATCTCTACCGGAATTGGAGTTTTTTGCCAGATTCCCTGAAACGGGACAGCCCAACCTGACAAATTTCAAGCACGTGCGCAAACTTCTGCTGTCCGTGGAGGCTTCAAATCGCCGGCTGGTCTCGGAGGGCAAAACCATTTTGGGAATTGCCGGGGAAAAGCTGCCGGCATTCAGTGTCATCGCCGACTTTCGGGGCAGACACGGATTTTTACGCATCAACGACGAAATAGCCTGCAGCTTTTCAGACGGCCGATTCAAATCCAGCACCCATCAGGCCAACCTGGTCAATGTCGAGGAGATCCTGCTCGAATCAAATCTCGATGATGAAACAAGCAACCGTCTCTATAAAATTATCACCAGTGTCGTTCGCTGTGCCGAAAGCCAAGAGCACGGCTGCACGCTCGTCATCGACTTCAATGAACAGCCCGTTAAGATTTCCGGCCAGAGCCTTGAAAAACCCCTGGATCTGCGGCTTTCGCAAAACCTGGAATTGTCAAAGTCCCTTGCCAAAGTCGATGGTGCCCTGCACATCGGCGCCGACGCATACCTGCACGGGTTTGCCTGTCTGCTGGACGGACGAACGGTTCCCGGCGAAGATCGTGCCCGGGGAGCGCGCTATAACTCGGCACTGCGGTTCACGGCCGAACATGACAACATTGTCGTGGTGGTGGTTTCGTCGGATCGCCCGGTGTCCGTGATTCAGGAAGGCGTGGAAATAAGCGCCCAGTGTCAGTGGAAACCAGATCTCAGCTGTTTAGAGTCGCACCAGACCCTCAAGGAGTGGATCGAGACATCCGATTAACTTTTGCTTGCAATTTGATACCGGGTGCCTTATGTTGCTGCGGCGATTCGTTTCGGATCGCAAACATCAACATTTTTTGTTTTGACGATTACAGATGGTGGCCCGGCCGCTTTGGTCGGGCATTTTTGTTGCAACAGAGTGGCTCTTATTTGCCGGTGGGTCGACTGTTGACAGGCAACAGGCATATGATGACCCACGAGGGGTATGCGACCCGGAGTATTTTTCAAAACGCAAACAGGAGCTTCATAATGATCCCCGACTTTAACGAGTTTGACCTGCAGCGGCAGCTGGTGCAAACGATCGCCGATATCGGCTACGCCGCACCGACTCCGATCCAATCCACCGTCATTCCGGCCATGCTTGCCGGGCAGGATGTGATTGGCCAATCCCAAACAGGGTCCGGTAAAACCGCGGCGTTTTCCCTGCCCATCCTGCATAACCTTAAAACCGGTCAGCGCCAGGTGCAAAGTCTGGTGGTAACCCCCACCCGGGAGCTGGCCATCCAGGTGGCGGATGCCATGGTCACCTATGGCCGGCAGACCGGCGTGCGTGTCCTGGCCGTATACGGCGGCCAGCCTTATGACCGCCAGATCAGGCGTCTCAAAAAAGGCGTGGATGTTGTGGTCGGAACCCCCGGCCGCCTGCTCGACCTGATCCGCAAAAAGGTGCTCGAACTCGAACGGGTGGCGACGGTCGTGCTCGATGAAGCCGATGAAATGCTCAGCATGGGCTTCATCGGGGATATCGAAGCCATTTTGGATCATACCGCGTCCAGCCGCCAGACCGCTCTTTTTTCGGCCACCTTACCGCAGCGCATTGTCCGGTTGGCCGAGCGATACATGAACGCGCCCCGATCTTTTAAGATCGGGCGCAAACAACTCACCGTGGAGACCGTCGAACAGCGCTATTACCTGGTGAATGAAGCCGATAAACCGGCAGCCCTCACGCGCCTGTTTGAAATCGAACCCATCACCAGTGCACTTATCTTTGCTCGCACCCGCCTTGGTACGACCGAACTGGCCAATGAGCTGGCGCAGCGGGGAATTCCGGCCGAGGCCCTGAACGGGGACATGAGCCAGGATGCCCGGTTGCAAGTGCTCAACCGCTTCCGTGACAACAAGCTCAAAGTGTTGGTGGCGACCGATGTGGCCGCCCGCGGGCTTGACATCGATGATATTTCGCATGTCTTCAACTATGATCTGCCGCAGGATCCGGAAATCTATGTGCACCGTGTCGGCCGCACCGGCCGGGCCGGAAAAACGGGCATTGCCATCACTCTTTTGACACCGAAGGAACGCTGGGGGTTGCGCCGGATTGAAGGGTTAATCAAACAAAAAATCACTCGCATGATGCTGCCGAGCGCTGAAGATATCAAACTGAACCGCGAAACACAGCTGTTGGAGAAGGTGATGGTCTGGTTGCGGCGCGGACGCTGCAGCCGGGAGCGGGAGATCGTGGCAAAACTGCTCGAAGACGGTCACGACCTGGCAGAGGTTGCCGCCGTGGCCCTGAAGCTGGCGCGCGCAGAGGAAAAGCAGCGTCCGATTGCGCCCCTCAAGGAGGTGGCGGAATTCAGCGCCCCTGTTAGCGGGCCGGCGCTCAAACGACCCGATCGTCGAAAAGGCCGCGGTCGCAAAAGCGCTTCCTATGAAAAAGGAATGGTGCGCCTTTTGCTGGGCACCGGGCGGGTGGACGGTGTCCGTATCAATCACGTCGTGGGTACCTTTTCCCACTATGCCGACATCCCCGGTCGTTCGCTGGGTAAAATCAGCATTCAGAAGCAACACACCCTGGTGGATGTGCCTGAAACGCTTGTGGGGCGGGTGCTGGCCAAAGGTACCGACTACCGCATCGGCAACAAAGCCGTCACGGTTCAGCGGGCCTGATTTTGTTTAGTTCGCGGCACCGGGCAGGTCGGCTCCCCGGTGCCTTTAAAAATTCCATTGTTCCATCATTCCATTCGGCTCAACAAGAAAATGGCCGTAAAAAAATACTGTGATTCTCTCCGAGCCGTAGGCCAAGCAATTGTAGAAATTCCGATACATTAAATTAGCGAAGCAAATTTAATCAGGGCGTATTAAAAAACCTCCAATCTCAATCCTCCAGCCGATGACATGATTAGCCTGCCAACTATTTACGAGCATCTTTATTAAAAAATAAGCTGACAAATCTACTAAATTTTATATATTTAATCAATTTGTCAATATTATAGATTTAATAGGAATCCATGAAACTGTTCAACATCCTGGCCGTCTTAATCACGCTTTCAGCGGTGTTCAGCTACCTCAATTACCGCTTCATCAAGCTACCCACCACTATCGGGGTAATGGTCATCTCGCTTCTGGGATCCTTGGGGATCACAGTGATAGGACCTCTGGGATTCGGTCTGGAGGAAGACGCGCTGAGACTGCTCAACAGCATCGATTTTGACGAAACCCTTTTGCACGGCATGTTGAGCTTTCTGCTCTTTGCCGGAGCGCTGCACATCGACCTGGACCGCTTGGCACGCCAGAAGTGGATCATCGGAACGCTGGCCACGGTGGGAACGGTCGGTTCGACGTTTATTATCGGAATCCTGGCCTGGCTTGTACTGGATCTGTTGAACATCGGGCTGCCGCTGATGTACTGCCTGCTGTTCGGCGCGCTGATCTCCCCCACTGACCCGATCGCCGTGCTCGGCATCCTGAAAAAAGCCCGGGTACCGGAAAGCCTGGAGACCAAAATCTGCGGTGAATCCCTGTTTAACGACGGAGTGGCGGTGGTGGTGTTTCTAGTGCTGCTGCAAATTGCCGCAGGAGGACACAACATTACGGCAGGTACTGTGGCATGGCTGTTTGCCAAGGAAGCGCT
>Ga0316190_10004632_pt1 | contig 10034 bp, 10 predicted proteins | sample Eddworburrow2_MG_FD_204929 | JGI IMG/M metagenome (GOLD analysis project Ga0316190, IMG submission 204929) | Coastal sediment microbial communities from Maine, United States - Eddy worm burrow 2 | ecosystem: Environmental > Aquatic > Marine > Coastal > Sediment | place: USA: Maine | collected... | reverse complement strand
ATGCAGCAACAATCCCTGCACCTAGCAGGCCGACTATCACGCCACTAGTCAGCCAGCGTTTACTGTGTGGAAGCCCGCGGGTTGCAGCGGCAAGTATGCCTATAATGAGGGCAGCTTCAAGAACTTCACGAAAAATGATTACGGCAGCAGCTAACATGATTTATAACTCCTTTACTTGGCGATGATTACGCCTTGGGCGGTCTTCGGGTTGAATTCCCCGAAGAACTCATAACGGCCGGGAGCAAGCGGACCGATAAAGATGGTAGCTTTGCGACGACCGCTAATGATTTTTTCCCGGTTTAGCGAATAACTTTCAAATTCCTCTGGAGTAGGATCTTGATTATCTACGCGCAGTTTTATCTTCGTTTCTGCTGGAACGGTTAGCTCTGCAGGAACAAACTTGTGATCTTTTATTACCAGTGTGTATTCTGCGGCCCACACGCTTAGCGGTAGTAATAGCGTAATAAATAAAATGTTTTTCAAAGTGCCCTCCAAGGTTTTACGAATGATAATCGTTCTTATTTGCAATTGCAAGTGTTTTTTTAATAAAGTTTACAGCTGAAATATTCAGCCCCTAAGCTGTTATTGCTACCTGACGGTCAATTTCCATATGGTTATCCATTATCACGAATGCGGGTTGAACAATATTATGAAAACAATCAAAAAGAGAAAATGCCAAGTCAGGAAATGATTGACAGTGTTTAATAAAACACGGAAACTTCACCTCAGTGCCGATTTGACATCAGCTTGCGGGGCACTTAAATAATTCCAGCTAAAGCGAGGCAACCCGTCCCGCGAAAGCTGACGGGTTTTTATTTTGGAGCATGATTTGAACATACCTGAACCTGGTATAGGTGTCGTTAGCGAACAACGTATGCATTTTGATATACCGCTGGTTTCCAGTAGCGGTACCGTGCTGCCTGCCTATGAGTTGGTCTATGAGACATACGGTTCATTGAATGCGGATAAATCCAACGCCATTCTGGTTTGTCATGCCTTGTCAGGAAATCATCATGTCGCGGGTTATTACGCAGACAATCCAAAGAGTGTCGGGTGGTGGGACAATATGATCGGTCCGGGCAAACCGATTGATACTGATAAATTCTTTGTTATTGGCCTCAATAACCTGGGCGGTTGCCACGGATCAACCGGACCCTCAAGCATCAATCCGGAAACCGGCAAGCCTTACGGATCTAACTTTCCGGTTGTGACGGTTCAGGACTGGGTAGTGTCCCAGGCATGTTTGGCTGACAGGTTGGGTATTAAGCAATTTGCAGCGGTGCTGGGTGGCAGTCTGGGTGGAATGCAAGCAATACAATGGTCGCTGTCGTATCCCGAACGTGTTCGACATGTCATTGTGATCGCAGCGGCGCCACACTTGACAGCTGAGAATATTGCCTTTAATGACGTGGCACGTAACGCCATCCTGACTGACCCAGACTTTCATGCGGGTGATTTTTACCAGCACGGTGTCGTACCGACACGCGGGTTGAGACTGGCGCGAATGCTAGGGCATATCACCTATCTTTCTGACGATGCGATGGCCGATAAATTCGGGCGCAGCCTGCGCGCTGGAAAACTAGGTTACAGCTACGATATCGAGTTCGAGATCGAATCCTATCTACGATACCAAGGCGATAAATTCGCCACTTACTTCGACGCCAATACCTACCTGTTGATGACCAAGGCGCTTGACTATTTCGATCCGGCAAGAGAGTGCAACGGTAATCTCGATCACGCATTTGCGGCAGCGAAAGCGGATTTTCTGGTTGTGTCATTCACGACCGACTGGCGTTTTTCACCCGAACGCTCACGCGAAATCGTACGTTCGCTGCTGCATAACCGGCGCAATGTCAGCTATGCCGAAATTATCTCGACGCATGGGCATGATTCTTTCCTGATGCAGCACGAGCATTACCACGATGTGATGCGGGCCTACCTCGATAAAATTACAATGGCGTTGGCGACATGAGCGCTCACGATCCAATCGAGCTTGCCGCCGTCCGTCCGGATTTTGCCGCGATTGCGGAATGGATACCCCAAGGCGCGACTGTGCTTGACCTGGGTTGCGGCGACGGTAGCCTGTTACGCTTCCTGAGAGATACACGCAAGGTTCGTGGCTACGGCGTAGAAATCAGCGATACTAATATCGTTGCGTGCATCAGGAACAATGTGAATGTGATCCAGGGTAACCTCGAATCCGGATTGCAGGATTTTGAGACGCAATCGTTCGATTACGTCATCCTGTCGCAGACGCTTCAGGCAATGCGTCATACCGAAGTGCTCATACAGGAGATGTTACGCGTTGGCCGTGAAGGTATCGTTAGCTTCCCCAGCTTCGGATACTGGCGCAATCGACTCAAAATACTGCTGGGCAACATGCCGGTTTCCAAAGATCTTCCCTACCAGTGGTATGACACGCCCAATATACACTTGTGCACGTTGCGGGATTTTGAAACTTTTTGCGACGATCACCATGTTGCCATACTCGACCGTCGTGTGATGACCGGCGGCAGTGAAGTACACATGCTCCCAAACCTGCTTGGTAGCACCGCAGTGTACAGGTTCAAACGGCGAGGATGATTAAGGCTGGTGGCAGAAGCTCAATAACCGTCGCGAGCAAGCCGGAATGCAAGGCGTAGCACAGCGAGCAAAGAGACATATCTGGTAGATAGGCGAGGAAGCGAGTGAGTACACAACACGGCAGTCCGGCTGCACAGCAGGTCAGTGAGTCTTCTGCTTGGAAGCAACTCTTCACCCGCCGTATGCTCATTTGCGTATTCACCGGATTCGCATCCGGATTACCACTGTATCTGCTATTCAATCTGGTGCCTGCGTGGTTGCGCAGCGAAGCAGTCGATCTCAAGACCATCGGTCTGTTTGCGCTGATACAGTTTCCCTATACATGGAAGTTTCTGTGGTCGCCGCTGCTCGATCGCTATGTCGTTCCGATGCTTGGACGTCGTCGTGGCTGGATGCTGATCACACAGATCGGCCTGCTTGCAGTCATCGCCTCGATGGGGGCGTTCTCGCCGCAAAGTGACCTGCACATCATTGCCTGGATCGCTACCCTGCTCGCCTTTCTCAGTGCCACACAAGACATTGTGCTGGATGCTTACCGCCGCGAATTGCTGGCCGATATCGAGTTGGGACTGGGCAATGCAGTTCATGTGAATGCTTATCGTGTCGCCGGTTTGGTACCGGGTTCCCTGTCATTGATACTCGCTGATTTTTTGCCGTGGAGTACGGTGTTCATCGTCACTGCCCTTTTTATGGTACCCGGCATAGTGATGACGTTAATGGTGCAAGAGCCGCACCGTGCCACGCCACCCAAAACATTGCGCGAAGCAGTGGTCGAACCGTTTCACGAATTCATCACCCGCAAAGGTTGGAACAGTGCGCTGTTGATTCTTGCCTTTTTGTTTTTCTACAAACTCGGCGACAGCATGGCAACCGCGCTGGCGACACCTTTCTATCTGGACATGGGCTTTTCCAAAACCCAGATCGGTTTGATCGCCAAGAATGCCGGACTATGGCCATCTGTCATCGGCGGCATGCTGGGTGGCCTGTGGATGGTGAAGATCGGTATCAACCGCGCGTTATGGATATTCGGTGTGGTGCAGTTGATCACCATCTTCGGTTTCGTCTGGCTGGCATCAATGGGGCATCATGCAGAGGTCACATCGGTGGAACTTACTCAGCTCGCGATCGTGATCAGTCTGGAAGCATTGGGCGTCGGACTGGGTACGGTCGCTTTTGTCGCCTTCATCGCACGTTCTACCCACCCCGCCTATACCGCAACCCAGTTCGCCTTGTTCACTAGTTTGATGGCCGTGCCGCGCACTTTTGCCAATGCGGCTACTGGATGGCTGGTCGAGACCATGGGTTGGGCGCAGTTTTTCTTGCTATGTGCGGTGTTGGCAGTGCCGGGGATGTTGTTGTTGTTCAAGGTGGCGCCTTGGAATGAGAAGGTGTCTTCGGCAGGTTGATTTGAGCTTGCAAAACCAAAATCAACTTCTCCGGGGGTAGCCCGGCAGCTTTGACCTTGTTGCTCCTGGAAACCGCGTCAAATCTTGCGGACGAATACCTTCGATTTCCGCTGATAGTTATATAGCATCTTCTTCTGCGCAGGCAGCGCAGAGACATCGCTTTCGACAAAACCGCGTTCGATGAACCAGTGTGCAGCGCGGGTAGTAAGCACGAATAAATTTTTAATGCCTTGCGATTTGGCGACCGAGATCATGTGGTTAAGTATGGCGACACCATAGCCGCGATTCCGGTTTTGTGCGTCCACAGCCAGGCCTGCCAGTTCGGCGGAAGCTTCATCGGGAAATGGATACAAGGCAGCACAACCGACGATGCGATGGTCGTGCTCCAGCACGACAAAGCGGTCGATTTCCTGTTCCAGCAGTTCACGATTGCGTCGTACCAAGATGCCCTCTTCTTCCAGTGGTCGCAGCAGTTCAAGAATGCCGCCGATGTCTTCGATCGTGGCGTCGCGCAAGGTGTTGAGCGTGCTTTCCACCACCATGGTCCCGATACCATCATCGCTGAACAGTTCCTTGAGTACTGCGCCATCGGTGTGGCGGCTGATCAGATGGGTGCGCGCCACCCCCGCTTCGCAGGCACGTATTGCACAGGGTAGAAACAATGAAACGTCATCTGTAAGTTTGCGCTTGGTGGTCAGTACCTCCTGTGCCTGAGCGATGGTAAGCTCCTTGATAAGTTCACCTTCCTTGTCCTGCACGCCATCGGTGTCCATCAGGAATACCAGTTTGTCTGCATCCAGCGCGATTGCGGTGGCAGTTGCCACATCTTCCAGCGTGACGTTGAACACCTCGCCAGTAGGTGAATAGCCCAGCGGTGAAAGCAGCACTACTTCGCCGAACTGCAAGCGGGCATTCAGTGCATCGACATCCACTTTGCGTACGCTGCCGGTATGCATCAGGTCAACGCCGTTGATGATGCCGATCGGTTGTGCGGTGATGAAATTACCACCTGCGACACGGATATCGGCATTGGCCATTGGAGAGTTAGGTAGCCCCATTGATAACAGTGCTTCGATCTCGACGCGTACCCGCCCAACTGCTTCTTTCACGCATTGCATGGTTTCGGCATCGGTAAGGCGGATGCCATGATGATAAGTGTCGTCGAGGTTGGTTTTCGACAGGTGTTGTTCGATCTGTGGGCGTGCGCCATGTACCAGCACCAGCCGGATACCGAGGCTGGCAAGCAGGTTGAAGTCATGGGTTAGCTCGATAAATTTGCCATCCGCGACGACTTCGCCGCCAAAAGCAATCACGAAGGTGCGCCCACGGAACGCGTTTATATAGGGTGCGACGGAGCGGAACCAGGTAACGAAATCGGCGGATTTGGTGATGGGCATTGTTACTCCTGCAGTAGAATCTTTGCTCAGGCATGCATCATGCCGCGCTATGATGTATCTAGCAACTGTTCGGTGAGGTGCAGTTTTCGCCAGCCGATTGATAGCCGTTACTGAAAGTCACCCCACAAAGTTTGTAGCGCCGCTAGCCCGGCGATCGCAGCCGTTTCGGTGCGTAGCACGCGCGTACCCATGCGAATGGCGGTGAAGCCACATTGCAGTGCGGCAATGTTCTCTGCCTGACTGAATCCGCCTTCCGCACCTATCAGCAAGGCGACTTTATCCTGTGGCTTGCTTTGTGAGGACAGGGGGGTAGCGCCTTCTGGCGATAGAACAAGTTTTGTAATTTGTGATGCACGCACATGTTGTAACCACAGCATCATATCCAGAGGTGCATTTATCTGCGGCAGTAAGTTGCGTCCACATTGCTCACAGGCGGAGATTGCGACTTGTTGCCAATGCTCGATTCGTTTTGTAGCGCGTTCGGGGGTTAGCCTGGCAACGCTACGCTCGGTTGCAAGCGGCTGGATTTCGGCGACACCCAATTCGGTCGCCTTTTGTATTATCCAATCCATTTTTTCGCTACTGGTAAGAGATTGTGCCAATACGATATGGAGCAAGGATTCACGATTTGCTTCGATTTCGACAATGTCGCCAAGTGCAACATGCTTACCGCTGATTTCGACTATTACACCATGTCGTTCATTGCCCAGACCATCGAATACTTCTACCTTGCTACCCTCCTTCAGCCTCAATACGCGTGAAGCATGGTGTGCCGCCTCTTGAGGTAGATTGAATGAGCTACTGGACGGTAACGGCGGTGGACAGTAAAAACGCGGCATTTGTAACCTCGAAAAATTCATCTTCCGGACGAATCACTTCGTCACGTGCACACTCATTATCTCGTCTATTAAACGAGAAATGCCTCGTCATTTGTTGTGCGGCTCCTTGCGTTTCATTCCGCAATAAGTATTTTTTGAGGCAGCAACAATATTTTGAGGGGCTGTGGTAAACAATCTGCATGATAATATAACGCTCCCAAAAATATTATCAGGAAGATGAAATGGTTAGTCTGCAACCCCCTATATGCGATTTTGGTTGGCAAGCACGTGATTTTGATCTTCCCGGTGTGGATGGCAAGCGATATAGCCTGGCCAACGCACGTGGCAAGAACGGCCTGCTGGTGATGTTCATCTGCAATCACTGTCCGTATGTGAAATCCATACGTGATCGTATCGTGCGCGATACGCGTGAACTGCAACAGCACGGTATCAACAGTATTGCGATCATGTCGAACGATCCTGCCGACTATGAAGAAGATTCATTTGAAAACATGAAGCTTGTTGCTCAGCAATATGGATACCACTTCCCATATGTGTGGGATGAGACTCAGCAAATTGCCAAGGATTATGATGCAGTCTGTACTCCTGACTTTTTTGGTTTTAATGCCAATATGGAACTTCAGTATCGTGGACGGCTGGATGCATCGCGCAAGGAGGCAGTTGATGAAGCACCACGTGATTTGTTTAATGCAATGGTACAGGTGGCAAAAACTGGACAGGGCCCACGTGAGCAGATTGCCAGCATGGGATGCTCAATCAAATGGAAAGGTGAATGAGTAGTTCCACTTCGGGTGGTGCTCGAGTACTACCCAACGAGGTGGCCGAGGCAGTCAAGTTGGTGGCAGCAGAAGAAATCATGCCGCGTTACCTCAAAGTAGCGCGGCAGCATAAAGATGATGGTAGTTTGTTTACGGAAGCTGATCTGGCTGCACAGCATGTGTTGAGCAAAAAGTTGCAGGCAATTCTTCCTGTACCAGTACTCGGTGAGGAAATGGAGGCCGCTGAGCAACAATCGTTGTGGAAGGCGGGTCATGAGGGCTTGTGGTGTGTTGATCCGATTGATGGCACATCAAATTTTGTGCGTGGTCTGCCGTATTTTGCAGTATCAGTTGCATTGTTGCGTGCAGGTAAGAGTGTGATGGGCGTGGTTTACAACCCTGTGTCAAATGAAATGTTTGTGGCGGAACGCGGGAAAGGTGCTTTCCTTAATGATGAAAGGTTGGAGGTTCGTGGGGAGACAGCTACGCTCAAACAAGCGTTGGCCGCAGTTGATTTAAAACGACTTGATAAAACCCTGACCGTAAAGCTGGAAAGCGATTCGCCGTATTGTTCGCAACGCAATTTTGGTGCGAGTGCGCTGGATTGGTGTTATACCGCTGCAGGGCGTTTTGATATATATCTGCATGGCGGACAGAGTCTTTGGGATTATGCCGCTGGTGAGCTGGTTTTATCCGAGGCAGGGGGCCACTACTGCTGCATCGAAAATGATAGTTTTGTGCAGGGTAATATCTGGCAGCGTTCGGTGATAGCAGCAGGCAATAAACAACTGTTTGAAGAATGGAAAAGCTGGATACGGAAGTAACGGTGATTTGCCGATAGTGTAGCGATGGAGGCTGTGTGAAGATATTGATACTCGGAGCCGGACAAGTCGGCTCGACTGTGGCGGAAAGTCTGGTCAGCGAGGCAAATGACATCACTGTTGTAGATTTTGATGGTGAGAAATTGGGCCAATTGCAAGACAGGCTTGATCTGCGTACTTTGGCAGGAAATGCTGCACATCCTGCGGTACTTGAGCAGGCTGGAATAGCAGATGCAGATATGCTGTTGGCTGTGACCCAGAGTGATGAAGTCAATCTGGTAGCCTGCAAGTTAGCCGCAAATCTTTACAACACACCTACACGCATTGCACGGATACGTTCAGCAGCTTATCTGGAAAGACCTGAAATTTTTGATGAAGAAAATTTTTGTGTAGATTTTTCCATTTGTCCGGAGCAAATCCTTACTGACCATATCGCCAGGTTGATTGAGTTTCCCGAGGCTTTGCAAGTACTCGAATTCGCAGCTGGTAGAGTTTCTCTGGTAGGTGTTCGGGCGGTTGAAGGTGGGCCTCTGGTTGGTCGTCCTTTACGTTTCTTACGTACTGATATGCCGCAAATAGATACACGGGTGGCTGCAATCTTTCGACATGACAGGTCGATAGATATGGATGGCGACACAGTGGTGAAGGCTGGTGATGAAGTGTTCTTTATTGCTGCAACCGAGCATATACGTTCAGTGATGCTTGAGTTACGGCATATGGATAGGCCGCCCAAGCGTGTGATGATCGTTGGAGGTGGAAATATCGGTCGGCGTCTAGCCAAGAAACTGGAAAAAGATTATCAGGTCAAGTTGATTGAGCACAACAAGAAAGTCAGTGCCAGCCTTGCTGCAGAGTTGACCAATACCTTGATACTGAATGGGGATGGTACCGATGAAAAATTGATGCAGCAGGAACACATCGGAGAAATCGATGTGTTTTGTGCCCTGACCAACGACGACGAAAACAACATTATGTCCTCCTTGCTAGCCAAGCACGGCGGTGCGCGCAAGGTGATCGCGTTGATCAATCGTAGTGCGTATGTCGGCCTGATGCATAGGGGAAGCATTGATATCGCACTTTCTCCCGCTCAAGTCACGATAGGTTCCCTGTTAGCTTATGTTCGCCAGGGTGATGTAGAAGTGGTGCACTCATTGCGTCGTGGTGCTGCAGAAGCTTTGGAGTTGGTGGCGCACGGGGATCGCCAATCCTCCAAGGTAGTGGGTAGGCGTATTGATGAGATTGACTCACCCAAAGGTGCGACGATAGGTGCAATCGTGCGTGGTGAAGATGTCATCATCGCCCACCATGATACGGTGATAGATCCTGATGACCACATCATCGTGTTCGTCAATGACAAGCGTATGGTGCGTAAGGTCGAAAGACTGTTTCAGGTCAACCTCGGGTTCTTCTGATGCAGCGGGCACTAACTGTTGTTCACGCTTTGGGTTTGATGTTGATGGTGTTCAGCATCACTTATTTGTTGCCTGTGATCGTGTCATATATTTATGACGATGGTGCCTTGGTTGATTTCCTGTTTGCAATGGGCTGGACACTATGCATAGGGATGCTGATGTGGGTGACGACGCGTCGCTACAAAGGCGAGTTGTCGATACGGCATGGTTATTTGTTAGTGGTGGGAATGTGGACGACGATGCCAGTCGTGGCAACATTACCGTTGTTGTTGATGGTGCCGGGATTGTCATTCACTGATGCCTATTTTGAAGCAATGTCAGCCGTGACTACCACCGGGGCTACAACCTTGAGTGGTCTGGATACATTGCCTCCGGCCATCAATGTGTGGCGGCATGAGTTACAGTGGCTGGGCGGGTTGGGGATCATCGTGTTGGCGGTGGCGATTCTGCCCTTGCTGGGCATCGGTGGACGGCAGCTATTCAAGGCAGAAATGCCTGGACCGATGAAAAGTGCTGGTCTGACGCCTCGTATCGCCGATACGGCACGTAATTTGTGGGTGGTTTATGCAGTGATGACTGTCATGTGTGCGCTCACATTGAAATGGGCGGGGATGAGCTGGCTGGATGCTATGTGTCACGCTTTTTCCACTATGGGGCTGGGTGGATTTTCAACCCATGATCTCAGTATCGGCTATTTCAATTCGGAGCTGATCGAATTTGTGATGATCGCTTTCATGCTGATTGCTTCAATCAATTTCGCTTCACACTTTCTTGCCTGGCATGGCAAGTCTTTGCGCATCTATCGATATGATACTGAA
>Ga0316190_10004631_pt1 | contig 10034 bp, 9 predicted proteins | sample Eddworburrow2_MG_FD_204929 | JGI IMG/M metagenome (GOLD analysis project Ga0316190, IMG submission 204929) | Coastal sediment microbial communities from Maine, United States - Eddy worm burrow 2 | ecosystem: Environmental > Aquatic > Marine > Coastal > Sediment | place: USA: Maine | collected... | reverse complement strand
ACATCATAAGGCTGTTTCTTTCTGAGATCCCATTCGATACCTGAGCCACGTAACATCGGCCCGGTAAAACCTAATTGTAATGCGCGTTCGGGAGTCACTACACCAATCCCGACAGTACGTTGTTTCCAGATTCGGTTATCCGTCAATAAGGTTTCATATTCATCAATATGACCCGGAAAACGCTCAGTAAAATTCTCTATGAAATCCAGCAATGATCCTTGTCTGTTTTCATTCATGCGATCCACTTCTTCCTGCTTATGCCACTTGGATGCTTCATATTTCGGCATCATTGAGGGCAAGTCTCGATAGACTCCGCCAGGTCGATAATAGGTCGCGTGCATACGTGCACCGGATACTGCTTCATAACAATCCATCAAGTCTTCGCGTTCACGAAAACAATACAGGAACATAGTCATGGCACCGATATCAAGGCCGTGTGTTCCTAACCACATAAGATGATTTAAAACACGCGTAATCTCATCAAACATGACACGAATATATTGCGCGCGTACAGGTGGAGTCACACCTAACAACTTTTCTATTGCCATGACATAAGCATGTTCATTACACATCATGGAGACATAGTCGAGTCTATCCATGTAACCAATGCTTTGATTGAATGGTTTACTCTCTGCCAGCTTTTCGGTTCCCCGATGTAATAAACCGATATGAGGATCAGCCCGTTGGATAACTTCGCCATCCATTTCAAGAATCAATCTAAGCACACCATGTGCCGCAGGATGCTGAGGGCCGAAATTCATGGTCATATTACGAATCTCAGGCATCGTTCTGCTCCTCTTCAGGTGCGGCATAACGATTGTCATCACGAATTACTCGAGGCACTAATACTCTGTTAGTTATCGTCACAGGTTGATATACCACACGTTTTTTATCCGGGTCATAGCGAACTTCTACATTGCCTTCCAAAGGAAAATCTTTACGGAATGGATGACCTATAAAACCATAATCTGTCAATATTCGACGCAAATCAGGGTGTCCCTCAAACAAGATGCCATACATATCAAATGCCTCTCGTTCAAACCAGTCTGCTGAACTCCAGATATCAGTCACTGAAGCAATACGCGGGTATTCATCGGCCACATAACAGCGAACTCGCAAACGCATATTGTGGTTTATTGATATTAAGTGATAGACGACAGCATAACGTTCATCGGTCTCACAACTATGCCCCTGATCATTATTACCCTGACGACCACGACTGAAACCCGTTGAACTTGTTTCATGGGTAGACCAATCGACTTGTCCATAGGTTGAGTAATCAACACCACACAAATCAATGAGCTGTGAAAAAGCGAATTGTTCATCATCGCGCAGTACTTTGCACACAGACAACAAATGATCTGCTGCTATGACTAACGTGACTTCATCACGATCAGTAATACAACGTATCAACTCATTGCTGAATCGTTGTTCAAGTTTTGCCGCGAGATTAGCGGTAGATTCCGTCATGCCTTTAAAAATTATTAGTGGTGTTATCGAGCGATTGTATTAGTTCGTTTTATCTTTTTCTGTAATTGTATTATTCCAAATAACAGGGCTTCTGCAGTTGGTGGACATCCCGGGACATAGACATCAACAGGAACAACACGATCGCATCCTCTGACGACGGCATAAGAATAATGGTAATAACCACCTCCGTTTGCACATGATCCCATTGAAATAACCCAACGAGGTTCTGCCATTTGGTCATAAACCTTGCGTAATGCTGGTGCCATTTTGTTCACCAATGTTCCAGCAACAATCATGACATCAGATTGTCTTGGACTCGGACGAAAGACAATGCCGAATCGATCCAGATCGTATCGAGAAGCACCCGCTTGCATCATTTCAACTGCACAACAGGCTAGCCCAAACGTCATTGGCCACATCGATCCTGTTCTGGCCCAATTGATAAGGTTATCTACGCTGGTCGTGACAATACCTGATTCGTGAATTTTTTCCTCAGCGCCCATTCAGCTACTCCCACTCTAGCGCGCCTTTGCGCCATTCATAAATAAAGCCAACCACGAGTACACCAAGGAATATCATCATTGCCCAAAAACCTGCCATACCAATACCATCCAATGCGACAGCCCAGGGAAATAGAAATGCGATTTCAAGATCGAAAATAATAAAAAGAATGGCTACCAGATAATAACGAACATCAAACTTCATACGGGCATCTTCAAATGCCTCAAAGCCACACTCATAGGGAGACTGCTTCTCTGAATCGGCACGAGCATGGCCTAGCAATTTACCCAACCCTAAACCTAACGCAATCAACACTATACCCATTACCAAACCAACGAAGGTAAAAATAAGGATGGGAAAATAATTCGCCAACATTTGCTTGTTCCAAAAACCTTTAAAATGTGAATTTATAACTTATAAGTATACTAACAAGATTCGAGCCAATCACCTAAAAACATTGTTATTTTTTATAAAATCAGTTCAATGCTTGAGGATACAATGAAAATGAAAAAGTTTTCTTAACCAACATCATATGTCAGTTATTAAATACCGATGAAAATTTGATCTGTCTTGTAAAAATATGGCCAAAATCAAGACGGGTGGTGTGATTTTATCTATTTAAATTATTATGTCGTGCAACAACCTTATATCTGAGTAATTATAAGATCGTTGTGACGTTTTTTCTTCACCTCGTTCAGAAAACATCACCAGGAACACGCACCCAACCTTCCATCAGAATCCGGGCACTGCGACTCATGATCACCTTGGTCGCCGTCCATTCACCGTCTTTTTGCGAGGCCTCGGCTCCGACTCGCAGGGTGCCCGAAGGGTGCCCGAAGGTAACCGCATCGCGTTCGCCGCCACCGGCAGCCAGGTTCACCAACGTACCCGGAATTGCAGCTGCCGTACCAATAGCCACAGCAGCGGTACCCATCATGGCATGATGTAATTTGCCCATAGACAGCGCACGCACATTCAAGTCGATATCTGCAGCGTTAATTTGCTTGCCACTGGACGCAACATAGTCAGTCGCCTTAGCGACAAAAGCGACCTTGGGCGTGTGTTGCCGGCCCGCAGCCTCTTCGATATTTTCAATCAAACCCATGCGCACTGCACCGTAGGCTCGAATGGTTTCAAACATAGCCAGCGCCTTGTCATCATTATTAATCGCATCCTGCAGTTCTGTGCCGGTGTAGTCTATGTCTTCTGCATTGAGAAAGATGGTCGGGATACCCGCATTGATCATAGTGGCTTGAAATGTACCCACACCCGGTACTTCAAGATCATCCACCAGATTGCCGCTAGGAAAAATCGCACCATCACCGTCAGCAGGATCCATGAATTCCACCTTTACCTCTGCTGCGGGAAACGTCACACCGTCGAGTTCGAAGTCGCCGGTTTCCTGTACTTCACCATCAGTCATCGGTACATGGGCAATAATGGTCTTTTTAATATTGGCCTGCCAGATACGCACGATAGCCACACCGTTCTCTGGTACGCGACTGGCATCAACCAGACCACTACTAATAGCAAACGAACCTACCGCTGCAGTCAGGTTACCGCAGTTACCACTCCAATCGACGAAAGCCTTGTCGATAGACACCTGGCCAAACAGATAATCGACATCATGATCCGGCTGACTGGTTTTCGAAATGATCACCGTTTTGCTGGTACTGGAGGTCGCACCTCCCATGCCATCGGTATGCTTACCGTAGGGATCTGGACTACCGATCACGCGTAACAACAGCGCATCACGTGCAGCACCCGGTACCTGTGCCGATTCTGGCAGGTCTTCAAGATTAAAGAACACACCTTTGCTGGTACCGCCACGAATATAAGTGGCGGAAATCCTGATCTGGGGTAGCTGACTCATGTTTTTATCTCCTGCTTAAGCCGCGTTAGATTCAAGGAAGTCTTGAGCGAAACGTTGCAACACGCCTCCGGCTGCATAAACATGTACTTCCTCGGCGGTATCCAGACGACAGGTTACCGGTATTTCAACAATGTCACCGTTAGTACGCGTCATCACGACAGTCAGATCCGCACGGGGCGCAATCTCACCGATCACGTCATAAGTCTCGGTGCCATCGATAGCAAAGGTGTTTCGGTTTTCACCGCCCTTGAACTCCAGCGGTAGGACACCCATGCCCACCAGGTTGGTACGATGGATGCGTTCGAAACCTTCAGCCACAATCGCTTCCACACCGGCCAGGCGCACACCTTTCGCTGCCCAGTCACGGGAAGAACCCTGACCGTAGTCCGCACCGGCGATGATGATCAACGGTTGCTTACGTTCCATATAGGTTTCTATGGCCTCCCACATGCGGCTCTCTTTACCTTCCGGTTCAATACGGGCCAGCGAACCCTGCTTCACTTCGCCATTCTCGTCTCGACACATCTCGTTTAACAATTTCGGATTAGCAAAGGTGGCACGCTGTGCGGTGAGGTGATCGCCACGATGCGTCGCATAAGAATTAAAGTCTTCTTCAGGCAGACCCATCTTATCCAGATAAGCACCGGCAGCACTCTCAAGCATGATCGCATTCGAAGGCGACAGATGATCGGTAGTAATGTTGTCACCCAGAACCGCCAGTGGTCGCATGCCTTTCATAGTACGTTCACCCGCTAGTGCACCTTCCCAATAAGGAGGACGACGGATATAGGTACTCTGGGGACGCCAATCGTACAATGGACTTTCGGCTGCTTCCACCTTACCCAGATCGAACATGGGTGTGTAAACCTGATTGAACTGTTCAGGCTTAACACTTTCTTTAACGATCGCATCGATCTCTTCATCGCTGGGCCAGATATCTTTCAACGTTAGCTGATTGCCATCCTTGTCGGTGCCCAGCACATCCTTCTCGATATCAAAACGGATGGTACCGGCGATAGCGTAGGCAACAACTAGTGGTGGTGATGCGAGGAAGGCCTGCTTGGCATAAGGATGGATACGGCCATCGAAATTACGATTACCAGAGAGTACGGCAGTGGTGTACAGGTCACGGTCGATGACTTCTTTTTGTATCTCTGGATCCAGCGCACCACTCATACCATTACAAGTAGTGCAGGCATAAGCGACGATACCGAAGCCGAGTTTTTCCATCTCGGGTAACAGACCGGATTCTTCAAGATACAGTTTGGCAACCTTGGAACCCGGGGCGAAAGAAGATTTAACCCAGGGCTTACGCACTAAACCCAGTTCATTGGCCTTACGTGCTACCAGACCAGCAGCAACCACGTTGCGCGGGTTACTGGTATTGGTGCAGGAGGTGATAGCAGCAATGATCACCGCACCATCAGGCATCTTGCCTTCGGCCTCTTCCGCCTTTGCTTCGTCTAGTCCAACCGCGATACCGCGTGATTCCAGATCCGAAGTCGGTAAACGTCGATGTGGATTTGATGGGCCGGCCATATTGCGGCATACCGTTGACAGATCAAATGTCAATACGCGCTCATATTCAGCCTGCTTAAGATCATCAGCCCAGAGACCGGTAACTTTGGCGTAGTTTTCTACCAGTGCTACTTGTTCTGGTTCACGACCAGTCAGTTTTAAATAATCGATAGTCTGCTCATCGATATAGAACATGCCCGCCGAGGCGCCATATTCCGGTGTCATATTGGAGATCGTGGCGCGGTCACCAATGGTTAATCCAGCAACACCATCACCAAAGAATTCAAGATAGGCAGAAACCACTTTTTCGTTTCGCAAAAATTCGGTTATTGCCAGCACGATGTCCGTAGCCGTGATACCTGGTTGACGCTTACCGGTCAGTTTCACACCGATAATATCGGGTAGACGCATCATGGTTGGCCGGCCCAGCATGACAGTTTCGGCTTCAAGACCACCGACGCCGATGGCAATGACGCCTAATGCATCAACATGCGGTGTGTGACTGTCGGTACCGACGCAGGTATCAGGGTAAGCCACACGCTTGCCATTTTCGTCCGGGCGCGCCTGGATTACCGGTGACATCTTTTCCAGATTGATCTGGTGCATGATGCCATTACCAGCTGGGATGACATCTACGTTATCAAATGCCGTCTTGGTCCATTCAATAAAGTGAAAACGATCTTCGTTACGGCGATCCTCGATGGCACGATTCTTTGCAAACGCATCGGGATCAAAACCACCGTGTTCTACGGCGAGAGAGTGATCGACGATCAATTGCGTCGGTACCACCGGGTTAACCTTGGCGGGATCACCACCCTGATCGGCAATCGCATCACGCAGACCAGCCAGATCGACCAGAGCAGTCTGCCCCAGAATATCATGGCAAACTACACGCGCTGGATACCAGGGGAAATCAAGATCGCGCTTACGTTCGATAATCTGATTCAGCGAGTCTGTTAGCGCAGCCGGATCACAACGGCGCACAAGTTGTTCCGCCAATACACGGGAAGTATAAGGTAAGCGTGCATACGCACCGGGCTTGATCGCCTCAACCGCTTCACGGGTATCGAAATAATCCAGCTTAGAATCAGGCAGGGGTTTACGGTAATTGGTATTCATATAGTTCTACTCTCAATTTGGGGATTTTTACTACTTTCAAACACCTGCTCTGCAATCGCTGAGATAGTGGGATGAATATTTCCATTCATTTCTGTGTTCATAAGCAATCAGTCATATTGTCGACATATTGCTCATAAATACAGATTATAGTGACTATATCACCTAATTTCCAAGCACTATTGTCGACATTTTATACGGTTTCAGAAGGTTTTACTGAATATCACCCGGTTGATAACGCTGAGACACCAGAAGAGTATGCACGTAATCGGGGGAATGAAGCTGAATTAAGCCGTCGTTAGCTGCCCTTACATAAGTAAACGATTAACAAACGACTGTTCAGGCAGATCTTGATTTTCAAAAGAATAAACATTCGGAGAGGACTCAGGTGCCTCATGGCCATAAAGACATAAGGGCAAGACAATCGTCTTTGGCCATTGCCGGGACAAATAATCTTGCAACCAGTTTTTACGCTCATCTATCTCTTTTGTTGCCAACAATGCCTCAACATTACATATCATTAAATTCCCTTTGTCTGCTTCTCGTAATAAGCGCAGGTCTAACTCTTGAATACTAAGTTGGTGGGCATCCCAACCGTATGGCGACATTACCTCAGTTCTGAAATCAAAATGTATCAGCTCGAGTGAACGCGCCATAAACAGAAATAGATCGGGACGGTATTCAGGGAAATTAACAATATAGGCAGCACTGCTGCATGTGTTAATCATCGTTTTAAATGGCTCTAGCCAATTTTGCTCATCAACCACTGCTTACTCCATTACCTGATATAAATTTTTAGTATGGTTATGTTTATCACAAATATGACACAGTCCACTTATTGAAGTGTTTCTATTCGGCACATGAAATGAAACACCACAGGCTTTACAACGCATAGTTGATAATAAAACCCTATCCTGATTTCGGCTACACCACTGCTCAATGTGAATTGCATCATGCTCGCAAATATCAGTACAAAGCTGACAACCCGTACAGTTATCATCGTCAAGCTGGTAATACATTTCATTATTCTCATCTACAATCTGTAATGCATTATGAGGACAGACACTAAAGCAGACATCACAACCAACGCATTGTTTTTCATCTAACCTGGTCGAAAACACTGACATATCATTATCATGTTCACGCCGGAGTAGATTGCCAGGAGAGAGGTGATCTGCTTTTGCTAAATCGTAAACTTCATCCTTAAATTGTAAAAGCTTACTTGAACCAGTTCGGAAAAAGTTTCGTCGAGAAATTTTTTTACTTTCCAAAGGTAAAAGCTGCTTTATTAGATCAGTACATTCAAATGGTGAAACATAGTTCAAGGTGAATTTCGGTTTACCACGTTGTAACAACATCTTATTCAAGGCAGATATTCGATCCGGAAGGCGTTCTACACAGCCTCGCGTGCATTGTTCACAATCACCCGTGCTTACTATAAGTTTATGGACTCCCTGTCGATAAATACCTAATAATTCGGATAGACCAAACGAATGTATACAAGGAACGCGCCCTAAATCAAAACCGGTATCAGCATACTCACAAACTACAAAGGCAGTGCTTTGATCTGCATGAGTAAAAAATTGCAATTTATAATCATGCTTAATGGCACCCTCTGTACACACAGGCACACATAAACCACAACCATCACACAGACTGGGATCAAGTGCTACAGACTCATCATCAACGATCCATGCATCTTTGGGGCAGACATCAGCGCAAGCACTACAACTCGCATTCTCGACCAATGCGTGAACACAGCGTTCGCCTTTAACCATAGGTAAACCTGATGGTTCATCTAACTGCTCGAACAAATCCCTTAACACAGGCGCAGTTCCTGTTTATTCAAACCGCCAATTGACGGCATTACAATAACTACAATGACAATATCCAGCTAACCAGTGTTTTAATTTCATCATCCGATACTGCTGCATTAGGTGGCATCGGAATATCACCCCAAACTCCACCACCACCGGCTTTAATTTTAGTAAACAAGTTATCCGCGGCGGCGCCATCACCCTTGTATTTTGCGGATATATCTTTAAGTGAAGGTCCTACCAACTTGTTATCTACACCATGACATGCCAGACAGTTTTTACTCTTTGCCAGCGCCTCATCGGCATGAGCAATCGAATAGCCCATTACACAATTTAAAAACAAAACAAAAAAACTGATTGATAGTGTTTTCCTAAATTTCATTTTCAATAACTCCTCATGTTGTATTACTTAATTAAAAAAATTGTAGGGGCTTCTAAAAATAGTGATTTTTTTGTGAGTGCCAGGAAGTACCGCGCGCAGAACCGCAGTGTATATGGAATACATGAGGATTCGAGCACGGAACTGACGCAGCAATCGCAGAAAAAGTGCATTTTTAGATGTCCCTATATGGTTGGTCCCATTCCCGGCATATAAGTCGAAGGCATCTCAGGTATTTCTGTGGCCTCAGTCTCGTTCTTTTCATCTGGCGTTTGCCGTTGTAATTCAAAGACATTAACCAGGGCTTCACGCAATTCTTCACAATACGCGTCTGTCAACAATGCAACTGCGGCAAAATATTTCGTTGTACAACGCTCATCAACCCGTTGTGCAAATAAACCCAACCATTTCAATAAATGTTGATCCATAAATTTTGCAATGTCTACAATGTTTTGTTGCTGATCTTCTTGACTAAAAAGGAAGGCAAGAAATTGTAATTGATGCACAAGATGGTCATCTGCACGAATGCGCCAGTCAGGAACGGCAACATTAAATCGCTGATACCAATCGCGTACTTCAAACATTGGCGCCTGTCGTTCCAGGTTTTCTGCATCAAGCCACACCGATTCATAAGGTGATGCCCTGAAGTTGTAACTAAGATAAATATCTGCATAATCAGTCGCCAGAGTATCGAAAACTTCTTTATCAAACGGCCTTGATAAATCATCCACAGCCTGTTTCATTAAACGCTGTGCAGCAAGCGCCTGATCTGTTTTCATGCGCAATCCCAATTGCATTGGAAAATCCGCTACATCCATAGCATTAAGCAAGCGCTCTTCTACTTCGTTATCATGTAATGCCGCCAACATATTCAGATCGTCTGCAATAGCAGAACAGAAATCGTTCATTGAAACATCATTGATGTTTTTTGCCTTCACTTTAGCTGCCATAACTAATCCACTTTACCTTTGCTATGCGGTACAAATACGATGGAGGGATTAGTGAGTTCCGGATCGGCAAAATTTTTCACCTGTTTTACTTGCTCATCATTCGGCCCATACGCCATTGTCGGCCATTGGCCTGCGCGTAACTGATCAATTGGACCAATATCCAGTACTCGCATCATACAAGCCATGACACAATAAGGTTTACGACCCGCCTCTAGCTCATCAACACACATGTTGCACTTTTTGACCGTGTTATCTTCCGGATCATATTGAGGTGCGCCATACGGACACGCCGCTTCACAGCGTCGACAGCCAATACACAGCGTTGAATCTATATCGACAATACCATCAATTTTACGTTTGAAGATAGCGCCTGTCGGACAGGTTGGTAAGCAAGCAGGTTCGGCGCAATG
>Ga0316190_10004630_pt1 | contig 10034 bp, 16 predicted proteins | sample Eddworburrow2_MG_FD_204929 | JGI IMG/M metagenome (GOLD analysis project Ga0316190, IMG submission 204929) | Coastal sediment microbial communities from Maine, United States - Eddy worm burrow 2 | ecosystem: Environmental > Aquatic > Marine > Coastal > Sediment | place: USA: Maine | collected... | reverse complement strand
GTTACTACAGATATGGCAGATGAATATTATGCAGGATGGAATGAGTGATGAGTACGTTTATTGACTTTGATGGGTATGAAGAAGGAGGAATTGAAAATGAGAAGTCCATTTTCAATGCTCTTTGTATATGTGGGCATGAGTTGTATAGGCACGGTTTTGTGCCTGGAACTGATATTTTTTCTGATGAGAAGGGATTTTGGGTGTCTCAATGTGTTAGCTGTCCTATAGTAGACGGAGAGTTTACGTGTGATACGTTTGAGCTTTTGGAGGTAGAATGAAGATTGTAGTCGCTGCAAAGTGTTTAAACGAAGAAGTCCATATAGAGAGATTTCTAAAATGCTATGATTTTGCTGATGAGATAGTTATCTCTGATGGAGGAAGTACGGACAAGTCTCTTGAGTTATTGAGAAAAAGTCCAAAGGTAGTTCTTCATCATTTTCCCATAATGGAAGTATATGAAAATGGAGTTACTTGGAATCCAGGAAATCCGCACACAAATTTTTTACTTGAGATGGCAAAGAATCAAAATCCAGATTGGATAATTTTAGATGATCTTGATGATGTTCCTACAGTGCCGCTACAAAACCGAGCAAGAGAGATTTTAGAAAGTACATCAAAGCATCAGGTAAATGCGTTCCGCGTTTATATGTGGGGAGAAGATGAATTCTTTCCTCACATGAATAGGAACTTCGATCCTAATTATGTTTCCTTGTGGGCATGGAAACCTGAACATATAGACATAAGAGCCGATGAATCAGTTCTCAATGGTAGTATTATGGGCACTTCTTCTGATTATGAAAGCATACTACCTCCCATGATTCTTTTGCATCGTGCTTGGAATCCCGAGACGATAGATTATAAAATCAAGCGATATAAGACCGTAGGTATTCCTTGCGATCATCCGTTTGATATGGGATTAGGTGATCCCATACCGTTGCCTGATTGGGTAGAAAAATAGGATTTATATATGAAAATAGACATTATCACTAAAGATGGCAGTCCTTTGGGAGTTTCAATGAAGTCCCTGTATGGGGAAGATGGTAGATTAGGGATAGGTGGAGCAGAGAATGCGCTTCTTACAATGTGTGAGGCATGGCATGATAAAGGGTATGATGTTACTCTTTATAATAATCCAGAAGAGCCTAACGCTTCTCCGTTTAAGCAGAGAGAGATTAATGAATTTGACGGACAAGAAGATAGGGATATTTTAATTGTATTTCGTTCTCCTAATGACTTGGCAGAAGGCGCAAAGGGAAAGATTATATGGTGGTCTTGTGATCCTCATACAGTTGGTGACTTTGCACTCTTCGCCGCTGTCCCTGATGCCGTAGTTGCTATCTCTGAGCATCATGCTTCTTATTTACTTCGGCATTATGGAATTGCAGATGCAAAAGTAATTGACATTCCTGTACGCATGATGGATTATCAGGAGAAAGTAAGGAAAGTACCGTATCAGTGTATTTTCAATTCTGTGCCTGATCGTGGATTACTTCAACTGCAATCTGTGTGGGGACGAATTGTTGCAGAAGTACCAGAAGCGGCTTTATTGATAACATCAGATTGGCGGCTGTGGGATAAGAGAGTCAATGTGAGAGTTTTAGAGCCATATAAGCGTGCATTCTTAGATATGCCAGGTGTTGAGTATTTAGGTGCGATTCCGCGCAGAGATATGGTAAAGATACAACAAGAGTCTGAGTTGCATCTTTATCCATGTGTGTTTGAGGAGATGTTCTGTATTGCGGTCAGTGAAAACCAAGTCGCTGGTGCTTACCCAATCACATCGACCACGGGAGCGTTGATTACTACTAATATGGGTACTCTTATTCATGGTGATGTGAAGAGTACAGAATGGAAGAATGAATTTGTAAATAAGGCAGTGTATTATTTACAGAATAGAGACGAACTGAAAGCACTTAGGGATGAAAACATGAAGAAGGCTAAAGAAAGATTTTCAATCAAGCGTGCATTAGTTGAGTGGGAGAAGGTATTTAATGAATAAGAAAATACTATGGATTACTGATATGGATTTCAAAGAGAGCGGATACTATCGGCTCTCTGTCCCTTTATGTACTGGGTTAGCGCAAGATAATGATGTCAAAGTTCTTGGATTCAGCTATAAACGTGAAGAGCATACTTTTCCTTTTTCTATTATTCCTGTGGCTAATTATAGAGAATTGAATGGAATGATTGAAAACCTCATAAAGATATGGAAACCTGATTTGGTCATCATTGCATCTGATGTCCCTAAAGTAGAGACAATTCACGAGATGGTTGAGCGGCAAAGCTATGATCTTCCAGTAATTGCTATAACTCCATTAGAAAATCCACCACTTTGCTTTAGTTGGTCAGCATCATTGATGAAACTAAGTCATGTGTTCTTTATTAGCGAAGTCGCAAATACAGCAGCTAAGGCTACTGGATTATTAAACACAAGTCACCTTCCTGTCCCCATTGATACTGATTTTTGGTGTCCTGCTCCTAGAAAAGAAATTAGAAAGAAACTAGGTTGGGATGATAGCACGGTGGTATTTCTGACTGTGGGAGCTAATCAAGAGCGCAAGAATTTATCGGCTGGAATGGAAATTATCAGTCAGCTAAAGAAAGATGGAATGAAGGTAAAGCACATCATTATCACGAAAGATAATACCGTTTATGGCTGGAAGTTGCGCGATCTGGCTATTGATTTGTTAGATACCAATCAAGAGACAAGTATTGTGGAAGCTGGAATCTCTAAAGAAGATTTGCGAGAGTATTATCAGGCTGCGGATTGGTTCTTGCATCCAAGTAAGGCAGAGGGTCTTGGTCTTTCTGTCCTAGAGGCGATGGCATGTGGATTACCTGTTATTGCTACGGACACAGGGGCGATGACTGAATTATTGGCAGACAATAGGGGCATTTTAGTTCCTTCTGCATTTAGGTTTATAGATGTATGGGGCAACTCATACAGGGATATGATTGATGTGCAAAAGGCAGCGGCGATGATTCAGGGAGATACTTGGTCTGAGCCTAATTTGAAGCTCGCTCGTGATTTTGTTGTGAATCGAACACAAGAGAATGCCGTCAATATGTTATCAGAGAAGATTGAGGAATTGACTAATGAGAAATAAACCAAAGAAGCGTAAACCTGTAATGGACATTGTAATTCTCACTGGTGGTAGGTTTGATATGCTGGAGAAGTGTCTAGTGGCGATCAAAGAAGTCTCTGCCTTAGATAAAGTTCCTGTACATACAATCGTAATTGATAATGGCACGCCTAGACCATTACGAGAAAAATACGAGCATCTTTTTGATGGTGTAACAAGTAAGCGACTTTATAATCCTGTAGGATTTGCCGAAGGCTGTAATAAAGGAGCTAGTCTTGGGAAATCTTCACTTATTCTGTTTCTGAATGATGATGTAGTTGTTCTGCCTGGATTTTTCAAGTCCATGGTCAAGAGAATAAAATCACCAAAGGTGGGGATTGTTGGAGCAAAGTTATTATTCCCATTAGACAGCATGGATGCTAATCGCCCCGCGGGAGCAATTCAACACGTGGGCATTACTACGAGAATCACAGGTGCGGTATATCATCTGTTTGTAGGCTGGAGTGCAGATAACCCTAGAGCACAAATAGAAGGCGATGTGTGGGCAGTAACGGGCGCAGCTTTGCTTGTTCATCGGGGATTATTTCATAAAGCAGGTGGGTTTGATCCTATGTATGGGCTAGGCACGTGGGAAGATGTGGATTTATGTATGGCTTCTCATGCGATGGGATATAAAGTACAATTAGAGCCGAAGGCAGTGGCCTATCATTACACAGGTGCAACATCTACATCCCTGAATAGGCCATTTCCTGTGCAACGGAACATGCAAATGTTCTACGACAAATGGAAAGATAAAGGCGTGGTGGAATGGAATGAGTGGCGTTACCTGTAAAAACAAAGACCTTCTAAATAGAAGGTCTTTTTATTTGGGCTAAGTGTAGTTATCTTAAACATAAAACTATATTTCACCCGTATCAACAAATTTCTTTAAGATTTTAAGTAATTCTTTTGCTTGTTCTCTGTCTAAGTGCATCCTCGTTGTCATTAAAACTTTTTCAGGTACGGGATAATTTATCCAGCCTGTTTCTTCTTCTGTTTCAATGCCAAGCTCTTTTGCATCAGTAGCCATTACTTGCGGTTTTGCGTTTTCTATTCCAAGCCATATTGCGTGTTTAGTTGCTAAAGAACTTGCTTGTATAGAACAACTATTCCCGTATAAATCAGCAAACATATAGTAAGAAAAGCATCTTTCTGTTTTTATCTTTATCATCTTTCCTCCGAATGTTTGTTGATTATTTTCTTGCAGTTCAAGCAGTAAAGAACTGCACCCAGCATATCTTCATCAAGTACCTGCCAATCACCGCGCAATTTTGAGAATTTTAACCCACAAAAGGTTGTTTCATCATCTTCCTTTAGAGCGTGCGAGTTAAATTTTTTCTGATTTGTTAAATTATAATTTCCGATTAGTAACATGTTTTATCCTTTGCTTTTGCTAATAAACATAATCTTAATTGTCACTCACAAAATAAGCATACCACATTGCGTAGATTGTAAGATTAGAATAAAATAAGAGTATTGTAAAGACAAGAATGTTTTTACAGTACAAAGGACTAACTTATGAATGTATACCCTCACACCGCTCCAATCATTATGAATGATGAAATTTTTCTTATGTACGGAGGTCAGACAGGTACGACTACGCCAGCCCAAAGAGATGCTGCATATTTAGTAGCAGAGATGCAAGCTACTGAGTATATCGGCACTTTTTTACTTCCCACGATCATTACGGGGACGTATCAAAGTGTTGGTGCAAGGATTGTAACTGACTATGGTTATGTGCATCAGATTCTAGGGGCATTATTGCTGTATTCTGCGGATGGGACATCTTGTGATTTATCCGAAGAGAGTGGATGTGCTTTTATTGGTAATGATACTTTTGGGTATTTGGATTATAGGCGCACCACGTCCTATTGTGGATGTGGTGGTAGCAATGTGCCTTATAAATATCAAATAGCTTATGAAGCGGGACTGCCTACGGGCACAGCGACTAAGCCTGGAATACTCTTAGCTCTCACAATGGCTAGTACGATCACATTGAATGAGATGGAGTTCCCTGCATCGAATGAGGGTGCAGGTGATGTAGGTATTACTGAGTTTTGGGACATGGACTATAAAGAAGTTCGTATGAAGTTGCGTAGAACTGCCTTTGGCATGAGTGCAGTGTCCAACAAAGTAGCACAGCTTATTGATGGGGCAGTTCGCAAAGCTCGAAGGACTTTATTACTGCGATGAGATGTGACTAAGGATATGAGCAATGACATCTACCGTCCATCCATTTCCTAGCATTTTATATCTTTGGGTATTGGACACACCTTCGGTGTAGTTGTCAGGGACGGTTTGCAGTCTTTCACATTCCACAGGTGTTATATATCTAAAGAAAAACTCATCAGCAGGAATTCTATTTGGCAGAGTAAAAGGAACTGCTACATTATCTTTACCTACAGTTGTGAGTGCGTTTGTCTTTCCATCATATCTAAATTCAATATATTGTGTAGTTAGTCCTTTTGTTTTTCTCTTTGCATCTTGTCGTTTTCCATCAATCAAATACCTACCACGCATTGCTCCTACTACTTGATTGTCTTTGGGTAAATCAACTATCCCAAAGAACCGCTGATTACTGTACTTCTTATAATGACTTGCTTCAAGCATTTGCATTTTATCGTCATTACCGTGAACGGCTAAAGTTTTATCTCTCTTTCGGCTAGACCTTCCAAGCCATTGCATTGCTTTCTCTGTGTAATAATAACACTCAGAATTTACACCATACTCCCTAACATCTCCCCATGTCACTTCTTTATCGTCTGGCTGTCCTACATCATTAATATTTGTCCAGTACAGTCTCTTTCTATTCTGAGCAGAAACTAAATTGCTGTTTATCTCAATAGGCTCACATTCCAAGTGATTACTGATAATGTTTTGATATTCCTTTTTCATTTTTACATTTTCAAGAAGAAAGACTAAATCGGGGTTCTTTTTCTTGAGTTCTTTGTATAATCTTACATATTCAAAAAATAAAGCACTCCTTGGATCGGAGAAGTTCAGTTGCTTACCAGCGAAGCTAAATCCTTGGCACGGAGAGCCTCCTAGCAACAAGTCTATCTTGGGCAAGTCTTTACTTCTTACGGTGACTACATCTCCTAGTTGGATGGTGTTTGGATAATTCTTTTGAGTGATCTGAGTTGCGTATTTATCTATTTCACTTGCAAAATACTTATTTACACGAATCCCTGCGCGTTCAAGTGCGATTTGACCACAACTCATGCCATCAAACAAACTTAATGCATTCATCTCTATATTTTCTCCTTTTTAGTTAGTAAGTAAATATTACCACATTGCGTAGACTGTAAGATTAGAATAGAATAAGAATATGAATCGGAGAAATCTATGAGATACAATCTAATCGGAAATATCATAAAGTACACTTATCCAGAGGATGACAGTTCGGGTGGGGCAGTACCGAGCGGTACTGTGCTGTATGAGAATGTACAGTTACGCTTTCATGCGCAACAGCCTACTCAAGTTCTATTAGAGCAGGGATTAGAGACTGAGACTTTATTCAGCATATCGGCTCATCCTGCAACTATGGATGTTGAGCATAATTATGAGATAGAAATCACTGCCCCTACTTATAGTTGGTATTATCAAAAACGATTTAGGATTATTGGCGTACAGCCTCCTTCAATGAATAGAAAGCACGCACGGAGTTTCTTATCTCTTACCGCAAAGCGGGAGGAGAAGTCTCATGCCATCCAATAAAGATTATCTAACACCTGGTCTTATTCGGAGTTTGGGATCATACGCCGCAGCCGTTACAAAAAGAGCAAGGAACTTAGCTCCGCAACATATTCGATCTGCTATCACAAGTCGAGTAAAGAAGTCAAAGAAGGGGACAGTAGGTATTGTGACTACTGCGGATAAGTCAGTCGCTCCTGATGCGGGTGCATGGGAATTCGGGTCTGGTATTCACTCTCGCCTAATGCGAATGTCGCCTAATCAATTACGACCTAAAGGCAAGTACATCATAGCCCCAAAACGAGGAAATGTACTTGCGTTCCCGTGGGATAAGGTAAATGAAAGTACCCCGAAGGGGAAGAAGTTTCGGGGCATATCATCTCAGGGAAATGCAATATTCAACTATGTAGAGCATCCAGGTATTGTAGCCGCAAATGATGGTAAAGGTTATATAGCACCTGCGATCAAGATGACTAGAAAGACTTTGGAAGATGGAATAGACAAATCAGTCCGAGATGCCGTTGGACTGACATTGAAGCGTGCATTCTCTGGAGGTAAATAATGCTAGATAATGCAAAAATTCAGGGCGGGTTAGTTGCCTACATAAAAGAGCAGACAGAAGTAACATCATTGCTTGCTAATGTAAATGAAGTGAGGGAGGATTCGTGGAAGGGGACTGATTTTGCTTATCCGCATGTTCGAGTGGAAATGCTCCCTTTGCGGTTATCAGAGAACCAAAGGTGTGCCTTGTCGGACAGTGATGCTTCCATTATAATCTTCTCAGAGGAAAAATCCAGTAAAGAAGCCGATACTCTTGCTGGAGTGGTTGCGGAGCAACTGAGAGGGAAAAGTTTTGTACGCAATGGCGTGCGCTTTTCGTCAATTTCAGTGGATGTAATATTTCCCGCAATGCCTACGGAGGAAAGATGGCGAAGCGAAGTAAGTCTAAAGATGATAGTGAGCCTAGCATAGCAGTAAAGACTAAGCCTACTTTTACCGAAGTTCAGGCAATATTTCCTGCTAAGATTAAGGCTACGGGGGAAGTAACTAAAACAGAATATGAATGGAGAGATGCAGGTGATGTTCGATTAGTTGATGATCGGGACGTTCCTGCTCTACTCCAAAAGAAAGTTGGAATAAGTGGATGCTGCGGAAGTAATTCTAAAGGCAATCCTTTATTCAGTATAAAGGAGTAAAATTCTATGAGCTTAATTACGGGTTCTCCGGAAGGTAATGTCGTTTCACAGGAAGAAATCTACCTCTCATCCGCGCCTTATATTTACTTCCAAAACGTAGACGCTAATCCACTAAACAATCCAGATGCTAATGGCTTTTATTGGGGATTGAGTGGAACAACTGAACAGCCTGCGTATAATTTAGGTTGTGTTACGGAAGTAAGTCTTGCTGAAGGACTCACAATGAATGATGTTCGTTGTGATACTGTAGGCGTAAAAGACACAATTCAGCGTAGAGATTACGTTGATTTCAAGTTTACCATCCAGTCACTATTACCGCTCTCATCTAGCCGTCATCCATTGAAGCTCTCCGCTCCTACGGTAGAGACAGGGGTTGAGACGATTGGTATTGGTACGATCAATAACAACTTGCGCTACATGCTGTATGCGCCGATTGTGTACGATGAAGATGCCGCTGATTGGCTAATGATACACTTGCATCGTGGTAAATTCATGGATGCGTGGGAAATTTCTATGAATAGCGGTGAGGCTTGGGCTTATGGGGTCACATTCCGTGCCTATGCCGATACGAGTAAACCTGCTGCACAGCAATTTGGTGTCATTCGTAGACAAGACGCGAGTGCATTGACCTAAACCAAGTTAGCACCGTGCTAAATAAGTGCCTCCTCTGCAATTTGTGGAGGAGGCATTTCTTTTGGGATACCCTATGATACGAAGAATTAGATTTAAATTATGGGTGGAGTTGGAATCTATAAAGACGAAGATTTCTAATTCCACTGAATTGCCTAATGTAATTATTGATTATATTTTATTGGCATCCTATTATCCTGCGTGGTATATAGAAAACTTGTCATGGCGCAGAGTGATTGCTTTGTACTACAAAATCAGTGATAAATGCTATCCAGCACTGTCCTTGCCTTTACTAACTCCAGCGAGGAAAGAGAAGAAGCGTAAGATTATGTCATGGGAGTATGAAGAGCGAAGCTGGTATATGTATGCGCATAGATTTGCAGGGAAGTATGGATGGAGTTTGAAGGTCATAGCGAATTTGAATGTAGAAACTGCATTGGCATTATTGCAAGAAATTTTATTGGAAGAGCAGTTAGATAATGAGTTCGTTTGGGGCATGAGTGAGATTGCTTATGTCTACGATAAGAACACAAAAAAGTCCAAATTCCAGCCACTAGCTCGTCCGTCGTGGATGTGGGAAGTTGCACCGAAGATACCAAAGATAAAAATAAAGAAGTCTCTCGTTCCCGTGGGTATGGTGGTGAATTTAGATGAAAAGTAATCCAAAGAAGTTGACTATCTCTGAAATGTGGGAGATGTATAATTTACTGGAAAATGCTCTCCCTGATGATCTAGGAATTACTTTATTGGATGCTGTGGATTATGTTATAGAGAATATGCAGGAAGGTGATTTAATGTCCGTACTGGGTATGGTCTATTCACCAAAGGCATTGAAGGATATAAATGGAATGGATGCCTTACTTTTGCTAGTGAGATGCTTCAAGGTGAACGAATTCTTTTTGTTTGTGGAATTCGTTAGGAGTACAAAATGGTAGATGCCACAGAAAAAGATGTACAATATGACATTTTAATTGATGCAAAGAGTGCAATTAAGACATTGCAATCTCTATCTGCTGAGACAACTAGCACTAACGAGAAGATAGAGAATCTTGCTAATGCTGCGGTGCAACTAGGCAAGAAAATGGGAACTTCTTGGCAAGAAGCATTGGGTGCACTGCGAGCAGTGAAGTCAGAATTACAAGGCACGCAAAGAACAGCTATTTTTGGTGTAAATAATGATGTTGTTGAGTCTGGAGCAGAAGCATATCTAAAAGCAACAGAAGGTGCTGGATCATTTAGTGAGAAGCAAAAGGAAGTGGCAAAATCCACGGGTAAGGTAAAGGAGTCTTTGGATAGCACAAGTCAAAGTTTGTTTTCCTTCAAAAATCTATTAAGAACGGGACTTACCGCATTAGGCATTCGTGCTCTATTTGCGGCAATTGATAAAGTACAG
>Ga0316190_10004629_pt1 | contig 10036 bp, 6 predicted proteins | sample Eddworburrow2_MG_FD_204929 | JGI IMG/M metagenome (GOLD analysis project Ga0316190, IMG submission 204929) | Coastal sediment microbial communities from Maine, United States - Eddy worm burrow 2 | ecosystem: Environmental > Aquatic > Marine > Coastal > Sediment | place: USA: Maine | collected... | reverse complement strand
ACCGCGGTCATCAAGCCGCACAAGGTCGACGAAGTAATTGAAGCCCTTCGGGCCGCCGGGATCCAGGGGATAACGGTCAGCGAGGTCAAAGGGTTTGGACGCCAGGGCGGCCACACCGAAACCTACCGCGGAGCGGAATACACGGTCGACTTCACACCGAAGGTCAAGCTCGAGATTGTGATCGATACGGTCGACGTCTCGAGAGTTGCCGGTGTGATCCAGTCGACCGCCACGGCAGGCAAAATCGGGGACGGCAAGATTTGGGTCACTCCCGTCGAGGCGGTTATCCGGATCCGCACCGGCGAACAGGGCAAGGACGCCGTCTGACGGCGAAGCCCGCCCGGATTCGACGGTAGGGTCTCTAGCGCTGCAGCCGGTCCTGGATACGTGTCCGAAGGGCGGCCAATTCCGAATCGATCCGGATGGGCGCTCCGGCCCGGCGCACGTGGAAGAGATCGCGTGCTTGGCGACCCATCGTGTCGATCTTGGCAAGATGAACGTCGAGCCCTTCATCATGGAGGGCTTCGACGATCTCCGTGAGCAGTCCGATGCGGTCGGGAGCGCGCACTTCGATAACGGTGTGACGACCGGTGCCGTCCGTTCGCACTTCCACCGGGATCTGTTCGTGGCCGGGCCTTCGATACGCCTTCACCCGCTCCCGGATGGCAGGTCGAAGGTCACGCTGATCGTTGAGGGCGCCCACGAGGTCCTCAGCTACCCGATCCCATCGATCCGGCGTGGCGGTCGCCCCCGTTCGGTCGTCTGCGACATGAAACGTGTCCAGGGCGATTCCATCGGATCGGGTGCGAAGGCGGGCGTCCATGACTCCGATGCCGTTGGCCGTGAAGGCCCGGCTGACGGCCAAGAGAAATCCCTCGCGGTCGGTCCCGGCAACGAGGACCCGTCCCGGATTGCGCGGATCGACCGAAACCTGACCGGGCGCCTCGAGGTGAGTCACGATGTCGAGGTGCCATGCCACCTCGCGAGGCGTCGTCGTGTCGAGGTAGTCGGCCGGCATGGCGGCAACATGCTCCTCGATGAGACGCCGTTCCAGTTTGTTGCCGGCAACATTCATGATGGCTTCGATGTCTGGGGTGGCTCGCACGGGCTCACCCGTCTCGAGAGCCTTGGCGACCTGGCGGTACAGCCTCTGCAGCAACGTGTCCCGCCACTCATTCCACATAGTTGAACCGGTCGCCCGGAGATCGGCGATAGTCAGCAAATACAGCAATTGAAGCTGGCGTTGGTCGTCGACCGTCGCAGCAATCTCATCGATCACTGCCGGGTCGGCGATATCGCGGCGAGTCGCCGTTTCGGCGAGGAGGAGGTGATGGCGTACGGCATTCACCACGACGGCGATGGTCGCGGGTCCGAACCCGGCGCGACGGAGGAAGGTTGCCGCCAGTTCGGCTCCGACGGTCTCGTGATGACCACCGCGGGCCTTGCCGATGTCGTGGAGGAAGGCGGCGAGGAGGAGTTCCTCCGTTGATCCGATCTCGTCGGCGATCTGAGCGTGTTCACCTCCCTCGCTGATCATCGCCTGCATTTCGTCGACGGCGCGCCAGAGGTGGGCACCACCTGGATGCTCGTGGAAGGGAGCAAGCTGCGGAGCGCTCGAAACCGGCGTCCACTCGGGGAATTCACGTTCCACCCATCCCAGTTCTTCCAGAAGGCCGAAGATGGTCCGGCCGCGGGCCCCGGCAGAAAGCAGCATGACGAACGCCTTCCGATCGGCCGCCGTCCACACCATGGGAGGGGCCGAACGGATCAGATCCTCCTCCCGAGCGTCGAGCCAGGCACCCTGGGGACGGGCCGCCGCCCGGACCGCCACGGTCAACACGCTCTCCGAGACGTCGGCATCTTGCGGTGACTCAGTGGAAGAGAATCGGGTTCGTATCGCCCCAAAGACCCTGCGTCCCAACCAGGCGTTCGGGTCTGGATCGACGTGGAGGTCGGGCCAGCGGCGATCGGCCAATCGGTCACCGGTGTGGAGGGCGGAGGTGAGAGAAACGGCGAGCGTCTGGACGTCGGTGTTGAGCCAGCGAGCCGCCGGTTCTCGCAGGTCGACCGCGAACCGATCGACCGCCCGGCCTGCCGATGCATGAAGGGCGTTCCGCACCGACAGGAGGGTCGTCTTGGCTTCGCGCTCTTCCTGCGTTGGTTCGTCGTAGTTGGTGCCGACCAGCTCAGCTCGCCTGCGTTCCCACCAGAAGCCTTCATGGGTTCGCAGTGCGCCTCGGCCTTCTTTCAGGTCCGCCGCCATCAAAGGGTAGGGTTCGGCGAGCCGCCGTTCTCGCTCCTGATCGGCGAGGCGCGGGGCCAGGGGCCGTTCGTTCACCAATTCGGCGAGCACCCGCTCAAACTCATCGAACAATGCGACGTCGCCTACGACGAGGCGAGCCGACAACAGCGCGGTGAGGGTTTCCAGTTGCTCACGGCCGGCCACGCGACATTGCTCAACGGTACGAACTGCGTGCCCGACCTTGAGGTTGGCGTCCCACAGCGGATAGAACACCGCCCGGATGAGCGACTCGGTGTCGCAGTTGCGGTGGAGCAGCATCAGGTCGACGTCGGACCACAAGCACTGCTCGCCGCGGCCGTAACCGCCGAGGGCAACCACCGCCGCTCCCGGACCGACCCCGGCGCCGAGCCCGCCGATGGCTGTGTCGAGAGCGCCGCTCAACACCGCACAGGTGTCCGGGCCGCCGTCGCCGATCGCCTCCGAACTCACCCTGGCGCGAAGGTCGAGGAAGTCTGTCAACGAATTGGCGCTCACATGACCTCCTTAGCGGGCAAGTCGGCAGGAATCAGGCTGGCGCCTGCCCGGCATCCGGCACGAATGGTATGGATGTTCGCGTATCTGCTTTCCTACCGCGGCTGTCAGACGGTCGAGAAGGGTTTGCCCTTGCGAGGGAACAGGCTGCGCCGGGAATCCCAGACCACGATAGTGAAGATGACCAGACCTCCGAGCAATATGATCCAGCCCAGGTATTGACGCTCAAATGACAGGTGCCGGGACGCATCACTGGCTCTCCCGGCACCTTCGATGAGCTTGCCGATCGTAGCGTCGATGAGACCGTTTCCTGCACCAGGCCCCGACGGGGACGCGGTATCCATGGGTGGCATCGCCGCGTCTGAACCTGAGTCCCCGGGGTCCGCTTCGTTGTCTGTCGTTCCTTCGTCGTGGACGCCTTCGTGGCAGACGGTGCACTCCATCCCACCCGAGTGAGCGACGTTGTGACAGGTGGCGCAATCGGCACCACGACCGGCCGAAAGAGTATCGGCATCGCCGGCGCTCGCGCCGTGCGCGGTCGGGTGACATGCAGAACAAGTGACACCACCCGAGTGGGTGACGTTGTGACAGGTGGCGCAGTCGGCTGTTCCTCCGGTTGATGCAGGCGTTGTCCCGCCGGATGATCCGCTATGTGCGGTCGGGTGACATGCAGAACAGGTGACACCACCTGAGTGGGTGACGTTGTGACAGGTGGCGCAGTCGGCTGTTCCTCCGGTTGATGCAGGCGTTGTCCCGCCGGATGATCCGCTATGTGCGGTCGGGTGACATGCAGAACAGGTGACACCACCTGAGTGGGTGACGCTGTGACATGAAGTGCAGTCGGTATCGGGTCCGACAGTCGGCAGGCCGCCCGAATCCGTCGTGTGGGTGGTGGTGTGGCAGGTGGTGCAGTCGGTTCGGTTGTTGTGGGGTTGGTGGCAGGTGGCGCAGGTGGTGTCGGCGGCGGTTGGGGTGTGGGTGGTGGTGTGGCAGGTGGTGCAGTCGGTACGACCGCTGTGGGGTTCGTGGCAGGTCGCGCAGGCGAGATCCGCAGGGGAGGGAGTCGGTCGCCCAGGCTGCTCGGTACTCGGCGGTCCACCCTGTTGGCCGACCGCAGCAGGGGGCTGGTCGAAACTGACGAAGGTGATGCCGACCAGCAGGATGGATGCAACCGCAAGGCGCTTGTGCATGTGTTGTTCCCCAGCTCGGAGGCGATACCGGCACAAACGGCCTGGCTAGGAAAACTCACGGGGCCGCGCTTGGAATGCGCAATGCCCGCGCCTCGGCCGGCGTATCGCCTTTCACTCAGTTGCGCGACCGAACTCCAAGAACAGACTACCTCCTATCGAGCGTATCGACTATGCGTCGACGTCATCTCCGAAGCTGTTTCGGTCAACCGGGACATCACCGTGAAAGCGTCAGTTATCGTCGGCCGGTAGATGCAGCGATCGGTAAACGAGCGAGAACCCTCTGCCGGGCTATAACCAGCCACTTCGTCGGAAGAGCCCGTAGAGAGTTCCTGCCACCAGAGCCATCAGTCCGACCACGGTTGGGAATCCCCAACCCGCGTCGACGCCGGGCATTCTTTGAAAATTCATGCCAAATATGCCCGCGATGAGCGTGGGGACTACTGCCACCGCGACCCAGGCCGAGATCTTTCGCATGTCCTCGTTTTGGCGAACGCTCACCTGGGTGAGGTTCGCCTCCAGAACGCTGGTCAGGAGATCCCGATAGGCGGCTACCTGGTCCGAGAGGCGCAGGACATGGTCATAAATGTCCCGGAAGTATTCTTTCATCCCCTCGGGGATCACGTCGAAAAAGCCTCTTCCCAGGCGGTTGAGGGGTTCGTTGAGCGATGTCACCGCTTGCTGAAACTCCAGCACCTCGCGCTTGAGGAAATAGATCCGTTCGGCAGGGTTTGCCCATTCTGTTGAGAAGACTTCCTTTTCGACTTCCTGGATATCCTTTCCCAGCCCATCGGCGACCGGGACGTAGTCATCCACCACGCGGTCCATGACTCGATGCAGAACGGCGCTCGGGCCCATCCTGAGCAACTCAGGGACGCGCTCGAGGCTGCGGCGCGCTTCGGTCAGACCGCTGGCCTGGCCGTGGCGGACGACCACCGCGAATCGGTCGCCGATGAACAGGAGAATCTCCCCGAACTCGATCTCCTCTTCGAGGTCCATGTAGCGAGCGCTCTTCAGGACCACGAAGACGGTGTCGTCGTAGATTTCGAGTTTGGGCCGCTGATGGGCCTTCATGGCGTCCTCGACGGCCAGCTCGTGAAGATCGAACTCGTCCCGGACCGAGGCAAACTCTTCGGCGGTTGGTTCGAAGAGGCCTATCCAGACGAAGGAATCCGGTTGGTGGGCAGCACCGAGCGCACCGGCGATCGGGTGGTCGCCGGGCCGGCGCACCCCATTGTCGTAGATAGCACAGTCGATGATCACGGCCCCATTGTGCCAGGATCTGCGCGGGACTTCGTTTGGGTCGACGAACTCGCCGTTTGGCTGATCGCGGGTTGCGGCCCGGCTTCAGGAACCCCGGTCCATATCCAACACCGACTCAATCTCCCCTTGCAGGAGGACCAACTCCCCGTAGGCCTCCGCGAAGCTTCCAACCTGGGCGTTGTTGGGAGGGCACTCGAAGAACGCATCCTCGGCAATCTCAACCCAATCGGTCACCGTGTCGTCGATAGCGAGGTCGGGAGTGGGGAATAGCTCTGCTCGATTGCTGCGGAGAAAAGCCAGTACTTCGCTACAGGTTGCCTGAGAGGGGTCCTCGCCGCCGACCAGTTCGCTTGAGATTGCGGCGGAGATTCGGTCCCAGGTTGGTTCCCACTCGGCCACCGTCGGCCGTGGCCGACTGCAAGCGGAAAATGTGAGCAGAACGAACACCAGCCACGTAAGAACGGCTGCGCGTCTGAAGCCTTGTCGAGAACTCCTGGACATCTCTCGAAATGCTAACCGGCCGCACCCTCTCCCCTCACCGGTTTCCCCCGAGCCATCTATGGTCGCCGCCCGTATCACACCAACCCGCGACGGCTGAGTCTTCGAAGCATCCAGGCGCCCGGGAGGATGGGCAGCCAGAAAGTGAGCAACCGGAACACGAGCACGCCGCCGACCGCGGAGGCAGCCGGACTTCCGACCGCGGTGAGCCCTGCGACGAGGGCAGCCTCGATGGCGCCCAGTCCTCCGGGGGTCGGTGCGATCGAGGCGATGGCTGCCCCCACCAGATATACGGCGATCACCTTGCCGGTGGGGATGATTCTTCCGAAGGCGTCCATGGCGAAGGTAAGGGCAAGGGCATTGGAGAGGGTGATGAGGGCCGATCCGCCGAACAGTTGGGCGGTACGTACCGGGCGACGCAGGGTTGCTCCGAGTGCCTTCCCCGATTTCAACACCTGCGGGAGGACTTTCCTCTGTCCGAACGGGCTCCACACGACGGCACCCACCATGATCGCCACGACGACGGCGGCCACGAGAAGCTCCCATCGGGGGGGCACCCGGACGTCACCGAGGAGGCTTCGGCCGTACAACGCCACGGCGGCGATCAGACTGGCGATATGAACGAGCACGCCGGCGACCGCATTGACTGCCACCGCGGTGCCGCCGATCGCCGAAGGAACTCCTTGCTTGTCGAGGAATCGGAGGTTGGTCGTGAGCGCCCCGAGTCCCTGGGGGGCCAGGAGGCCCGTGAAGGCGGTGGCGAGGGTTGTCTCGGTGGCGGGCCACAGCGGAATGGTTTGTTCCAGCGATCCTTGGAGCGAGATGGCTCCGCCGGGATAGCCGACGAGCGAAACCCCGAGTGCGGCCAACAACCACCAGAACGAGCCTTTCTGTACCTGCTGGATGGCGTCGGGCAGTTCTTTGACCTGGGGCAGGATGATGTGTACGGCGAAGGCGAGAGCGGCCAGGCCGATGACAAACCGGAGATTCTTCTTCCACGCCCTGGCCGGAGCGTCGATCACGGCCGGACCGCATCCCGGATGAGTGGTTGCAGAGCGAATGGCCGGATGCTGAGCCCATCTGTGCAGTAGGCCTTGGTCCACTGAGCGGCGGTTGCCGCACGGTTACGCATCAGATGATGGTATCTCGGCGGGCGCAACTCAGTTCACGCCCAACACCGGCCGTCTGCTCCTAGCATCCGCTGGACATGCTTCATTTGTGTTTCTGTCCGGGTGATCGTTCCCGCCCCCCACTCCTTGTGAACGTAGTCAGATGACTCGTCCGGCCGACGCCAGAGAAGCAAGGTCACCAGTTCCGCTCGTGACGGTAGTGGCTGCTCTCGGGATCGTGTTCGGCGACATCGGGACTAGCCCGCTTTATGCGCTGCGCGAGTCGTTCTTGGCTCACGACGGCCTCGACGTAACTGAGGCAAACGTGTTGGGCGTTCTCTCCTTGATCTTCTGGTCGCTGGTGATTGTCGTCTCCATCAAATACCTGACCCTGGTCATGCGGGCCGATAATGATGGTGAGGGCGGCATCCTGGCCCTCACCGCTTTGATCGTGCCCGCCCGCAATCGCGTGAGCAATCGCAGGCGGCAAGGGCTGATCCTCGTCGGTCTCTTCGGCACATCGCTCCTCTACGGGGATGGGATGATCACCCCGGCGATTTCCGTGCTCTCGGCGGTCGAGGGAATGGAGATTGCGGCTCCCGGACTCGAGCCGTATGTGATCCCCATCTCGGTCGTCATCCTGATCGGGTTGTTCCTCATTCAACGCCGGGGCACCGGCCGGATCGGATCGGTATTCGGGCCGGTGATGGTCGTCTGGTTCGTCGTGCTCGCACTGCTCGGGCTGGTTCAGGTCGTTCAGCATCCGAACGTTCTAGCGGCACTGAGCCCCAGCTATGCGGTTTCCTTCTTCGTCCGGAACGCCGGAATCGGCTTTCTCGCCCTTGGGTCGGTGTTCTTGGTGGTGACCGGTGGTGAGGCGCTTTACGCCGACATGGGACACTTCGGCAGGCGTCCGATCCAACGCGGGTGGTTCTCCCTGGTTCTGCCCTCGCTGCTGTTGAACTACTTCGGTCAAGGGGCGCTCCTGCTCACCGACCCGGCGGCAATCGACAACCCCTTCTACCGGCTGGCGCCGGCGTGGGCGTTGTACCCGATGGTGGTCCTGGCCACCGTGGCGACCGTGATCGCTTCTCAGGCGCTCATATCCGGCGCTTTCTCTTTGACCAGACAAGCGGTTCAGCTCGGCTACCTGCCGCGGGTTCGGATCGAGCACACCTCCGCCGAGGAGATCGGACAGATCTACGTGCCCGCGGTCAATTACGCGCTCATGGTGGCATGTGTCGGCCTCGTGCTCGGGTTCCGTTCCTCGGGCAACCTGGCTGCTGCCTACGGAGTAGCGGTGACGGCCACTATGGCGATAACCACCGTGTTGTTCTTCGTGGTGACCCGGGATCGATGGCGGTGGCGGCTGCCCGTTTCGCTGGCGGTAACGGCTGTACTCCTTGTGGTCGATCTGGCGTTCTTTGGGGCCAACTTGTTCAAGATCCCGGCCGGCGGGTGGTTCCCGCTGGTGGCGGGGCTCCTCGTGTTTACCGGGTTGACGACCTGGAAGACGGGCCGCCAGCTGGTGGCTGCCCGTTTGCGGCGCGGCCAGCTACCGATCGAGCGGTTCATCGCCAGCATCGCCAAGAATCCTCCCCAGCGGGTGGCCGGCACAGCCGTGTACATGTTCCCCGAGCCCGGACCCACGCCACCGGCCTTGCTCGCCAACTTCCGTCACAATGAGGTACTGCACGAACGGATCGTGTTGCTGTGCGTCCAGATCGCCGAGGTTCCGCGGGTGCCGGCTGCCCGCCGGGCTACCGTGCATGACCTGGGCGACGAGTTCTTCTCGGTGGTGCTGAAGTTCGGTTTCCAGGACGATCCGAACGTCCCCCAGGCTCTCGGGAACGTCGTTTCTCCGGTCTTCGGCTTCGATCCGGACGATGCGAAGTATTTTCTGGCGCGTGAGCGAGTGATCCCTACTAAGCAGCCGGGGATGGCCTTGTGGAGGGAACGCCTTTACGCATTGATGCACAGGAATGCCACCAGCGCCGCCCAGTACTTCGGACTGCCCGCCCAGGATGTGATCGAGCTCGGAATCCAGGTGGAGATATGAGAGATCATCATCGCTTCTGTGAACTGGGCGAACGCCCGACGGGTGGGCCACTGGTGGTCGGGGACGTGCCGTGAACGCTTTTCTCGACTCGGTCGGTCAGTACGCACCTTTCCTGGTGTTCTTGCTGGCGGCCGGGGAATCGGCCATTTTCCTGGGATTATTCCTGCCCGGCGAGGCCGCGGTGGTGTTCGGTGGCGTACTGGCCGGGACCGGTCGCGTGTCCCTGCTATGGGCAGCACTGGCCGCCGTCCTCGGGGCGATCGTGGGCGACTCTGTCGGCTACTACCTGGGAAGCCGGTACGGAGTCCGGATCCTGGCGGCCGAGCGGTTCGCCAAGGTCGCCGGCCATATCGACCGGGCGGGTGCCATCGTCGCCGAACGCGGGTGGTGGGCTCTGGTTGTCGCCCGGTTCACCTCTGTCTTACGGGCCGTTGTGCCTTTCACCGCCGGGATGGTGCGCATGCGATATCGCGCCTTCGCCATCGGCAACATCACGGGCGGCATCCTGTGGGGGATGGCCTTCACGCTGCTCGGCTACTTCGCAGGTGACCGCTGGCCCGTGGTAGAAGGCTGGTTGCGGACCGGCGGTCTGATCATCCTGGGACTCGTTGTCGTTGTTTTCGCGCTGGTCTGGGTAACCAGGTGGGTCTCTCGCCATCAGGACCGTGTGGTTGGCTGGGGGCAACGTCTGGTGGCTGCCCCACCTCTGCGATGGCTGGTACCCGGGATGCGGGGCCCGGCTCGCTTGCTCCGACCCTACGTGAGGGTGTGGCCGGCCGCTCTGGCCGCAGTAGCCCTCCTCTGGATGTTTGGTGGTCTTCTCCAGGACGTCCTCAAACAGGAGGAGTTTTTCCTCTTCGACTCGACCCTCCTTCGTTACGCGGAGCAGCACCAGATCGCCTCAATCATCGCGGTGGCCAAGGCATTGGTGATTGCCACCCAACCGATGGTCGTCGGCATTTCCGCAGTTCTGCTGGCTGCCGTCGCGTGGCGGATCCGGCGGGCGGCCACCCTCGCCGTACTCCTTTCGGTGGGCGGGCAATGGGTGGTGGTAGTGCTCACCCGGCTGCTGGTGGATCGGACTCCGCCGCCCGTGACGCCACTGCTCACGATTGGCAGCTACGGATTTCCTTCTGAGCATCTGGCC